>CEUN01121632.1_pt1 | contig 19896 bp, 22 predicted proteins | sample 361501 | NCBI WGS metagenome assembly CEUN01 (sample SAMEA2622801, study PRJEB7988) | marine metagenome | biome: marine biome (ENVO:00000447); feature: marine epipelagic mixed layer (ENVO:xxxxxxxxx); material: "saline water (ENVO:00002010), including plankton (ENVO:xxxxxxxx)" | depth 120 m | reverse complement strand
TTTTTTTTCTTAAATATTATACGTATGTTTGTTCTTTGCTAAACATAATGGAATTTTTAGGGGGATAACTTTTCGGGATAAGTTGTCTTGGATAAATAGTTTGGTGAAAATATTTTGATTTAACTTGTAATAGGTATGAAAAATTAAGTGCGCCAACAAATAATAGTAGACGATTGATTATTAATATTTATATGGCGAATTATCAATGCTTTTATTAGACAAGGTTATAGGATATAAATAGATAAGAGGGTGTTTTTATTATTAAGCTGTAATTTCTTTTTTCCATTGAGTCAGTTTATCTACGATTTCTATTTCATTATATTTTTCCATATTTTGCTGATAAATATTAATGTAATTAATATAAAGCTCTCGTAAGCCCATGCTTATATGGTGTGAAGCCATATTTAGATCATGTGGCAGCGCATTATTTCTCCAAAAATATCCTAGCTCTATAAGTTTAACACTTGGACCCTTAAATCTATATTGGTAATAGCGTACAGACTCTTTATTACCAGCAATTTCACCAGTTTTTTCAAGATAAATAAATCTTGCAGGGAATAAAATGGTCTTAGTTGTATAAACGAGGCCTTTTTTTATGATACTTGAGCAGTCAAAAAATTCATTAACTCTTTCTTTAGTGGCTAAATTATTGATAGAAAATATAGCGCTGGCTATTTCCAGCTCTTTCTTTGTTGGTTTGATTAATAATTTTCTAATATCTTGGCCTGATAGGAGAAGGGCATGATTAATAAGGTCTAATCTGTCAAAAGGTGGATAGCGGCCACCTTCAATCTGGCCGTTAATTGATTCTATTGATCCCCAGAATACTGATATGTTATTTTTTACTCCAGGAAATTTTTTTTTAGCTTCTGTTAGTATGACTGTAATTCTCTTTTGAACATGATCTAGTGATCCTTTAAGTACTATACCTAAATCAATATCACTAGCTATTTCACTGAATCCTCCCCTAGCTAAGCTGCCCATAATATAAATAGAAACATTATTATTTTTAAAGGATTTATTAATTAGATCTGTTAAATAATTGATAATATTGATTATATCTATATTATTGGTTTTCATATTTGGTCTGTTGTTTTTTAATTACACATTAACTACAAAGATCATAAGAGACTTGAGATCATATAGGTTAGGCTTGATATATTAATTATAATTTAATGAAGATAGGATTGTAGGATAAAATTTTAGAAACGATATATTAATGAAGTTTTAAAAAAAAGAGGGCAGTCTATTTGACTCGCCCTCCTTATAAAATTAGTTTAGTTTCTATTATAATATCTAGTAAATATCGATACTAATTAGAACTTTTATTACTGCTATTAGCTTTAAGAGTCATTTTTTTTATCTGAGGTCTTTTCTTTCTTAGATTTATTTGTTGTTGCTTTTTTTTCCTTTTTAGGTTCATCTTCAGTTTTAGTTTTTGGCTCTATTTGTGGCTTGCTTTCAGAGGAAGGTGAAGCTGAGTCTTCTGGTTTAGAATCTACTTCTGCTTCTTTAGGAGTAGTGCTTTCTTCTTTATTTTGTTGATTTTCAGCCAGTGGTTCCTCTGTTACGGAAGTATTCTTTTTAGATAATGACCTTATATCCCAATCTTTTAGGAATTCAAATTTAGATTTTAGGAAAGATTCAATTTCATCATCTTTATATTCTTCTTTTGAAGAAATATTTTGACTTGAATCCTCATTAGTTTTCACATTAGAGCAAAAATAGTCTATAAAGCACGATTTTATGTCCTGCCACTCAAGCAAATAGCTGCTATTGATATTTTCTCTTATGCGTGAAGCTAAATTAGATGAATCTGTGTCTGAATGGTCTGAAATAGTTGATAAGATCTTGTTATTAATAGATTTTTGCTTTGAATCGCTCATTATTAGCTTTTTATAAAGGCAAAACCCTGTTATGACTCCTATGACCAACAATATTACTTCAAACATAATAAATTTGCCTCCTTTGCTGTTTAATTTTTATAAATATATCTTAAACGGTAACATTGACTTTGCTTCGGAAGTGCTAGAATTTTCTGCCTGAAGCATCGCGAAAGCGATACTGGTCAAAGTTTAATTAACATTCTTTTAATTTTTATTTGCTCTAATTACTCTTATATAGATATGCTTTAAGCAGGAATTTTAAGTGGATAAATTATATCTGTTTGTAATTTTTAGTCAAGGAGGATCAGACTTATGCAGTGTAAAGATGCTGAATAAGTGACCAGGTATCCTTATTTTTATGTATTATTTTATATTTAAGTAGTATAAGCTCTATATATATTATGCTCATAATACATATTATGTTAAATATGATTTTTTGAGGTACTTACCTATTTTATTTAAAGTAGAATCATTTTAGTGGTTGTTTTGTGTCTGTAGAACCAATGAATAATTGATTTTTAAGCTTTTTTAATTCATCTCTATGCTTTGCTGCTAATTCAAACTCCATATTTTTAGCTGCCTTAAACATTTTCTTTTCTTGTAATTTTATTTCTTTAGTGATTTGTTTCTCACTCATCGCATCATAACTTGATTGAATTTTTACAGACTTTAAGCTTTGTTCTTCACTTTCTTTATTGTAAATGCCATCAATAAGATCTGTAATCCGCTTATTAACACTTTTTGGTTTTATATTATTCAACTTATTAAAATTAATTTGAATATCTCGCCTGCGATTTGTTTCGTCAATTGCATGCCGCATTGATCTTGTTATTTCGTCTGCATAAAGTATTGCTGTACCATTTATATGGCGTGCAGCACGACCAATAGTTTGAATAAGAGACCGTTCTGACCTAAGAAACCCCTCCTTATCAGCATCTAAAATAGCAACTAATGAAACTTCTGGTATATCTAAACCTTCTCGTAAAAGATTTATCCCTACTAGTATATTAAATTTTCCTAAACGGAGGTCACGAATAATTTCAACTCTTTCAACGGTACCTATATCAGAGTGTAAGTACCTTACTTTCATTCCATGATCAGAATAGTATTCTGTTAGACTTTCTGCCATACGCTTTGTTAGTGTAGTTACTAGAACACGCTCTCCCCTTTTTGTTCGGATATTTGCTTCTGACATTAAATTATCAACCTGAGTAGAGGCGGGGCAAATTTTAATTTTTGGATCTATTAAGCCAGTTGGCCGGACTACCTGCTCTACTATTTGCCCACTATATCTTTTCTCATATTCAGCAGGAGTTGCAGATACAAAGATTGTTTGTGGGATAAGCTGCTTAAATTCATCAAATTTTAATGGACGGTTGTCTAAGGCTGAAGGCAACCGAAACCCATAGTTAACAAGATTCTCTTTACGTGACCGGTCACCTTTATACATACCATCTACCTGAGGAATAGTCACATGGCTTTCATCAGCTATTAAAAGGGAGTTAGGTGGCAAATAATCAATCAAAGTTGGTGGTGGCTCACCAGGGTTTCTACCAGACAGGTGCCGAGAGTAATTCTCAATGCCCTTACAGAAGCCTAACTCATTAAGCATTTCTAAATCAAAGCGTGTGCGTTGCTCAATACGTTGAATTTCTATAGCCTTCTTTTCTTCTTGATAAAAATTTATGCGCTCTTTAAGTTCTTCTTTTATTGTATTAATTGCACGTAATGTTGTATTTCTTGGAGCCACATAGTGGCTAGATGGGTATATAGTATACCTAAAAACTTTATTATGTTGACGGCCCGTTAGAGGGTCAAAAAGTGATATTCCTTCAATTAGATCGCCAAAAAGAGATATCCTGACAGCAGTTTCTGAATTTTCTGCTGGAAAAATATCAATTATGTCTCCACGTACACGAAATGTACCACGATTAAATTCGATATCATTTCTTTCATACTGCATTTCGGTTAACCGTTTTATAATTTTACTATGCGGTATTTTTTCTTCTTTTCGCACATGTAGTATCATTCCATGATAATCTACCGGATCTCCAATCCCATAAATACATGATACAGAAGATATAATTATGGCGTCATTTCTTTCAAGTAAAGACTTTGTTGCTGATAAGCGCATTTGTTCTATATGCTCATTAATGCTTGAATCCTTATCAATAAAAATATCACGTGAGGGAATATAAGCTTCTGGCTGATAATAGTCATAATATGAAACAAAATATTCAACAGCATTTTCTGGAAAAAAGTCACGCATCTCAGAATAAAGCTGTGCTGCGAGTGTTTTGTTAGGCGCAATAATAAGTACGGGCCTCCCTAAGCGTGCTATGACATTGGCCATTGTAAAAGTTTTACCAGATCCAGTTACGCCTAGAAGTGTTTGGAAAGATAGGCCATCATTTATTCCTTTTATTAATTTATTAATAGCTTCAGGTTGGTCACCTGCAGGCTTAAATGGTTGATGAAGCTTGTAAGAACTATTGGGGAAGGTTGAAATCACAGGTATAATTTAAATGCTTTTATATATTATTTTGTTTTAATTTTAACATGTAGATTATAGCTTATTCAGCATAAGGAAATTATAGTGGTACTTTCGAAACGTGTTCAGATGATCAAACCGTCACCTACCTTAGCTGTTACTGCTCGTGTAGCAAAGCTAAGATCCGAGGGTAAAGATATTATTGGCCTCGGTGCTGGTGAGCCTGATTTTGATACCCCACAACACATTAAAAATGCCGCGATTAAAGCTATTAATAATGGCTTTACCAAATATACTCCAGTTAGTGGTACAACGAGTTTAAAGAATGCAATTATAGCTAAATTTAAAAGGGATAATAATTTTGACTACACTGCAAAACAAATTTTAGTTTCATGTGGAGGAAAACAAAGTTTTTTCAATCTTGTTTTATCTGTAATTAACCCAGGAGATGAGGTTGTTATTTCAGCACCTTATTGGGTGTCATATCCAGATATGATATTGATTGCTGAAGGGGAACCTATAACTATTAATACAGGAATTGAACATAATTTTAAAATTACTGCAAAGCAGCTAGAGAATGCTATTACTCCAAGAACAAGAATGTTCGTAATTAATAGCCCTAGTAATCCATCTGGTAGTGTTTATTCATTAGATGAACTAAAGGCATTAGGAGAGGTGCTACGTAAATATCCAGAAATAATTATTGCTACTGACGATATGTATGAGCATATTTTATTATCTGGCAGTCAATTTGTGAATATTCTTAATGCTTGTCCAGATCTATATTCACGCACTGTAGTACTTAATGGCGTATCTAAGGCGTACTCTATGACAGGGTGGAGAATCGGATATTGTGGTGGACCTGAACATATTATTAAAGCTATGGGGAATATTCAATCACAAAGTACTTCAAATCCAACCTCAATTTCTCAGGTTGCAGCAGAAGCAGCACTAAATGGTGATCAAGGTTGTATAGAGCCAATGCTTAATGCGTTTAAGAAAAGGAATGTATTTGTTACAGATAGGATAGATCGAATTCCTGGTTTAAGTTGTTTGTTATCAGAAGGAGCATTTTATACTTTTATTGATGTTCGCAAGGCAATTGAAACGTTACATAGAAAAAATGCGATAAAAGATAGGAATGACATAGCATTTAGTGAATACTTACTAGATGAAGCTGGTGTTGCTGTTGTGCCGGGGATAGCTTTTGGTAGCGAAGGTTATATACGTATGTCTTTTGCAACATCAATGGATAATTTAAAAAATGCATTAGATCGTATAGATAAAGTATTAACTGAATAGATTTATAAATTTTATAAAGTATTAGTCATTTGGTTGACCGAGGTGATTCAAGCTATTAGTATATGCAATTTTCAATCCCTGATAGCTCAGTTGGTAGAGCAACGGACTGTTAATCCGTGGGTCGTAGGTTCGAGCCCTACTCAGGGAGCCAATAAATAGATAATTTATATTCATTTGTTTTATATAGTTTAAATAAGTATACGTTAATTATAAAAGATTTACTCTGACTAATTTTATAATTACTAATGAAATTAAGAGGTGTCTTATGCCGGTACAACCTATATTCATAGCGATCATTTCAGCTCTTTTCTTAATTGCAGCTCCTTCATTTGCGCGTACTATTTCACCAGAAGGGGCGCAAGTATATATCATATCGCCACTAGATGGAGAGGTGGTTACTAGTCCAGTAAAGGTAAAATTTGGTTTAAGGGGGATGGGAGTAGCGCCAGCTGGAATTGATAAAGCTAATACAGGCCATCATCATTTACTTATTGATGTAACACATAATCTTGCTCTAGATAAGCCGATTCCATCCAATATGAATCATAAGCATTTTGGTGGAGGTCAAACTGAAGTTGTAATTGACCTATCTACAGGAAAGCATAAACTACAACTTATATTGGGTGATAAAGATCATATCCCGCATAACCCTCCTGTTATGTCAGAAATAACTACAATCACTGTTAAATAATATATAGATTGGTATTTCTAAAGTAATAAATTACCATTTGATATATTAATAGGCATTAATCTAAAGCATATTTTTATTTGGCTACAACAACTGATAGTGTTCTAACAAGTAGTTTAAGTACTAGCTAATAGTAGAGTTAGCTAAATTTTTGCTGGCATAATTAATAATTGAAGAATTACAACTGTAATTATTAATATAGCCATTAAGACATATCTCTCTGATAAGATATTTTTACAGATCTCAAGAGTCCTATTAAATCCATATAATAGTATTAATAGCATAAATGAAAATGGGAAAAAAATTGTTATAAGAACTGCCTGTAGTATTTTTTTCCATACTGGGTTAAGTGGCATTTAATGTCTCCATTTAAATAAGGGCTAGACAAATATTTTGTATGTAATTAGGAAACTATTTCTTTTATATCCGATAATTCATTTTCATAAAATTTTGCTTTCCATGCCCTATTTTTATATTCAACTTCAACTTCATATTCTTTTTTATCGCTAGAAGATTGGATAATATTTTTTATTACGCCAGTCATTTTCATTGGAAGAATAAAGATATTCTGTTTAACTTTAAATTTATGTTTATCCATCATGAGGAAATTATATGGGTTATATTTTCAAATAATCATTTTAATAGGCTAATTTTTTTTGCCCGATGAGATTAAATTTTTATTATTAGTCTCTATTTGAAAAAAAAATTCATTTTCCTTAATCATGCCTAGCTCATTACGGGCGCGCTCTTCAATAGCAGCTGATCCTTTCTTAAGGTCCTGTATTTCTGCATCTAGGGCTTTATTACGAATTATATTTTCTTGATTAATTTTACTCTGTAGAGCTATTTTCTGATTAAATTCCCATACTCGATTCCAACTACCTTTGCCTTGCCATAATGAATATTGCAACAAAATTATCAGGACAAATAATATGAGCCCTAATATTTTCATTATTTTATTTGGTAGAAAGCATCTCGTCCAGCATATTTAGTTCCATTTCCTAGATCCTCTTCGATACGAAGTAATTGATTATATTTTGCTAGACGGTCTGACCTTGAAAGCGAGCCAGTTTTGATCTGAAGGGCATTAGTGGCTACTGAAATATCAGCAATAGTAGTATCTTCAGTCTCTCCTGAACGGTGAGAAATTACTGATGTATATCCAGCACACTTTGCGGTCTCAATAGCAGCAAAAGTTTCAGTTAATGAACCAATCTGATTTAACTTAATAAGGATGGAGTTGCCAATTTTTTGTTGGATACCATCTTTAAGTATATTTGGGTTAGTTACAAATACATCATCTCCTACTAGTTGTACTGAGCTTCCAAGTTTACTGGTTAGTAGTTTCCATCCTTCCCAGTCATGTTCACTCATAGCATCTTCTATGCTAATAATAGGATATTTTTCTAGCCAGTTAGAAATATATTCGATTAATTGTTCTGAATCTAAGCTTAGCTTATCAGAGGTTAGGTTATATTTTTCATCTTTAAATAATTCTGAGCTAGCAAAATCAATTGCGATAGCAATTTCATCCCCAGGTATAAACCCAGCTTGTTTAATCGCTTCAACAATTAAGAGTAATGCTGCTTCATTATTTTTAAGATCAGGTGCAAACCCACCTTCATCACCAACTGTAGTAGTCATATTTTTTTTATGAAGTATTTGTTTTAATGTATGGAATATTTCTGATCCATAACGTAATGCTTCACTGAAACTGGGTGCTCCAAGTGGAACAATCATGAATTCTTGTAAATCAATATTATTATTGGCATGCACACCACCGTTAATAACATTCATCATAGGTACTGGCATTGACATATGCCCTGATCCACCTAAATATCGATATAAGGGGATATCAGCATCAGCTGCTGCCGCCTTAGCAACAGCTAGTGAAACTGCTAGTATTGCATTGGCTCCTAGTCTTTCTTTATTTTTAGTACCATCAAGATCTATAAGAGCATTATCTATAAAGCTTTGTTCTATAGCATCTTGGCCCATCAAGGCCTCAGAAATTTCGGTATTTATATTCTTAATAGCTTTAAGTACACCCTTTCCGGCATAGCGTTGTCTATCATTATCTCTTAATTCAATTGCTTCTTTAGTGCCAACTGATGCCCCAGATGGAACAGCTGCTCGCCCTAATGCCCCTGATTCAAGCAAAACTTCTGCTTCTATAGTTGGATTGCCACGCGAATCTAAAATTTCTCTTGCAAAAACATCTACTATTGCACTCATATTATTTTCCCTGGTTACGAATCAATTTGTAAAATTATTTATTATTAGATAACTTAAAAATTTTATTTTTTTGCCAATGTTAAAGTTTTTTTAAAGTTTCTTGTATTACCTGAGATTCTAATTGCTGCCTCAATAAAAGATTTAAATAAGGGGTGACCTGTTTTAGGTGTTGAAGTAAATTCTGGGTGGAATTGGCAACCAATAAACCAAGGGTGTTCGGTTGTAGATAGTTCAATCATTTCACAAAGCGAATCTTCTGTTGATAGACCACTAGCATAAAGACCAGCTTCTTCTAACTTGGAAATATAATAGCTATTTACTTCATAACGATGTCGATGGCGCTCAGTTATTTTTGCTGTTCCATATATTCTTTTTGCCAATGAATTTTCCTTTAAGAAACAGTCTTGGCCTCCTAAACGCATACTACCACCTAAATCAGATTGGGAGTTTCGAACATTAATTTTACCTTCTCGGGTTTTCCATTCAGTAATTAATCCAATTACAGGGTAGCTGGTATTGGGATTAAATTCAGTGCTATGTGCATCATTCATAGCACTCTTATTACGAGCAAATTCTATGACTGCTAGTTGCATACCAAGACAAATCCCAAGATAAGGAATATGGTTCTCACGTGCATATTGAATAGCCATAAGCTTACCATTTATTCCTCTTTTGCCAAATCCTCCTGGCACGAGAATTGCATCTGTATTAATAAGATAATGTGTTCCATTTTTTTCAATATCTTCTGAGTCCACATAGTTAATCTTAATTTCACATTCTGTATGAATACCAGCATGAATTAGAGCTTCTGATAGAGATTTATATGATTCAGTTAGATCAACATATTTTCCAACAAGTGCAATTTTAACGACATGTTTTGGGTGCTCTAAGGCATGGACAAGTTTTTTCCATGTATTTAATTTTGCTGGTTTAGCAAGTATATTGAGCTTATGGCAGACTATTTCATCTAGCATTTGCTCATTTAGTAATACTGGGATCTTATATATACTATTCACGTCAACTGCTGAAATAACCGCCTCTTCTCGTACGTTCGTAAATAATGCAATTTTTCTACGCTCATCTGAGGGTAATACTCGATCAGCTCGGCATAATAAAACATCTGGCTGTATACCAATACCTCGCATTTCTTTTACAGAGTGCTGTGTGGGTTTTGTTTTTAGCTCCCCAGCAGAAGGAATAAAGGGTAAAAGCGTTAGATGAATAAAGCAGGTGGCCTCATAAGGATTCTGAATGGCCATCTGCCTGATAGCTTCTAGAAATGGAAGTGATTCTATATCGCCTGCTGTGCCACCAATTTCAACAATAGCTACTTGTGAATCAGCTGCACCAAGTTTTATATGTTTTTTAATTTCATCAGTAATATGTGGAATCACTTGTACAGTTCCGCCAAGGTAGTCTCCACGGCGCTCTTTTTTTATTACATTTTCATAAATTTGGCCAGTAGTAAAATTATTTAATTTGCTCATTTTAGCACTTATGAATCGCTCATAATGTCCTAAATCTAGGTCAGTTTCTGCTCCATCCTCAGTAACGAATACTTCCCCATGTTGAAATGGATTCATTGTTCCTGGATCCACATTAATATATGGATCTAACTTAAGCATAGTTACTTTGATACCACGAGATTCAAGAAGAGCGGCAAGTGAGGCAGCAGCAATACCTTTGCCAAGAGAGGAAACAACACCACCAGTCACAAATACGTATTTGGTCATGGACAAGTATGTTAACTCAAAAGAGGTGTGGGAACAAACTTGAAAAGACTTAATTTTATGAATTGAAGATTTTATTTTTGTTTAATATTAACTTCTGTACCAATATCAATTAAATTAAATAGCTCTAGTAGATCAGGATTGAGCATTCTAATGCAGCCTTTAGAGCCAGGTTCTCCTATTTTAATACTGTCAGGACTACCATGAATATATATATATCGACGCATGGTATCTACTGTACCTAAACGATTGAATCCTTGCTCACATCCTGAAAGCCATAATATTCTAGTTAAGATCCAATCACGATCTTGAAATTTTTTTTCTAAATTTGAAGAAAATATTTCACCAGTAGGTCTACGTCCAATGAAAATAGTATTAATTGGTAGGCCTGCACCAATTTTGGCCCGGATTATATGTTTTCCTAGCGGAGTGCAGAGGCTTCCTTGTTCCTGCCCTACCCCATTTTTAGCTGAAGAAATTTGATATGATTTAATTTTTAATTGATTATTATCAATAATATCAAGAGTTTGAAAATTAATATTAATCTCAATTATCATAAATTAATTTTCTAATTAGTTTTACGCTTATTAATAAAAAAATTTTTTAATAAAGAACTGCTCTCATCTTCTAAGAGAGTTCCGGTTACCTGTGTATGATGATTTAATTGCTTTTGCGCAACTAAGTCTATAACGCTACCACATGCACCTGTTTTAGGATCCTTGGTTCCATAAATTAGACGAGCAATGCGTGCATGAAATATTGCTCCTATACACATTATGCATGGTTCTAGTGTTACATACATTGTACAGTTTAATAAACGATAATTGCATAGATAAAGTGCCGCTTCACGTAATGCTATTATCTCAGCATGAGAAGTTGGATCAGAAGTTGTTATGGGCCGATTATACCCTCGACCAATTATAATATTGTCTCTTACCACAACTGCTCCTACTGGAACCTCACCCATTTCACCAGCTTGTTTAGCAAGGTCAAGTGCTGCATGCATAAAGTCGCTATCTTTATTTATCATAGATTATATAAGGTAACCTTAAATTTTTTTATTTAGAGGTTATATATCTGTTATGTACAAATTATTGAAGTTGCCGCACTCTTTCAAAAAAACAAATAGCTGCAGTAGAGGCAACGTTTAGTGAATTGGTTTTGCCTGGCATAGGAATATTAATTTTTTCATTAGCAGTTTGATATAGCATCTTTGATAAACCAGTTCCTTCATTACCAAACATGAATGCAACAGGTCCTTGTAAAGATAATGCATATAAGCTTTTTACATGTTTGACAGTTGTTGCAATAACTGCTCCTTTAAATTCTTTGGATATTTCTATTAATTTTGATCTCTCATAAATATGTAATAAAAAATGTGCACCCATAGCTGCGCGGAGAACTTTTGGTGACCACGCATCGGCACAGTCAGGAGACATATATATATCAGATGCGCCAGCCGCTGCTGCCGAACGCAAAATAGAGCCAAGATTCCCTGGGTCTTGAATTGATTCAAGCAGGACAGAGAAATTTTTTTTCTTGTTAAGAATAATATTATTTAATGCAGGTATCCTTATTAATGCAATAACTCCAGTGGGTGTCTTAACAGGTGAAATACTGCAAAATAATTTATCATTTAGTATGTATATTTTTACAGCAGTATTTTGAACTAAGCTTATTAACCCTATCACCTCTGGGTTTTTTAAGCCTGATTCATTTATAAATAAGCATTCTGGTAGCCCTATTTTCTCATAATAAAAATTAATTAGATGTATCCCGTCAAGGATAGTTAGGCCACTAATTTTCCTATTTTTTGGCGACTCATCTAATTTAACAAGCTGTTTAAAAATATTATTCTTCTTAGATGTAATATACTTCATTTAATATTTTCTCTGTAAAGAAATAAAGTCTTTTAGATTATAAAGTCTCTTCTATTTATTTGATACGTCAAACTTTTCTATGAAAATTTTTTTATATTGAACTTTTAAAATTTTTATATGTTTCTCACCTCCAGGAGTATGCAAGTATACTGTATCTCCTTCTCGTGATTTGATTAGAGCCTTAGCCATAGGCGATAACCAACTAATACCGTTTTTAGCTACGTTTATTTCATCAACACCTACAATAGAAACCTTCTTCTTTTTTCCTTCCGATTCCATGAAAATAACTGTAGCCCCAAAGAAAATTTGGGTTGTATCTACTCTTGGTGTAACTGGATTAACAATTACTGCTATATCGATCCGCTTAGTAAGAAAACGAATACGTTTATCGATCTCACGTAAACGTTTTTTTCCATAGATATAGTCACCATTCTCCGATCTATCCCCATTTCCTGCTGCCCATGAAACTATCTCTGTTACTTTTGGACGTTCTATATTTATAAGCCATGAGAACTCATCCATTAGTCGTGTGTAGCCATCTGGCGTAATATAATTCTTGTAATTAGTTAATACTTTTCTGTCAAAGAAATTATTTTTTAATTGCTGGGTTGCCATTAAATTATATGTTTGTGTGTTTTTAAATATATGAATAATAACTATAAATTCTTATAATTTTATATGTTAGGCTGCCTTTGTTGTGCTTATATTTTAATAATACAAAGAAAATAGAACTGATACTAATAATTAATTCATTTAAATTCTTACATAGAATAGAACCATAGAATTTATTGATAAGCTATAATTTTACTTTTTTAGAAAGTATGTGATGCTAAAAGTAACTAATTTAGAATGTATACGTGGTGAAATAAGTTTATTCAAAGATGTTAATTTCTCTGTTGAGCCTGGTGAGCTGTTACAAGTAAATGGTCCAAATGGAAGTGGCAAAACTAGTTTATTAAGGATGCTTTGTGGCCTAACTGCACCAGCTAGTGGAGAAATTTTCTGGTTTAATAATAATATTCGGTCTTTAGGTGAGAATTATTATAATTCTATTATTTATTTAGGGCATTTAAATGGAATAAAAGATAATCTTAATGCACTTGAAAATTTACAAATTTTAAGTGGTCTAGTAGGAAACAGAATCGAAGAGAATAAAGCTTATAGTATCCTACAAAAAATGGGGCTAAATGGGCGTGAAATGATACCAATTAAATCTTTATCTCAAGGGCAGCGTCGTAGGGTTACATTAGCACGCCTATTAGTAAGTAACACCGTATTATGGATACTTGATGAGCCATTGGTTGCACTTGATGCGTCTGCAGTATTGCTAATTAAGGATATATTAGAGCGTCATTTAAAAAAGGGGGGGATGATTGTAATGACAACCCATCAGGATATAAATATTTCTGCTATAAAAATAAAGCGGCTGCAGCTTAATTGATATGTTTTTATGGGTAATTCAGCGTGACCTTCTCTTGGCAATGCGCCAGAGATCTGACATATTAACTACTTTATTCTTTTTTATTATCGTAGTTAGCTTGTTTCCTTTAGGTGTCGGACCAGAAATGAATATGCTTCGTGCTATGGCGCCTGGAGTAGTTTGGGTTGCTGCTTTATTAGCATCAATGTTATCACTGGATAGAATGTTTTCAAGTGATAATCTAGATGGCACATTAGAGCAGATGATGCTTTCTCCTCAGCCATTATTTCTATTAGTGCTTGGTAAAGCACTGGCGCACTGGATAGTAACTGGAGTACCTTTAGTTTTAATGTCCCCTATACTTGGGCTTCAGTTTGATTTACAAATGGATGCATTGATTATACTTGGCATATCTCTACTATTAGGCACACCTGTATTAAGCCTTATTGGGGCAATTGGTGCCGCACTTACTTTAGGACTTAGGGGTGGTGGAGTATTAGTATCACTTCTAGTTTTACCCTTATATATTCCAGTTTTAATTTTTGGTGCTGGGGCTGTAGAAGCAATTTCTGCAGGGTTAGGTGCTAGTGCACATTTATCATTGCTTGGGGCTTTTTTACTGGCATCTCTTGTTTTAGCTCCATGGGCAACGGCAGCTGCTCTTAGAGTTTCAACTGATTAAAATAAATAAATTGAATATAAATTTTAATTTATGAGTTAAAATACTGGGTTAATTAGAGCTAATTTTAGCAATACCATGTATATAACCTTTCAAAATTTATAAAATATGGCAATTAACTGGTTCAAATATTCTGCTCCATCAAGTTTCTATTCTCTCGCTGGAAAACTTACACCAATATTTTTTGCTGTTGCGTCTGTATTATTTGTAGTAGGGCTCTATATTGGCTTTTTCGTTGCCCCTACTGATTTTCAGCAGAGCGAAGCTTACCGGATTATATTTATACATGTCCCTGCAGCATGGATGTCTATGTTTTTATATTTGATTATGGCAGGATGGGCTGCAATTGGCCTTGCATTTAATACTAGGCTATCATCTATGATAGCAACAGCTATAGCCCCAACAGGAGCCATGTTTACATTTTTAGCTCTATGGACAGGAGCACTTTGGGGTAAGCCTATGTGGGGAGCCTGGTGGGTATGGGATGCTCGGTTGACATCTGAATTAATTTTATTTTTTCTTTATATTGGATTTATAGCGCTTCAAGCTGCTATAGATGATCCTCGTCGAGCTGATAAAGCTGGAGCTATTTTGGCGCTTGTTGGTGTAATTAATATTCCGATCATTTATTTTTCAGTAAAATGGTGGAATACCCTGCATCAGGGTGCTTCTGTTAGTCTTACAGAATCACCTAAAATGGCTACAATAATGCTTACTGGAATGCTTATTATGAGTATTGCTTGCTGGATGTATTCAATTGCTATGGTATTGATGCGCACACGAACTATTATTTTAGAGAGGGAGCGTCATACTGCTTGGGTTGGTGAGCTACATAAGGAGGGAGAATAATAATGGCTTGGGCAAGCTTATCAGACTTCTTTGCTATGGGGGGATATGGGTTTTATGTATGGGGCTCTTTCCTAGTATTTTTTATTTGCCTGGCTGGTGAAGTCATATTGATATTAAATCGTAAACGAACTTTGTTAAAACAACTTAGTCTGATTTATAAAGCAACTAAAAAAGAACAGGATAATGAAACCAAGACATAAAAAGCTAACAATTATTATTATAAGTGTTGCAGCTTTAGGTCTTGCTGCAACTTTGGTGCTTAATGCCTTCCAAAGCAACCTTGTTTTTTTCTTTAGCCCATCACAAGTAGCAGCTAATGAGGCTCCAAAGGGAAAAAGTTTTAGAATTGGAGGGCTAGTTGAAGAAGGGAGTGTTAAAAGAGAAAATAATGGAGTTACTGTAAACTTTGTAATAACTGATACAGCAAAGGTTATTCCTGTTGTTTATACAGGAATTCTTCCTGATCTATTTAAAGAGGGCAAGGGAGTGGTTGCTCAAGGAAAGCTATCTTCTGATGGGGTTTTCCGTGCAGATGAAGTGCTGGCTAAACATGATGAAAACTATATGCCTCCAGAAGCAGCAGAGGCACTTGAACAAGCAAGCAAATCACAGGAAACTGTGTTACAGGAACCATTATAAATAAAATAAATCTAGGGTAGTGATAGTATATGTGGTTTGCCAGTATCTTTTTCTACAAAACATCTAACTTTAATTATAAATTTTATACACCATATTATTATGATTCCAGAAATCGGTAATTTTTCTTTAATTCTCGCTCTGTTACTGGCAATAACGCAAGTTATTTTTCCTATATCTGGAGCTGCTCGTAGTATTCCATCTTGGGTTGCTTTAGCGCGCCCTGTTGTGCAAGGTCAATTTATATTTGTTGCAATTGCTTTTGGTTGTTTAGCCTATTCATTTATAAATAATGACTTCTCGGTTTTAAATGTTGCTCAAAATTCTAACTCTAAATTACCAATTCAATATAGATTTGCTGCAACTTGGGGGTCTCATGAGGGGTCATTACTATTATGGGTCTTGATGCTTAGTTCTTGGTCAGTCGCTGTTAGTGTATTTAGCCGGCATTTGCCAGATGATATGGTGGCAAGAGTGCTAGGAGTTATGGGTATAATCAGTGTAGGGTTTCTATTATTTATGCTTTTTACATCAAATCCATTTGAAAGAATTATTCCTGCGGCTTTTGAAGGGAGTGATCTTAATCCTCTCTTACAAGATGCAGGTATGGTAGTACATCCACCTATGTTATATATGGGTTATGTTGGATTCTCTGTTGCTTTTGCTTTTGCTATTGCTGCATTAATAAGTGGACAGATGGATGCAACCTGGGCGCGTTGGTCACGACCATGGACAACTATAGCATGGGTATTTCTTACTATAGGTATAATGCTTGGTAGTTGGTGGGCCTATTATGAATTAGGCTGGGGGGGCTGGTGGTTCTGGGACCCAGTAGAGAATGCATCTTTTATGCCTTGGTTAGTTGGTACGGCACTAGTACATTCTTTAGCAGTTTCTGAGAAAAGAGGTAGTTTCAAAAGCTGGACTATATTACTTGCTATTTCTGCTTTTTCATTAAGTTTACTTGGAACTTTTCTTGTTCGCTCCGGCGTATTGACTTCTGTTCATGCCTTTGCTACTGACCCTACACGTGGTATTTTCATACTTTCGTTTTTAGTTGTAATTATAGGAAGCTCATTACTTTTATTTGCTTGGAGAGCCCCTAAAATTGGACTTGGTGGAAGCTTTGATTTAGTGTCAAGGGAATCTCTTTTACTAGCAAATAATCTATTATTAATAGTAGCAGCAAGTAGTGTTTTACTTGGAACACTATACCCATTAGTAATGGATGCATTAGAGCTCGGGAAAATTTCAGTAGGTCCGCCTTATTTTGAGTCAGTATTTGTGGCCCTAATGGCACCAGCAATTTTTCTTATGGGGCTAGGGCCATTAGCTCGTTGGAAGAAAGCAAGTTTACCTGACCTTACAAAACGTTTGCGCTGGGCATTTGGAGTCAGTATGATAACCGCCCTACTCTTACCATTTATTATGGGTGAGTGGAAACTAATGGTGAGCTTTGGTTTATTATTATCTTTCTGGGTCATTACTAGTATATTTGTAAGTATATGGCAGCGCATAAAAAATAGCAGCCACAAAGGACTATTTATGAAACTGGCAAAACAGTCAAGGAGCTATTATGGGATGAATTGTGCTCATTTTGGTATCGCTATTTTTATCATTGGTGTGACATTGGTCAATGGATATGAAACAGAGAAAGATGTACGTATGGATATTGGCGATACAGTTTCTATAAGTGGTTATACATTTAGGTTTAATGGAACAAATGAAGTACCTGGTCCTAATTATCAGGGAATAATAGGAGATATTGAAGTTTTAAATGAAGGAGAAAAAATTAACCTTATGCATCCTGAGAAAAGAACATATAACGCATCTGGGATGGTTATGACTGAAGCTGCTATTGATACTGGCATATTTCGTGATTTATATGTAGCGCTTGGTGAACCTTTAGGAGATGAGTCTTGGGTCGTACGTGTTTATCATAAGCCATTTGTAGACTGGATTTGGTTTGGGTGCTTATTAATGGCATTTGGAGGCGCACTTTCAGTATCTGATAAGCGTTATCGTATTAAAGTGCGCAAATTATCTGAACAAAAAATCGAAGATAAAAAGAAAGTAACTGACTCCTTAATTACAGAAACTAAAAAAGCATGATTCGATATTTAATTCCATTAATTGCATTTGTAATATTGGTATCATTTTTACTTGTAGGGCTTAATTTAAATCCACGTAAGATTCCATCTCCATTAATAGGAAAACAAGCTCCTGTTTTTAATTTGCAGCAATTGCATGAGCCAGAAAATTTCTTTAAATCAAAAGATAATTTAGGTAAGGTTTGGCTACTAAATGTATGGGCTTCTTGGTGTGCTTCTTGTCGCGATGAGCACCCTTTGTTAGTTCAATTAGCAAAATCAAATGTAGTCCCGATTTATGGCCTTAATTATAAAGACAAGAGAGATTTAGCGATGCAATGGTTGGATCGGCTTGGCGACCCCTATACTAAAAGTATTATGGATCCAGAAGGTAGAGTAGGAATGGAATATGGAGTATATGGTGTTCCAGAAACATATGTAATCGACAAATCGGGCATCATTCAATATAAGCAAATTGGTCCAGTTACTGTTGAAATTCTAGAAAAAACAATTATGCCGTTAGTTAAGGAATTACAGGGATGAGTCTTAATTACTTACATAATTTATTTAATAATAAACAATTCCTATTACTGTTTATTATATTAATTGGAATCCCTTTAAGTCATGCAAAAGAGGCTCTACCTGTAGCTGAAAACCCAGAAATAGAGAAGCGCATGATTGCTCTAACTGAAGAATTAAGATGCTTAGTATGTCAAAATGAATCTCTTGCTGGTTCACGGTCTGATTTTGCAAAAGATATCCGTCGTGAAATACGAGAACAATTACTTGCAAATAAAAGTAATAAGGATATTACTGATTTTTTAGTTGCTCGCTATGGGGATTTTGTACTTTATCGACCTCCAGTTAGGACAAATACTATGGTTCTTTGGTTCGGACCATTTATTTTTCTTTTAATTGGATCATGCCTATTATATTTTTATCTTAAAAAGAGAAAAAAATCATTAGAAGAAGTACCACTTACCAATAAACAGCTTGAACAGGCTGAAGATTTATTAAAAGAAATTAAAAGTGGTGACCATAAATGACTTTATTTTGGGTCCTTGCTGGAATTTTTATAGTTGCATCATTATTATTTATCCTTCCTACCTTATTAAGAAATAAGGATAGAGTCACAGGCATTGCACGTAATTCAACTAACGTTAGCATATATCAAGATCAAATATCAGAGCTTGATAATGATTTAAATAATGATATTTTAAACAAAGAACAATATAACCAAAGTAAGCATGAATTACAACAGCGTATGATGCTTGACATGCCTGATAAGAATCAGGCCTCAAGAAAGATAATAAATACAAAACAAGGTATTGCTGCTCCAATTGTAATTGCAATGATCCTTCCTGTATCAGCAGTATTTTTATACCTATTATTAGGTAATACTAAAGCACTACTGCTAAAACCTCCTGTAAAACAAATGGAGATAATTGGGAATAATTCTGCACCAGAAGGAGAAGGCCATCAAGAGATTGCATCTATGGTTGATAACCTTATAAAACGGCTTGAGAATGAACCAGATAATTTAGAAGGATGGAGGATGCTTGGGAGGACCTATGCAATTATGGGTCGTTTCTCTGAAGCACGGGAAATCTATGAAAAATTACTTTTAAAATCACCTGATAGTCCAGATGCGCTAGTTAACCTTGCAGATGTTTTTGCAATGACCCAGGATGGTAGTTTAATGGGGAAACCTGTCGAATTAATAAATAAGGCTCTAAGTATTGATCCGGAAAATCCTAAAGCATTGGCACTAGCTGGTACTGCTAAATTTGAGCAAGGTGAATTTATAAAAGCGGCAGGGTATTGGGAAGAGTTACTTTCAGTTATTCCTGAAGAGTCTAAATTAGCAAAATCTGTTTCTGGGAGTATCAAACAAGCCAAGGCATTAGCATCTAATAATCAGTCTGATTCTGAAAAGAATAAGGAGACAGTAAACAAAATACTGCCTCCGACAATATCAGGAATTGTTAATATTAGTCCTGAATTAGCAAA
>CEUN01100202.1_pt1 | contig 19903 bp, 15 predicted proteins | sample 361501 | NCBI WGS metagenome assembly CEUN01 (sample SAMEA2622801, study PRJEB7988) | marine metagenome | biome: marine biome (ENVO:00000447); feature: marine epipelagic mixed layer (ENVO:xxxxxxxxx); material: "saline water (ENVO:00002010), including plankton (ENVO:xxxxxxxx)" | depth 120 m | reverse complement strand
CCGTTCGTGCCGGCCACAACCGGGAAGATGTTCACAAACGGAACATACGGACTGGCCTGCTTGCCGGTCCAAAGGGCGACGTTGTTTACGCCGGACATTCTGGATGATCCCACGCCCATGGTTCCCTTTTCGGCGATCAACATCACGCTCCTGCCAGGATGATTCTTCTGCAACTCTTTGATTTCGGCCTGAGCGGTCGGTGAGATCAGGCACTTGCCGTGAAGTTCCCGATCCGATCGCGAATGCGCCTGGTTGCCCGGGGAAAGCAAATCGGTGGAGATGTCTCCCTCACCCGCAATGTAGGTGACCACCTCGATCTCTTCCGGCACGTCCGGGAGCTTGGTGAAGAACTCGGCCTTGGCGTAACTCTCCAAGATTTCCTTCGCGATCTCGTTGCCACCGCTGAGCGCATCTGCGAGACGTTCGGTGTCTGCCTCATACAGAAACACCTGGGTCTTCAGAACCTTCGCAGCTTCGCCCGCAACGGAAGCATCATCACCCAATGCGAGGTTCAGAAGCACTTCAATGGAAGGCCCGCCTTTCATGTGGGACAACAACTCAAACGCAAAGGCGGGTGAGATCTCTTCGACCACAGCGCCCCCCAGAATGATCTCCTCCAAAAACTTGGCCTTTACCCCGGCCGCACTGGTCGTCCCTGGCAAGGTATTGTAGATCAGAAAATTGAGAGAGTCCTTCCTGTGCTGGTTTTCGACATCCTTGATCTGCGCGACGATCTCAGCCAACAACTCACCGCTATCAATGGGTTTCGGACTTAGATCTTGAGTCTTACGATCCTCAATTTCTTGGATGTATTCTGAATACAGGCTCATGTTCAACTGGTGGTTCAAGTCTGGCTGCAGATGAATCTGCTCGAGGTGCTCGCCGCCCGAGGTGGGCTTTTCAGCCGAGTCCGAAGCGTTTTCTCGACGAAACACCCTTGCCCCAAATGTCGTCTCTTGCGCCAAATGGAGTTAACCAGATTGAAGGCCCGACCCTAAGGTGTCAAGTGGTGCGGGCACTTTCAACGGGGCCTCCATGAATTATACGACCGATTGGCCCTATCTCACCCGCCCGCATCGATCGCGCGTTCGATCGCTTCAACGTAGCGCTGCACATTGGGACTGGGTCGAAGTTGCTGCGCCCGACGCAAAGGTGACAAGGCCGACTTGAGATCACCGCGGGCAACCGCCAGGCGGCCGAGTGCAGTGTAGGCATCGGCCGCGTGATCGGCCACGGAGGTGGCACGCTCGAAGTAGTATTCGGCCTTCTCGTAATTGGGGATCCGCATGTGGTATTCGCCGAGGAGAATCAGGCTGGGGCCATCGAGCGGATCTTGCTGGATGGCCTGTTCCAACATCCCGGCGGCTTTGCCGGCATCACCGATTTCCATTTCAATACGGGCTTCACCGACGCGAACTTCACGAGCGGTCTTGGCATCGAGTTGACCGGCAATCCGGTCACGGATCAGGTCGAGATACCCGCGGGCCTCAGTGAAAAGATGGCGATCGAGCAGGTAGTTCAACGGGCGCACCGCATCGGACCATTGCCTGGGTGTGAAATTCTTGACGGCACGTGTGTAGGTGGCCAATGCGAGGTGCGCAACGTCGTCGTTCAAATACAGATCGCCCAGCAGGATCAGGCTGCTCCAATCGGCTTTGCCGGCGTCGGCAATGATCTGGAGATTTGCGATGGCTTCATCGCTACGGTCGAGGGCGAGATACGAATTGGCCTGCGCAAGCCAGAATCGCTGTTCCTCCGGGTTCTCGGCGATGAGTTCGTCGAAGAGCCCAATTGCTGCCAGATGTTGTTCGGTCATGAGCAGGCATTGCGCCTGGCCACGGCGAAAGTCGAGACTGTCCGGCTTGAACATACGCGCCATCCGATAAGCGGAGAGCGCGGATTCGTATTTCTCGGTCAAGAGGTGGCAGTAGGCCAGCAGTCCGTAGGATTGATCGTCTCCACCGCCGAGCGTGATGACTTTCAGCAGCGGGGCAATGGCTTCCTTGAACATGTCGCGTTGGACGTAGGTGAGCGCGAGGGTACGCCACGAGCGTCGCAAGGAAGGAAACTTCTCCAGAGTTTGACGCAGGTATTTCTCCGAGTTCGAGAAGTCGTTGATCTGGTAATAGAGATTTCCAAGGATGGCGAGAAAGGCAGGATTCAATTCCGGCGTGAGCGCCTGTTCGATGAGTTGAATGGCCTGCTGTGGGTTGCTGCGCAGGTGCGGAAGGATGGCTTCCTGGAGCGGGCGATCGTCGATCGTGAGTTTTGGCTCAATGGCCTCATTAACCCCGTAGCTCGCCATGAAGCGGGCGCGGAACTCGGGGCTGTCCGGATCCGAATCCGACAGGCGAAATGGGACGGCTCCCTGTGCTCCAAGGACTATGACGAAGACGAGCAGTATGGTTGGAATTCGCATCGTCATCTCGGTGCCTGCAGGGTAAGCGGAAATCGTCCGCGGACTTCAACGGCACGGCGGTCGACCTTCGTGATTGTGAATCGGATCTGCGCCGCTGTCTTGCGTGCGGACTCACGCAATTTTGGGTGGTCGTAAGATTGGCTGAGGAATTTTTCGACGCGCACCCGTCCTCGCTTGTCGATGAGGATCTGCATGACCACCTCGGCCTTCCGCACTCCCCGGCGCGATAATTCACGTGGAAACTCCACCCGGATCATGCCCTTGTTGATCACCGTGGGTGGCTGGGCCAGTTCGTCAAAGTTGAAGATTTTTTCGATTTCACCAACTGTGTCGACCTTCTGCACCTTGGGCATGCTCGGCACGCCCATCTGCAATGCCACGCCCATGCCGGGACTCAGGCTCAGGGAAAGCTGCTGGATGGGCACCTCGTTCAACTGGTGCTCGAGCTTGGGTGGCTCAGGTTTTACCTCTTCTTCGTAGGCCTTTTCTTCCTCGGGAGGAGGAGGCATCTGCGGTGGGGGCGGGGGAGCGGCGTGCGCCATTTGGCGATACGTCACCGGATCGAGATCACCGTGATTGAGCGCCTGTGTGAGCGGAATAATGAGGAATAGTCCGACACCCAGTGCAAGCGCACCCAGCATCGCAAATACGCTGGGCCAACGTGAACTTGATTGTGGAAGGGATCCGGGCATCACTCGTTCCGGGTTGCGAGATTGATCTGTTTGGCCCCGGCCAGCGCGGCTTCGTCATGGACGCGGGCGTACAGGCCAACGGGTGCGTCCTTGTCCGCCTGCACAATGACAGGCTGCTCCTTCTGCTTGAGCAGGCGCTTCACAATTCCGCGCACGCCGCGCACGCCGATTTCGTTTCCGCCATAAACAATGCGCCCATCCGAGGTGATGGCGATGAGGATGGAATGCTTCTCCAGGTTCGTCGCGGATGCCGCCTGAGGGCGTTGGACTTCGACTCCGGTTTCCTCAACGAACACGGTGGTGACGATGAAGAAGATGAGCAGGATGAAAACAATGTCGATCAGCGGGGAGACATTGATCTCGCTCCCGCGTGCGTCGTCAGAAAATAAAAGTCTGCGATTCTTCATCTTATGCGGGAGCCGCCTCGGCGGTCATTTGCGGACTGATCTTCAGGATCAGGCAGGTGTTGAATCGTTCGAGTCGTGCAATGCAGCGACGCAGGTGGTTCCGGCGTTGAACGACCAGTGCAAGAATCACCATGGCCGGGATGGAGATGATGAGGCCGGTTTGCGTGGTGATCAGTGCTTCGGAGATTCCATGCACCACGTTTTGGAACTTGTCGCCTTGACCAAGGATGAGGCCCTGGAAAGTCGACAGCATCCCGGTCACCGTACCGAGCAAGCCCATCAAGGGACCAATTGTTATGATGATGCCAAGGAACCTGATCCGGCGATTGACGGCCGGCAGGTATTCGTTCTCCACCTCGACAAAATGGCGCTTCACCTCATCTGTGTTCTCCGCGTCGTGCAGGATCAATTGACCGAGTGCCGGTTGATCGGTCCCGGCGCGCGCACTGATCTCGGAATCTGACATCCGATGGACGCCGCTGCGAATCAGGAAGTGAAACTGCAGACGGATCCACAGATCGAGCACGGTGTAATACATGAACACCGTCAACGCTGCCAAAGGCACCATCAGCCAGCCACCGCCGGCCCAGATCAGCATGGCCTCCTCGTAAAGCGTGTCGATTTCAGCGTGCATTGCCAGCGGGGACCGGGGAGTTCTGCGGTGGATTGGATGGCGACGGCGGATTCGCTCCACCGGCTGGACGACGTGAAAGTCCGTTGACAAACGCTACGGAAAGTTTTTCCAGGCGGGCCAGAACGCCGGCGACCCGGCGGGACAAGAGTGCATGGGCGATAAGAGCGGGAATAGCGAGCACCAGACCGAGCTCCGTCGTGATCAGCGCTTCCGATATGCCTGAGATCAACGGTTTGGGATCACCTGCGCCAAATATCTCCATCAGCTTGAACGTCTTGATGATGCCCGTGACCGTTCCGAGCAGCCCGAGCAGCGGCGCGGTCGCGGCCGTCACGGCGATGACGTTCAAAAAACGCTCCAGCCGCGGTTGCGTATTGAGCATGGATTCATACATCACCTCTTCCACCAACTCGATGGACTCGTCCGAATGCTCCACGGCGGCCACCAACATATCGGCGGCCGGTTGTGGTTGCGCCCAGGCGAGGCCTCGCGCGGCTTCCTTGTTGCCATCACGCAGGAAACGGACGATTTCGTGAACAACCATGGGCTGTGGTTGCCGAATCAGAAAAACCTGCAGGAACTTGAATATCGCAGCCAGCGTGGCAATCACGGCAAAGCCCACGATCGGATAAACCCAGATGCCACCCTTTTCCAGATGCTCGCCAAGAGTCTCCTTCGTCTCCGCCAACGCGACGGCATCCCCGAGGCTGGAATCGATGGGCAACAATCCGGATCCGCTCGTCGCGACTCCTTTGATCAGCGCGCCTTCTGCTTCTTCGACCGGACGCATGCGCGGTTGGAAGGTTTTGGTCTCCTCAACCCAACCCGCTTCACCGGCGTCGGACGCGAAATACAACAACGGGCCGACCTGCACGAACTTTCCGCCTTGCTGCCTTCCATCTCCGGTCAGCGCATTGCCCGGATACGTCTTGCCACCGAGCAGGTCATCGAGTCGTTCCAACGATTCGCTCAACAGATTCAAGGATGCGTCCAGCTTCTCCGCCTCGCTGGCTTCACTCCGCTCCAGGAGAAGATCATGTTCCCGAATCGTTTCGCCAAAGGTCGTCATTTCCGCTGGCGAAAGTGCGGATTTGAACGAGGACACGAATTCGCTGAACAACGCGCCGGAGATGTACTCATACTCGCGTCGCCCATCCGCAACGCGCACGCGCAGCTGTTCCAAACTCACACTCGCGCTGTCGCGAACACGACGTCGTTCAGCGAGCTGGGATTCCAGAGCCTTCGACTCAACACGCAGTTCGCTGAGAGATTTCGAGAGGGGAATCTGTGTGTTCTGAATCTTCGTCCGTTGCTCGTTCAATCGCCGAATCGCGTCTTCGAGCTTCGCCTGTTGTTGCCCGGCGATTTGATCAACCTGTTGCGCCGATCCTTTTGCCGACGCCCACAGGAGGCTGACTGCAACGAGGAGTAGGATGGGCAATTTGCCCGCCTTACGTGGGGTTGAGCGTCTTGCGATTCGCGAGAGAACACTCACTTCTCCACCTCCTTCGTCGAGACCGGCAAGGACAAGAACCGGGCTTCTCGTGATTTACCCTCAGCAGTCGCGATGGCTTCGCGGATGGTGGCGGCCAATTCTGGCTGGGATTCCCAGACCCAACCATCTTGCGTCACCTTGCCAAAGCCTGCGTCTGAACCATCCGCCGAGACGTAATAAGCCGCTCCGAGTCCAAAATAAATCGTGCGGATCTCACGCATGTCTCCATTTGGCGCTTTGTGCAGTTCCTCGCCGGTGGGGGCCGTCGTGTTAAAGCGCTGCGCTTCGGCGATGATCCCCATCACCGTCTGCATGCGCACGGCGATGCCGAGTTCCGTGTTATCCGGATCAGCGGGCATGCGCTGCATCAGTGGGCGAACATTGTCCCGCAGCGGCTTTGGCAGACGTGGCGCGAGCTTTCTGATCTTTGCCTCAATGCCCACCAAAAAAGTCTCGATCTTTTCCGCCAAGGCCGCGTTGTCGTCGCGCTTCTTGACCAGATCCGCCCGGCGCTCTTCTGCAGCTCCGGTTGCCTTGTCTGCCTCTGCGATTCCATCTTTCAACGTCTTGATTTCGGTTCGCGCGACTTGCAGCAGATCGTTGAGCAAGGTCTTCTTCTCCTTCCACGCAATTGCTTCGCGCGAAATCGTGCGTTCCACATCCACCCACTGCGAAACGGCCGCCCGGGCATCCGTCAAGCGATCGTCTGCCGATACAGCGAGACAAATGACAAAGACAACGATCACGCTCCATGCATGCCAAAGATTTCGGCCGAATTTCATTACGATAAGAAAGCCGAACCGAAGTTCGGGGACGGGTAGTTAATGAGATTGGATCTCAGTATCAAGGATTTGCTGCCGCGAAAAACAAGTCGATTGAAATATTAGTCCGTATTCAATTTATTAGTCGAGACTAACTTTAGCCGGTTTGGCCGTCGGTTTAGTGCGTGCTGAATCACGATGGTTGATTCGGGAGCTCGGAGGCCATCGCTACACGGCTCTCAATCAATCACCACTTCCTTGATCCACCCCGTGCCTCTCTTCTCCCGAAGCTTGCCTGGTTGCCGATCTTTGTTGTCAAATTTGGCGGCCTTCATCTCGGGATACTCAACGAAAATCGCGCCAAGGAGTCGTTCGTCGGCTGGGATCCCAAGGAACTCGAACGCGGTCGCCGATCCCAGGTCACCCCCGCTCGACCAATAGTTGCCCATTTCATGCGCAGTCAACATCAGTAGAAGATTCTGAACCATGGCCGAGGCGGCTGCGAGGTGTTCGGCATTCATCGCGTCCAAGGCATCATCACGGGATGTACCTTCGTTCGGTTCCTGTGGAATCCATGTCGCCAGCACCAAGGCGCTGCACGCTGCGCAAAGGCGAGGCAGTTTATTTTGCAGCTTCAATTCCGTGGACAGGAAGTCCGTCACCCGCGTTACTTCCTTGCTCCACAGGATGTGCGCCCGCCAAGGCTCAAGGATTTCCTTCCGGCGCGGATAATGAAAAGGAGCCCATCCGGCTGCCTCAAGAGATTCGAGAACGAGTACTTTGTTGCGTGACTCGATTTCCGGGGGCACTTCTCGCCGTTCGGAAACGTCGCACATGACTTTCTCTGTCCTACGTGCGCGCATGACCGTCTCAAGCATCATTGAAGAATCTGACATTACTGAACTTTTTTCCTGTATCACTACCGATTACGTCGGAGAGCTGGGAGAATGCACGAACAAATTATGCGTGTGGATCGCACAGAAGTAGGATGGGAACATTTCCTACTTCAGCTCTCTGGCATTGCATGCAATTGGCCTGGGTGTTGTCATCCGCGTCCAGGTCGGAGAGTGATGAGTGCCTGGTGGCCTCCGCGGTCTTCAAAACCGTTGTCCCGGCAGTCGCTGTCGGGTGGTGTGTTCGATTCGCACCCTCTCTGCCAATCTACTTTCCGTTTGAAAACCTCAGGGCGATTCCCCACCGATTCATGGAATTCTCCGGTTGTGTGAAGACTGCGATCGGGATAAAAACGTCTCTTGGCAACCCGTGATAACTCGCCAACTCAAGACCACTCGAATTTTGCAGGCACTCGTCGTTGGCATGTTGGTGCCGGCCGCGAATTCACGGGCAGTGGACTTCGGGCGCGAGGTGGAACCGATCCTGGCCGAGCACTGCCTGGATTGTCATGGCCCGGATCAGCAGAAGGGAGAGTTTCGCGTAGACCGCCGATCGAAGCTGCTCGCCGGCGGTGATTCCGGTGAACCCGCAATTCAACCGCGCAAAGCCGAGGACAGCTACCTGATAAAACTGGTTTCCGGGCGGGAAGCCGATCTGGTGATGCCTCCCAAAGGCGACCGCCTATCGAAGAACCAGATCAAGATCTTGAAGGACTGGATCAACGAAGGCGCGAAGACGCCCGCGTCCTATGGGGAAGCCAACGAACGCCCGCAGTTGACGCATTGGTCTCTGCAACCGGTGGTGAAACCGGACCTTCCGAGTGGTGCCAATGCGATCGATCATTTCGTTCGTTCGAAGCTCTCCGAGAGAGGACTGCAATCGTCTCCACGCGCAGAAAAGCGGAAGTTGATCCGGAGGTTGTTCATGGTCACGCATGGAATGCTTCCCACCCCGGAACGAGTCGAGTCGTTTGTAAACGAGCAAGGTGGGTCCGCCTGGGACGAACTCGTGAATGAAGTTCTCGCCAGCCCGCGCTACGGCGAACGCTGGGCTGCGCATTGGTTGGACCTGGTGCGCTACGGCGAAACGCATGGTTTCGAAACGAATCGCGAACGCCTTCACGCCTGGCATTACCGCGACTGGGTGATCGACGCGTTCAATTCGGACAAGCGCTACGATGAATTCGTCCGCCAGCAAATCGCCGGCGATGTGTTCGGGTCTGAAATCGGGACGGGCTTCCTTGTCGCCGGCCCTTACGACCTGGTCAAAGGACAGGATCCGAATCTCCGCATCATGCAGCGCATGAATGAACTGGACGACATGATCAACACGACGGGCACCACCTTCCTCGGACTCACGCTGGGTTGCGCCCGTTGCCACAATCACAAGTTCGATCCGGTTACCCAGAAGGATTACTATTCGATGCAGGCAATCTTTGCGGGTGTTCAACATAAGGATCGCAACTTGGCGATACCGAAGGAACGGCAGGTCAAGATTGCTGCACTGGACAAGGAGATCGCCTCGCTGCGAAGCAAGCTCACCCCCTTCCTTCGCAAGTCAAGCGGGGCGATGGTGGCGATTGATGATGAGAAGGCCGATCACCTGTTGAAGCCGCGCGGCAACGGAACAAATCCGAAAGGAACAGCGCGTGGCTATGCGCAGGATCCGGGCACGCACGAGCGTGCGCCGAACGTCAGCGGTGGCAGATACACCTGGTGGACAAATCCGCCCGGCAAGCAAGTGGCCGCCTGGCGTCCGCATCTGGAAGGACGTTACCGGGTCTGGCTTTCATGGGGCGCGGGTTATTCGACGCACACCAAGGACGCGGTCTACTGGCTCCAGACTCCCACTCGAAAGCGAACCTTCGTGGCCCGGGTGAACCAGCAGTTGTTTGCCGGCGGTTCCGGCAAGGTCGTCAACAAGGCCTTGTGGAGCGGCTTCTACAATGCCGGCATTCACAAGTTCGAACGCGGAGACTCGCTAATACTTCTCGGCGGACAAATCGGCACGGCAATCACCGCGGATGTTGTCCTGTTTGAACGGGTCACCGGCGAAGCCCTGAAGACCAAGCCGCTTCGCCCCACCATTCGCGAAGCCGTTACTGCCGCGCACAATCGCGAGACCTTTCCTCCGACCAAGGCGAAGTTTGTCCGCTTCACCATCGAGCAGTCGAGCAGCTCGCAGCCCTGCATCGACGAACTCGAAATCTTCTCCGGCAAGACCAACGTCGCCAGCGCCAGCGCCGGTGCCAAGCCGAGTTCCAACGGCGACTTCAAACATCCGAAGCACAAGCTCGCCCACATCAACGACGGCAAGTACGGCAACTCCTACAGTTGGATCGCTGCCCAACGTTCAGGTTGGGTGCAGATTGAGCTTCCACGGGAAACGCTGATCGATCGCATCGAATGGGCGCGCGATCGGGAAAAGAAATACAGCGACCGCATTCCGATCGCCTATCGAATCGAGGTGGCAACCAAGCCCGGGGAGTGGCGTCAGATCGCCGGCTCCGGTGACCGGCTTGCCTATGGTTCGGGCGACAAGGACTCCGGTCCCAGCTACGACTTCGATTCGCACCCACCCGCCAAGGCCGCCAACGGACGGAAGGCGCTTGCAAGACTGAATGCTGTGCTGAAGCAACGCGAACAACTGGCCAAACCGGTGAAGGTTTACGCCGGCGCCTTCACACAGCCCGGACCGACGCATCGCCTGTATCGCGGCGAGCCGGACCAGAAACGGGAAGAGGTCAGCCCCGGCATGATTTCCGCACTGACGCCGGTCTCACTCCGGCGCGACGCACCCGAACGCGATCGCCGCAAGACCCTGGCGGAATGGGTCAGCAATCCCTCCAATCCACTCACCGCGCGCGTGATCGTCAACCGTCTCTGGCAGTTCCATTTCGGTGAAGGCATCGTTGATACTCCGAGCGACTTTGGCGCCAATGGTTCAACGCCCACCCATCCCGAGCTGCTCGACTGGCTCGCTTTGGAGTTGATGCGCAATGACTGGTCACTCAAGCACATTCACAAATTGATTCTCACGTCGGAAACCTGGCAACAGGACAGCCGGCCGAACCGCAAGGCCATGTCCCTGGATGGGGCGACCCGCCTGCTCTGGCGTTTCCCTTCACGCCGCATCGAGGCGGAAGGCATCCGGGATGCCATGTTGCAGGTCACCGGAGTTCTTGATGTGAAGATGGGCGGGCCGGGATTCAGTGCCTTCGAGGTGGAGATGGAAAACGTCCGGCACTTTCATCCCAAGAAAAGCTATGGGCCCGAGGATTGGCGTCGCATGATCTATATGACGAAAGTCCGCCAGGAACGGGACCAGGTATTCGGAGCATTCGATTGTCCGGACGCCAGCCAGGCCGTTGCCAAGCGAAGCCGTTCCACCACGCCCTTGCAGGCGCTCAATCTCCTGAACAGCAGCTTTGTTGTTCAACAGGCAGAACTGCTTGCCAAGCGATTGGAAAGAGACGCTGGCGAATCCGTGCCCGATCAAATCAACCGCGCGTACAAACTTGCGTTTGGAAGAGCGCCAACGAATGCCGAACGCGACGACGCAAAAGCGTTCATTGAATCGATCGGCATCCAGCAATTCGCACGCGCGATGCTGAATGCGAATGAGTTCGTCTTTATTCCTTAACCACAGATAAACACAGAGATCTGAACCAATGCGTGAGCGTTCATGCCCACGCTGTCAGCCGATGAACCCGCTCCTTAATCGTCGCACCTTTCTCTCTGATTCCGCATGCGGTCTCAGCGGCATCGCGCTCGCATCCCTTCTTCAGGAATCCGGCCTGCTTGGAGCTTCGCCCATCCGTCCGAAGATCGATTCCGGCCAGCCTTTCGCTCCACGCGACACGCATTTCAGCGGCCGGGCGAAGAACGTCCTCGTCATCTTCTGTTCGGGCGCATGCAGCCATGTCGATACCTTCGAATTCAAACCTGAATTGTTGAAACGCCACGGCCAGCCGATGCCTGGTGCTGAGGGTCTGAAAACCTTTCAAGGCGATCAGGGCAACCTGACGCGAAGTCCCTGGGAATTTCATCCGCGCGGGCAGAGCGGCAAGATGGTTTCCAATCTTGTTCCGATGCTGGGCGACATGGCGGATGAGATGTGTTTCGTCCATTCGCTCACCGGCAAGACCAACACGCACGGTCCCGGCGAGAACTTCATGTCCACCGGCTACACCCTCGATGGCTTTCCCAGCATGGGGGCCTGGGTGACCTGGGCATTGGGTTCGGAAAACTCAAACCTCCCGGCTTACGTTGCGATTCCGGATCCGCGCGGAACACCGCAATCAAGCGTGAACAATTGGGGACCGGGATTCCTGCCAGCCGCGTTCCAAGGCACGGATTTCAATGCCACCAAACCGCTTCGAAATCTCGATCGCCCCGTAGGTGTGGATGCCAAGACTGATCGCGCCACCCGTGGGTTTCTCCAGCGCCTGAACGAACGTCATCTCGCGCACTACCCGGGTGACAGCCAGCTGGCCGCACGGATTTCGAGTTACGAACTGGCCGCGAAGATGCAGTTGAGTGTTCCCGAGGTCAGCGATCTTTCGACGGAACCGCAGAGCATCGTCAAGATGTATGGCGCGGACGACGCAACCAATCCGCTGAAAGCCTCCTTCGCCAAGAACTGCATCCTCGCCCGTCGCCTGATCGAGAAGGGCGTTCGCTTCGTTCAGCTCTTCAACGGCGCCTACCAGACCGGCGGTGAAGGCGTGAGCAATTGGGACGGGCACAAGAAGATCGTCGAGCAATACAGCAAGCACGGCCCGGTTCTCGATCAACCCGCGGCCGCCTTGTTGCGCGATCTGAAACAGCGCGGTTTGTTGAAAGACACGCTGGTGGTCTGGTGCACGGAGTTCGGCCGCATGCCGACCTTTCAGAAAGGCGCGAGCGGACGCGACCACAACCCGGATGGATTCACCGGCTGGCTTGCCGGCGCCGGGGTAAAGAAGGGGTTTTCGTACGGAGCAACCGACGCCTTCGGTTGGAAGGCCGCGGAGAACGTCTCAACCATCTACGATTTCCACGCCACCATACTTCACCTCCTCGGCCTCGATCACAAACGCCTCACCTATTACCACAACGGCTTCGAACGCCGGCTGACCGACGTTCATGGGCACGTCATTCAGGACGTTTTGGCGTAGTCGGTGCGGAGCTTCACCTCGGGTGCGTTTTTGCACGCAATCGATTCCCAAGCTCGCCTGCTTCTGGGCTTTCCTCCACTCTTCCCCCGTGCCTGAGATCAGCGCTGAAGAAATCACCGCAGCGGTGCGAGCCGCGTTGGCGGAGGATGTGGGACGTGGCGATGCCACCAGCAACTCCACCATCCCGGCGGATGCCCTTGCCTCGGCGCGGTTCGTCGCGCGTGAGGCAATGGTGGTTGCCGGGCTGGCGTTCGTTGAGTGCGCGTTCCGGGAGCTGAATTCCGAGATTTCATGCAGGAAGTTGAAACGCGATGGTGACAACTGTGATGCGGGTGAGGTCATTCTCGAAATCTCCGGTTCGGCGCGTTCAATTCTGACCGGCGAGCGGGTGGCTTTGAACTTTCTGCAACGATTGAGCGGGATCGCCACCGCCACCCGTGAGTTTGTGAAAGAAATCGAAGGTACGGACGCGGAGATCCTGGATACACGCAAGACGACGCCCGGTTGGCGTCGATTTGAGAAATACGCAGTTGCCTGCGGTGGCGGAACGAATCATCGGCTCGGCCTGTTTGATCTCGTGATGATCAAGGACAACCACTTGGCCGCCCTTCGCAGCGAACAACCCAGTGCCATCCATGCCGCGGTGGCTCGCGCGCGCGAACAATACCCGGAGCTGAAGGTTGAAGTGGAGGCCGATGAACTTTCTCAGGTTGAGCAGGCGGTGGACGCGGGTGCCGACATGATTCTGCTGGACAACATGTCACCGGCAGAACTTTGTGAGGCTGTCACGCTGGTGGCAGGCAGGGCCAAGACCGAGGCCAGCGGGGGCGTGACCTTGGAAACGGTTGCCGAAATTGCCGCGTCCGGTGTGGATTTTGTTTCAGTCGGCGCCATTACTCATTCCGTCCGCGCCGTGGACATCGGACTCGACTTCATCGACTGACGTGACGCTGGACACCCTCATCCTGAAATCACTTCGGGAATCGGAAACGGTTTCCGGTTCCGATCTGGCGGAGCAGGCCGGGGTGAGTCGCGCGGCAATCTGGGCGCGCATCAAGGCTCTGCGTTTGGTGGGATACGAAATCGATGCCAACCCGCACCAGGGTTATCGACTGACCGCGGCACCGGACGGACTGCATGCGGATGACCTGTTGGCACGACTGAAACCGGTGAAGACCATTGGCCGTGAAATCCGCGTTTTCAACAAAACCGCTTCCACCAATGACATCGTCGAAAAGATCGCGCGGGACGGTGCCCCGGAAGGCGTCGTTGTGTTTGCGGAAACACAGACGCGTGGCCGCGGCCGCATGGGACGGCGCTGGGTTTCGCCGGCAAAGAAGGGCCTGTGGTTTTCGATTCTTCTCCGCCCCAATCTTCGCACTGAATCCGCCACGCAGATCACGGTGTCCACGGCCACCGCGCTCGCGCGGGCGATCAGTTCGGTGATCGATCGGAAAGTGGAGATCAAGTGGCCAAACGACCTTCTGATCGACGGCAAAAAAATCGCCGGGATTCTGACGGAAATGAGCGCCGAACTGGACGGCATCAAGTATCTCGTGGTCGGGATTGGGGTGGATGTGAATCTCAGCGCCTCGGAACTGCCTCCCGAACTTCTCGGAATCGCCACCTCACTGCGAATGGTCGCCGGCAAGAAGATCGATCGCCCGGCGCTCGCGGCCCGCATGCTTGAAGAGTTGGACCATGACTACTCGCGCATCGTTGCGGGACAATTCCGGGAACTCGCCGAGGAATGGGAGAACCAGTGTGTGACATTGGGCAAGAACGTTTCCATTTCGATCGGTGACCAGAGAATCTCCGGGCGCGCGGAATCCCTTGATGTGGACGGTTCGCTGATGGTGCGCACTTCGCACGGCCGCCTGGAACGCATCATCGGCGGGGACGTCGTGGTGGAGAAATGAAGATCCTGCTCGACATCGGCAACACCCACACGCACGTCGGTTTGGCGGACGATGAAATGGTGGTATCGCAGACGACGATCGCCACGCACGGCTCGACCGTGCCTGAGATTGAGGAACACTTGCGCGGGTTCGGCAACCAGATCAAGTGCGCGGCAATCTGCAGCGTCGTTCCCGATCGTACTTCGGTGATGCAGGTCGCGCTGCAACAGGCCTTCGGATTTCACGCGGAGGAATTGACGCACATGAACTTGACCGGTGTGGGGCTGGATTATCCCGAGCCTGCCAGCATCGGACCGGACCGATTGGCGAACGCAATCGCGGCCTACCATCGCCTGGGCGCGCCATCGGTCGTGGTGGATTTCGGCACGGCGGTGACCTTTGACGTGGTTGACAGCCGCGGGTGTTACGTCGGTGGAATCATCGCACCCGGTGTTTCGGCCATGACGGATTATCTTCACGAAAAGACGGCGCTCCTTCCCCGTATTGAAATCGAGGAACCGCAAAGCGTCATCGGAAAGAGCACACGTGAGGCAATGCTCGCCGGGGCCGTGCACGGTTATCGCGGATTGATCTCGGAACTGGTGCGACGTCTTCAAACGGAACTTGGCTCCACCTGCCTGCCCGTGATTGCCACGGGTGGTTACGCCGGCAAGATTGCGGCCAAGATTCCCGAGATCGCGTCGGTGGATCCGCGGCTGACCTTGGAAGGACTGCGCCTGTTTCTTGAGAGCCGTTCGGCGTGAGTAACTTTTCCTCCCAGTCGCGAATCGATTCTTTACGCTTCCCGCGATGAACCGGGTCCAACTGCTCTCCGAGCAGGTCGCCAACCAGATCGCCGCGGGCGAAGTGATTGAGCGGCCCGCGAGCGTGATCAAGGAGCTGGTTGAGAACAGCATCGACGCGGAGGCCGGTCGCATCACGGTGGAAACCCAGGCCGGAGGTCGCAGCCTGATTCGCGTCACCGACGACGGCCTGGGCATGAACAAGGACGATGCCCTGATGTGCCTCGAACGACACGCAACCAGCAAGATTCGACAGGCGTCGGATCTGTTTGAGATCGGGACGATGGGATTCCGTGGCGAAGCGCTGCCGAGCATTTCGAGCGTGAGCCGCTTCACGCTTACGACGCGCGAGAGGGAGAGTGAAGAAGCGACTCAAGTTATTATCAACGGCGGGAAGATTCAGGCCGTCAAATCCGCGGGCGCTCCGATCGGAACGTCCATCGAGGTGCGCCAGCTGTTCTTCAACATCCCGGCGCGTCGGAAGTTCCTGCGGACGGAAGAGACTGAACGTGCGCACGTCCAGCACTACCTGACACTCGCTGCCCTGGCTCATCCGCGCATCGCCTTCACGCTGATTCAAAATGGTCGCACAACGATTCAGCTTCCGGCGGTCAAACACGACGGGGAGGCCGATTGCCTGAAGGAGCGCATTCGCAATCTGCACGGCAACGACCTGAAGCTGCTTTCGCTCGATCATTCCGGACACTACGAGGTCAAGGTCCGGAACCCGGCAGAGGAAGAATACGTGACCGAAACCGAGATTCGTAACCTGCGACTCTGGGGTTTCATTGGTGCTCCCGGCGTTTCCCGATCAACGCGTTCTGACCAGAACCTCTTCGTCAATCGCAGGCCGGTCGAAAACCGCGGCATGAACGCGGCACTCATCGAAGGTTATCACACTGCCTTGATGAAAGGTCGTTTTCCGGTTTGCTGTCTCTTCCTTGAGATCGATCCCATGGAGGTCGACGTAAATATTCACCCGGCCAAGCGCGAAGTGAAGTTTCACCAGGAACGCAAGGTCCGGAAGTTTGTCGCCGATGCCGTTCGCGAGGCGCTGATGCGTTTTCACACCGAGCGCCAGGCAATCACTCCCGGTGATTCCCCGTTGGACAACACACACACGACTGAGATTGGTTTTCCGGTTGCCGAGCCGGTTTCAGTCCCGCATGCGCCGGATCTGTTTCCCGGCACGAAAACCAAACCGGATTGGCCGGCGCCGGCGAGGCAGGAAACTCTGCCCGTGGGGTTCAACCGCGCGCCTGCAACTCAGCCGCACTCGGAATGCTCCACGCCGGCGCGAGAACCGTTGCCGGATGATCCACGGGTCGAACCACTGGAGACTCCGCTCCACCCCGTTCCATTGCTTGCTGTTCCGCTTCGCCTGGTCGGCGTGATCGGCCGGCTTTATGTCGTGCTCGAATCGGATCGCGGCATGGTTTTGATGGACCAGCACGCCGCGCACGAACGCATCCTTTTTGAGCAGATGCTGGAGCGCATGGAGAAGAATGAAAACGCACCGTCACAGAGATTGCTGCTCCCTGAAACGATTGAACTCTCAGCGCGCGATACCGAGTTCGTTCGTTCACAAATGGCGCATCTCAATCGGATGGGTGTGGAACTGAACGAGTTTGGCGAACGCACGTTCCTGCTTGAGGCGCTGCCCCCGTTCATCAAGGTGCCCGATCCGAAGCAGTTCACCCTTCAGATGATCGATCAACTCAAAGCCGCGGGCGATGGCGTGAACAGCATGCGCCTCGGCGAAGACATGGTGGCCAAGACGGTCTGCCGACACGCCGTGAAGGCCAATGATCCCCTGGCCGATGCAGAGTTGGACAACCTGGTAAACGACCTTCGACATTGTCGCATGCCTTACACCTGCCCTCACGGCCGCCCGACCTTGATCGAGATGAGCATGGGGGAGTTGGAGAAGAAGTTTGGGCGCGTCCAATAGATCCTGGAAAACGTACAGGAACTATTCTCCCGGCGTGGCCATAAGCCATTCGGAATCTGAGGCTGCCTTGATTTTCGCGGACTCCAGGCAGGCCGGAAGCAGACAAAACTCGCCCGGCTTCAAACTTACAGCATCTTCAATGGAAAGCTCCCCGCTGAGACACGCGATCACATGGCATTGCCCGGCGCTTGGAACCATCGATACACCAGCGCAAGCCCTGAAGTTCTCCACCGTGAACAAGGGGTCTTCCACCAGCGGCCTTCGGCCAACCGGTTCCCCGCTGAACCCATCGCCCACCAAGCCTGGTTCGAAATCCTGAAAATCAATCGACTCCATCGCCTGCTCGATGTGCAGCTCGCGCGGATTGCCATCGCGTCCGACGCGATTCCAATCAAACACGCGATAGGTCGTATTGGAGTTTTGCTGAATTTCAAAAATCACACTTCCCGCACCAAGCGCGTGAACACGGCCGCTGGGAAGGAACATCACGTCACCCTTGGATACTTCGATTCGATGAAAGCACTCGGCAACTGATCCATTGTCCACCTTTTCGCGGAACTGCTCGGGCGTGACTCCGTTCTTCAATCCGACGAAGACGTCTGCGTTGGATGTGGCATCGGCGACGTACCACATCTCAGTCTTCGGTTCGCCGTTCATCTCCGCGGCCTTGTGAGCAGGCGGATGGACCTGCAAGGAGAGCTTGTCGCTGGCGTCCAGGATCTTGATCAGCAACGGAAACCGGCCGTCGTAATCGTGCGCCGATCCAAGGAGTTCGTCTCGACGATTCTCCATCAACCAGCGAAGGTCTTTTCCAGCGAGCGGGCCATTCTTGATTTCGCTGACCCCTTCGGGGCGATCGGTGACTTCCCATGATTCGCCGATGGGCATTTCGGCGGGCAACTCCTTCCCATACATCGATCCGAGGCGTCGGCCGCCCCAGACGCGTTCCATGAGGATGGGTTTGAAGGTCAGCGGATACAACATGGCGCGATGTTAGTTGCGCGGTGAGGGTTGTTCCAAGTCAGCGTTGTTGGATGGGAAAATATCTGTTGATCAATTGTCGTCGCAACCGAGGACTGCACAAGAAACCCCGCGGTCGACAGTAATCAGAGCAATCCCCAATTCGGTTTGGGTTAGACTCATGCGCTGAGCAGGTTTTTGGCCGCTTCCTTCACCTGCGCGCTTTCCTCGTCGTTCAAGCCACACAGCAGGGGCATCTGCGGCCCGGTTTCGGCGATGTCTGCAAGTTGGACCGCTGCGTGCAACACGCGGATCGGGTTGATGCCGTTGCGCAGATCTTCCAGTGGTTTGAAGATGGCTTGGATGTCAGCGGCGCGGTCGAGCTTGCCGGCCTTGATGACCCCCAGCAGTTCCTGGGAGAGATCCGGCCGTACGCATACGCATCCCGCGGTGAATCCGGTCAGGTTGAACTGGGTAAGGTGGGTGACCGCAGGTTGTTCGCCGATTCCACTGACGATCTTTGAAGGATCCACCTGCTGGACGAGTTCATCTAGGAATTCATCCTGCGCCGTGTCTTCGCGGACGATCGCATACTTGATAAACGAGACGAGGTCGTCGTTGACGAGTTGAGCCGCGCCGCGCGGGGTGATGTATCCCTCACGCTTGATGTAGAGAACAGCCGGCCGGCTGATCGCCTCGACGAAGTGACGGAAGCCGGTGAGAAGTCCGGCGTCGGTCATGATGCCTTCCGCCGGCAAGACCATCGCGGTGGGAAACTTCGACTGTGCCAGGATTTTCGCCTGGTCCATCTGCGTGCCGTATGCGGGACCTGCGGATGGAATCACCAAGGTATCTTCGCCGGCGATGTCCGCGAGTGTACCGATGAGCGGTTCGAACTCACTGGGGCGGAGGTGATAGAAATTCGCATTGCCGCCATAGAGAAGAGTCGAGATTCCACCTTTCTCAATGTGATCCACAATTTTGCGGTTCTCGTCCGCGTTGACGGTGAGATCGGGATTTCGCGCCAGCGGTGGAACGGCGATGACTGAGTTGTTCAGGATTTCTGAAGTGATTTCGGTGGTGTGCATTCTTGATCAATAAATCTCGGGGTCAGGGTCTGTACTTCCATCCGCGTGGAGGAAACGGAAATCGCAGCCTTCATGCGCCTGTGTGGTTTCGTCGAAATACAAGCGGCCGTAGCCGCGGCTGAAACGTTTTTCCGGTGGCTTCCACGCAGCCCGGCGTGAAGCCATTTCTTCATCCGAGATATCCACGTCGATGCCGCGCTCGTTCACGTTCAGTGTAATCATGTCGCCGTCCTCCACGAGTGCGAGCGGTCCACCGCTGTGTGATTCGGGTGAGACGTGCAGGACACACGCACCGTAACTCGTGCCACTCATTCGTGCATCGGAAACGCGCACCATGTCACGGACGCCCTGTTCGAGGAGATACTTCGGGATCGGCAACATGCCCCATTCGGGAATGCCCGGCGCGCCGAGAGGACCGGCGCTTTGCAGCACGATGACGTGGTCCTTGGTCAGCGCCAGTGCGGGATCATCAATGCGGGCCTTGAGGTCGGGATAGTTCTTGAACACCACCGCAGGGCCGCGATGTTCGAGCAGGTGTGGTTCGACCGCCGGCGGTTTGATGACCGCTCCATCCGGGGCAAGATTGCCGCGCAGAACAGCGAGGCTTCCGCTTTCACAAAGTGGATTGTCGCGTGGGCGGATGACGTCATCCTCGTAGACATCGGCAACACCAATGGCTTCACCCAGGTTCGTGCCGGCGACATTCGGGCATGCGAGATCGAACAAATCCTTGATGCGACCAA
>CEUN01003657.1_pt1 | contig 19965 bp, 15 predicted proteins | sample 361501 | NCBI WGS metagenome assembly CEUN01 (sample SAMEA2622801, study PRJEB7988) | marine metagenome | biome: marine biome (ENVO:00000447); feature: marine epipelagic mixed layer (ENVO:xxxxxxxxx); material: "saline water (ENVO:00002010), including plankton (ENVO:xxxxxxxx)" | depth 120 m | reverse complement strand
GATTTGTTTGCTGCGGGCTTTCTTTTTGGACTTTCTACTGGTCAGGCATTGCCCGATTGTGGCAAATTAGGTTCAATAGCGGCGGCGGAGATCATAACTCATTTCGGCGCCCGACCAGAAAATTCTCTTGCAAAACTTGTGTCAGAGAATCGATCTTGATCATTAAAAGCTAGCGCAATCTTAGCGGAAAAGCATTACAAGCCATGATCAGTGATCAAAAGATTACAAGCTGGAAAGCAGCCCTGGCAATTTATTGGGATAGAAGACAGCTAGTAATCTTTATGATGGGACTTTCCAGTGGTCTACCTTTGCTTCTGGGCTTTTCTACCTTGTCGTGGTGGCTATCGGGCGAAAATATTTCAAAGACGATGGTTACTGGATTGCTTATCGTAGCAACACCTTACGCTTTTAAGTTTCTTTGGGCCCCATTATTCGATCATGTGAAAGTACCAATAATCACAAATAGGCTAGGCCAGAGACGGAGCTGGTTACTTGTCACACAAATATGTTTGATTATTTCGATCATCTCCCTTGGTGCGAGCGACCCCGCTAGCGGTTTAACTTATATGGCTTTTACCGCGCTTCTAGTAGCTTTTTTTTCCGCAAGCCAAGATATAGTAGTGGATGCTTACAGAATAGAAATTCTTAGAGACATTGAACAAGGTGCTGGTGCAGCGGCTTCTCAGGCCGGATATAGAGTTGGCCTATTAATAACTGGAGCTGCTCCTTTAGCACTGTCCGACTTTATTTCTTGGTTCATGGTTTATTTAGCAATGTCTTCTCTAATTTTGATAGGGATTTTGGCAACATTTTTGGCACGAGAACCTATTAAAAACACTGCGGTAGAGACCGCTATCAAAACATTCGGCGGTTCCTTAAAAAAAGCAGTACTGGATCCATTAACTGATTTTTGCAAGCGAAGAGGGTGGATTTGGGTGCTTTTATTTATACTTCTATATAAATACGGAGATGCAATAGCCGGTGCTTTATTTAATCCTTTTTTTCGTGAGATTGGATTCACCGGGACGGAAGTTGCACTTATCGTAAAAACCTATGGGGTACCCGTGACCATTGCAGGCATTTTGGTTGGTGGAGTTGTTGTTGCCCGCTTAGGTATTATTAAAGCCCTTTTTCTTGGTGGTGTTTTTCAGGCGACAACAAATCTTTTATTTTTTTGGTTGGCTAGCAAAGAAAATTTAGCTACGGAAACAGATTTATTTGTTGTAATCGCTGCAGATAATTTTTCAGGCGGACTTGGATCAACGGCTTTTGTAGCATTTCTCTCGTCCTTGTGTAATTTGCGTTTTACAGCAACACAATTCGCTCTTTTTACTTCATTTATGGCGCTAGGTCGCACTTACATGGCGGTTCCCTCAGGTTGGTTAGCTGATCAAATTGGATGGGAAAATTTTTTCATAACCTCTACCGTTATTGCTATTCCTGCTTTGTTATTATTAATTGTTATTAAGAAATATTCTTCCGACCTGTACCCTGTTCGTGGATAAGAATATTTAGTTAAAGTTTTGTGTATTTTAATCAGCTACCCCCATTTAATTTGGGGTTAGGAGCTTAATTTATTCCATAAAACCATTAATAGTGCATTAAGTGCTCATTTTTTTGAGTTGTTTTGGGCTTGATGAGCGGCTAGTACAGCGTCAGTGACAATATCAGATACCGTTGCATCTAATCTGACTATTTGTGCCGGCTTGCTTAGGCCGACTAGCAAAGGCCCTATTACTGTTCCTCCGCCAAGTTTCTGGAGAAGACGCGAGGAAATTGCGGCAGACGCTAGATCTGGCATGATTAATATATTAGCTGGGCTATTGAGCCGACTAAATGGATATAGCAGTTTCATCTCAGGGTCTAGCGCCACGCTTACGGTCATTTCTCCTTCATATGCAAAATCCCTTTTTTCTGAGTCTAGGATATTAACAGCACGTTTTATCTCATTTGTGAGAATACTTGACCTTCCTCCGAAGCTTGTATGCGAGAGTAGGGCAACTCGAGGCTCGTGCCCTAATTCTCGTGCTTTGGCTGCAGATTGGAGAGCAAAATCGGCTAGCTGTTCGGCTGTAGGCTGTTCGTGCACTAAAGTGTCGGCAATAAAAACGGTTCTTTCTGGCGTGGACACGATAGTAAGGCCGAATAATTGTTGGTCTTTTTCTATTTTAATAGCACGAGCTAAATCATTCCAGCATGTTGGTGAATTTCGGGTAAGACCGGTGACCATCGCGTCTGCATCACCGCATGCTACCATACACGCTGCAAAAATATTGCGATCCTGATTAACCATTCTCTGACAGTCACGGAACAAAAATCCGCTTCGTGCGAGTCTTTGGTACAAATAGTCGGTATATTGTTTGTTTCGTTTCGACAATCTAGCATTGTGTGCTTCGATTTTTTCGGTGCCAACGAGCCCTAAATCCGCCATCTTTTCACTAACAACAGAATCACGGCCAATAAGAACGGGCGTTCCATAACCGGCATTTCTGAATACTTGAGCGGCTCTGATCACCTTTTCTTCTTCTCCTTCTGCAAATACAACCCGTTTTGGCCGCTTTTTTACCTGCTCAAAAATTTCGTTAAGGCTGCCAACAGTGGGGTCTAGTCTTGCTTCTAAGGAAGTACGGTAATTCTTAATACTTCTAAATTTTCTTCTTGCTACACCTGTTTTAATAGCAGCCTCGGCTACTGCTGGGGGTACGGCAGCGATCAGCCGGGGATCAAATGGGGTTGGAATTAGATAGTTTGGGCCGAACTTCAATCGTTGACCAGAATAGGCGCCACTGACCTCATCAGGTACATCCTCTTTTGCCAGAGCCGCTAACGCTTTTGCAGCGGCAATTTTCATTTCGTCATTAATGCGCCGGGCGCGCACATCGAGAGCTCCTCTAAATATATATGGAAAACCAAGTACATTATTAATTTGATTAGGGTAGTCGGAGCGGCCAGTTGCTATAATAGCATCTTTGCGGACGGAACGTACATCTTCTGGCATAATTTCTGGATCTGGGTTGGCAAGAGCAAAGATAATTGGTTCGGCCGCCATTGTTTCAACCATCTTTTTTGTAACAGCATTTGCCACTGAAACGCCAAAAAAAACATCAGACCCTTCAATCGCTTCTGCAAGAGTACGAGCTGGGGTGTCTAGTGCGTAGGCGGACTTCCATTGATTCATTCCTATGTCTCTGCCTTGAAAAACAACCCCCTTTGAATCACACAATGTGATATTTTTTTTCGAAAAACCCATACCTAACAATAATTCTAGGCAGGCAATTGCTGCGGCACCGGCTCCGTTTACTACCATCTTTGTGGTTTTTGGATCACGACCAGTCAGGTCTAGAGCATTCAACAGTCCGGCAGCGGCAATAACAGCGGTTCCGTGTTGATCATCGTGGAATACCGGAATATCCATGATCTCTCTCAGTTTCTGCTCAATTACAAAACATTCTGGTGCTTTGATATCTTCTAAATTAATACCCCCAAAGCCGGGACCTAAAAATTTTACGCAATTAATAAATTCTTCTACATCGCGCGTATCTACCTCTAAATCGACAGCATCAATATCTGCAAAGGTTTTAAATAAAACGCACTTACCCTCCATTACCGGTTTGGCCCCTGCAGCACCTAAATCTCCCAATCCTAGCACAGCGGTTCCGTTAGAAATTACGGCAACCATATTTCCTTTATTGGTGTAATCGTATACTGATTCCTCTTCTTCAAAAATTTTTAAACAAGGAGCTGCAACGCCGGGGGAATATGCCAACGACAAGTCTCGCTGGGTCGTAATTTTTTTGATTGGGGAAATTGAAAGTTTTCCGGGAGGTGGGCCAGCATGCAATGCTAAAGCCTCTCTTTCCAGATTGCTTATTCTATTGTGGCCGGTACCGTTACTATTCGCCATTTCTTTTTCTGGGTTTTTTATTTTTCTGCTAGCCATTGCCTTCCCTTTACCAAAGATATCTTGTTTAATAAGTTATTGGTGGACTTAAAATTAATTTGCTTACAGGATAGAATTTCTTCTTTTCTGCCTAGTTTGTCTACAGCCTATCAGATGGTAAGCTGATTTTATGATAACTGGTAAAACAGCCCAGATAAAACCGGAAATGTCAAAACCGTCGACGTCAGAGGGTACAATCACCCCCATGATGGCACAATATTTTGAGATTAAAAATGGCCATCCGAATAGTCTCTTGTTTTATAGAATGGGAGATTTTTATGAATTATTTTTTGAAGATGCTACGAAGGCATCTGGAGTGCTTGACATTACCCTCACTCATAGAGGGAAGCATATGGGTCAGAAAATCCCGATGTGTGGCGTGCCAGTCCACGCTTCTGAAAGTTATCTTAATAAATTGATTAAAAATGGATTCCGGGTCGCTGTCTGTGAACAAATGGAGACGCCAGAGGATGCCAGGAAACGTGGAACTAAATCTGTAGTAAAGCGAGCAGTTGTGAGAGTGGTCACGCCTGGAACGATTACAGAAGACGGTCTTCTAGACTCCAAAGAAAACAATTATTTGGCGGCGTTGGCTGATTTACGGGGTAATATGGCTCTCGCATGGCTAGACATCACAACAGGCTCATTCCAAACCTGTCCTGTCAATATTGGATCGTTGATGGCAGAGTTGGGTCGGATTGAACCCGGAGAGTTACTAGTCTCTGATCATCTTCTCCAAAATAAGTCCACTAGAGGTAAATTAGAAAATTGGGAAAAGTCTCTAGTATCTCTTGATAAGGGCCAATTTGATAGCGAAGTTGCCAAAAAAAAGTTAGAAAAAACCTTTAAAATTATTTCTCTTGATATTTTGGAGAATTTTTCACAGTCAGAAATTGCCGCTTGTGGGGCTTTGATAGCTTACATAGAAATCACACAAAAAGGGCGCTTGCCCCATCTTCAAAAACCACGTCGAGTATTAAACGATACAGTTTTAGGGGTTGATTTTGCTACGCGACGCAACCTGGAATTAACACAAACATTATCTGGGGAAAATAAAGGGTCCCTGTTTTCTGTAATGGACCATACCACAACCGGAGCTGGGTGTCGTATGCTCAAAAGTTGGCTTTGCTCGCCTCTGACTAGTGTCTGTGATATCAAAAAGCGGCAAGATGGTGTGCAATTTTTCTTTGACCGTGCTGATTTGCGAGATGAATTGCGAAAAATTTGTAAAACGGTAGCTGATATAGAGCGCCCCCTCTCACGCTTAACATTGGCGCGCGGCGGTCCTAGGGATATTGCATCTATACGCGAAAGTCTTAAGGCGGCCCAGACTTTAAAGGATTTATTAAGAACCCCTGCAGAATTATCCTTACCTACCTTAATTAGTAGTATTATAAACAATCTTGGAGGGCACCAAAAACTAGTTGACCATCTAGAGCGTGCAATAATAACTGACCCCCCTCTTTTGGTACGTGATGGTGGTTTTTTTGCTTCTGGGTATTCTTCAGAATTAGATAAATTCCTTGGTTTGCGTGACAACAGTAGAAAATTGATTGCAAGTCTCCAAACCAAATATTGCGATATTACAAATATACCTTCATTGAAGATTAAAAATAATAACGTTCTTGGATATTTTGTAGAAGTAACCCCGTCTAACGTGCAGAATATCCTTGATAACGATAAATCTCCTTTTATACATCGTCAGACTCTAGTGAGCGCTGTTCGTTTTGGTACAATAGAGTTAACCGAATTAGAGACAGAAATTAAGAATGCGGCGCATCAAGCTCACCAATTAGAATTGGCACTTTTTGAATCATTATTAGAAGAAATATTAAAATTTGCCGACGCTATTGCGCTGACAGCCCAAGCTACGGCGATGATTGATGTGGTTCTATCATTGGCCACGCTAGCTGAAGAAAATAAATATGTGAGACCAGTAATAGATGGCTCTTTATCATTTAAAATTTCTGGGGGCAGGCATCCAGTTGTTGAAAAAATGCTTAATGAAAAGTCTGCTGAGGGTTTTATTCCAAACGATTGTGATTTAGCCGAATACAGCAGGCTTTGGTTACTTACTGGGCCAAATATGGCTGGAAAAAGTACTTTTCTGAGACAAAACGCTCTAATAACTATTATGGCTCAAATGGGCTCTTTTATACCTGCCGACACCGCGCATATTGGTATTGTTGATAGAATTTTTAGTCGCGTTGGCGCTGCCGATGATCTGGCTCGGGGTCGCTCTACTTTCATGGTAGAGATGGTGGAGACGGCTGCAATTTTAAATCAGGCTAATGAACGTTCTTTGGTGATCTTAGATGAAATTGGACGTGGGACTTCTACCTTTGATGGCTTATCAATTGCTTGGGCTGCCTTGGAGCAGATTCATGACAATAACAAAAGTCGTACTCTATTTGCTACGCATTATCATGAATTAACCTGTCTTGAAACACGTTTGGCTGGAGTGCACTGTTATACTGTCAAGGTAAGGGAATGGAAGGGTGAGGTAATTTTTTTGCATCAGATCATTGCTGGTTCAGCAGATCGTTCTTATGGAATTCATGTGGGCCGGCTCGCCGGGCTTCCAGCGCCAGTTATTATTAGGGCTGAGGAGATTTTAGAGGAGTTGCAATCAAAAGGCTATGGAAAAAAAGCAGCGCGGCTTGCGGAAGAACTGCCGCTGTTTCAATCAACTTATAAGCCTTCAAAAAATGAGGTCTCTGAGATGAAGTTATCGGCTGCGCTAGAGGCAATTGACCCGGACGAACTGACGCCACAAGCCGCGTCAGAGTTTGTTTATGAACTAAAATCTCTTTTGGGAGAAAAACAAAAAAACAAGAAGCCCTAACTATCAAATCGATTAGCCACACTGGTTATGATAGGGATACTTTAATGTATCAAAAAATAAGATATTTTTTATGACCGAATCTTTCAAAAGTCGCGATGTTTTTAATCTAGAGTCTATGTGGTTTGGATTAACCGAAGAGTTGGAAGAAGAAACTCCACCCAAGGTTGTTCGTGCGGCTTTATTAAAAGCATCTCATAAAGCCTTAGAAACTGGACGGCTAAAAATTCAGAAACGTTTCGAGGGGGATAAACAGCTCGGCGAAGAAACAATCCGCGCTAACTCTCTATTAATAGACCAGCTACTAAAATTCGCTTTCGAAATTACGACTACCCGAGTTTATCCCACCGCAGAACCGACCGAGTCCGAGAAAATCAGTATTGCCGCGGTGGGGGGGTATGGTCGCGGTGAAATGGCACCCTATTCTGACATTGATTTACTATTTTTGCTTCCATATCGACTAACGCCGCGTGTTGAACAAATCGTTGAGTCAATGCTCTACTTGTTATGGGATCTAGGTTTGAAGGTAGGGCATGCCACTAGGACAATCGATGATTGTATTCGCTTATCACAAAATGATATCACCATACGAACCTCCATTTTGGAGGTGCGGTTTATATCAGGAAACAGGCCCCTTTTTAATAGCCTAAAAAAGAAATTTCTTGAAGAGGTTATTAATGACTCCGCTCTAGCGTTTGTCGAAGCAAAGCTCAACGAGCGCGATTATCGACACCGGAGAATGGGGGACTCGCGATATGTTTTGGAACCAAATATAAAAGAAGGGAAAGGCGGATTGCGCGACCTACAAACGCTTTTTTGGATAGCTAAGTATTTGTATCAAGTAGATGAGGTTGACGATCTTATAACGGAAGGTGTTCTGACCACACGTGAAGCAAAAAGGTTTCAGCGCGCCCAAGTCTTTCTTTGGACTGTTCGCTGTTATCTCCATTATCTTGCTGGACGTGCTGAAGATCGTTTGACCTTTGATCTGCAAACGGAAATTTGCCAAAGGCTGGGTTATAAGGATCGTGCGGGGACACGGGGTGTTGAGCGCTTTATGAAACACTACTACTTAACAGCTAAAGAAGTAGGAGATCTAACTAGGATATTTTGTGCTGCGCTAGAGTCCGAGGAGCGTCGAAGTTTGCCATTAGCCTTTGTAAATCTAGATTGGTTTCGGCGTGATATAGAGGGGTTTCCGATTCAGTCGGGGAGACTTTCCGTTTCTTCTGAAGAAGATTTTGAGGCCAACCCAGTACGAATTTTGCAGCTGTTTTATGTGGCACAAAAACGGGGAATTGATATTCATCCGAACGCACTGCGCCTTATTACCAGAAACCTCAAAAAAGTGGACTCAATTCGGACGGAACCCGAAGCTAATGATTTATTTTTAAAAATTTTAACGGCATCCTCCGGTGCTGAGGCTACATTGAGGCGTATGAATGAGTCGGGGGTTTTTGGACGATTTATTCCTGACTTTGGTCGAGTTGTAGCCCAAATGCAGCATGACATGTATCATGTCTATACAGTGGATGAACATACTATCTTTGCTATTGGCATTCTCCACAATATCGAACAAGGTGGTTTCAATAAGGATATGCCAGTTGCTAGTGAGGTTATTCATAAAATAAGTTCGAGAAAAGCCCTATTTGTAGCATTGTTTTTACATGATATTGCAAAAGGGCGTGGCGGCGACCACTCTTTATTGGGAGCAGAGGTTGCAGACAATTTATGTCCACGTCTTGGCCTTTCCTCCGAAGAGACGGAAACAGTATCATGGTTGGTGCGCCATCATTTGCTTATGAGCCGAATAGCCTTTCACCGTGATTTAACCGACATAAAAAGTATTAGGGATTTTTCTAATACGGTTCAATCTCTTGAGAGACTTAGGCTACTCTTGTTACTCACTGTCGCCGATATCCGCGCTGTTGGACCTAATGTTTGGAATAACTGGAAAGCTTCTTTGTTGAGGGAGCTGTATTTTTCTACCGAAGCTGAATTATCGGGGGGCCATAATGCGACTGGTCGTGAATATCGAATTGAAGTCGCAAAATCCTCTGTTAGGGATGGTTTGGAAGACTGGGATGAAGATTCCCGTGAAAAATTTATAGCACTTGGTTATGCTTCATATTGGCTGTCAATCGATACTGGTGCTCATTTAAGGCATGCTAATATAGTTAAGGCTGCAGAAAAAAAGGGTGAAGAAATTGCTTTGGATGTTAGAGTAGATAACGAAAATGATATAACCGAGATAACAATATTTACCGCAGATCATCCAGGTCTATTCTCTAGAATAGCTGGCGCAATGGCTGTATCTGGAGCCAATATTGTTGAAGCAAAAATTTTTACCATGACCAGCGGTATGGCTCTAGATATATTTTCAATCCAAGATTCCAGAAGACAGGCGTTTGAAGAAAAATTATCCATCACCCGGTTGTGTGATCGAATCAAAACCACTCTTACAGGCGATTTTAATGTGTCAGAAATATTGGAAAAAGACTCATTTGTGCCGCGACGGTCTAATGTTTTTAAAGTTCCTCCAAGAGTATTGATAAATAATTCCGCTAGTAGCACTCACTCTCTTATTGAGGTAAACGCTCTGGATCGAGCCGGACTGTTACACCAAGTAACTCGAACATTAACACAACTCGGTTTACAAATTTCTAGTGCTTTAATTACGACATATGGAGAGCGGGCGGTGGACGTGTTTTATGTCAAAGATGCCTTTGGTATGCAGGTGACTCACAGTGAAAAGCTTAAACAAATCCGTGAAACTGTTTTAGGAATCATTGCTGGCGGTGATGAGATGGTGCAAAATAACTATGTTCCGATCTCAAAAAATTAAAAGTCTTTTTCCCACGCCAACCCCGTTTTGCACCTTCCTAGCGAGCCGCAACTAGGGGCCGCTTATGGTGTTATTACGTTCAATTATCACTGTTGGCAGCTATACTTTCATTAGCCGTATATTTGGTTTTATACGGGACATCCTGATTGCGGCTTTTCTTGGTACTGGTCCAATAGCTGATGCGTTCTTTGTAGCTTTTAAGATACCAAATTTTTTTCGCCGGCTTTTTGCAGAAGGTGCCTTTAGTGCGGCCTTTGTACCACTTTTTGCTGCCAAATTGACGGATGAAGGAAAGCAGGTCGCTCTGAGATTTGCTAGAGCTGCTCTATCGATCATGGTTGTCTTTTTATTTTTATTCGTGACGTTATTACAAATTTTAATGCCATGGTTAATGTATTTCTTCGCGCCCGGTTTTGCCGATGATGCGGCAAGGTTTCCTCTTGCGGTTGAACTGAGCCGTATCACATTTCCTTATTTATTATTTATATCGTTGGTTTCCATACTTGGAGGGGTGTTAAATTCTCTCGGACGCTTTGCGGCTGCGGCTGCTACACCAATTATATTGAATATTACTCTAATTGGAATGATACTTTTGGCGGCTCCCCATTTGCAATCTGCGGCTCACTCTCTTGCTTGGGGGATTTTTCTGGCAGGAATAGTGCAACTTATCTGGCTGGCGTATATTTGCAAACGCGAAGGCCTTTTTCTGCATTTACCTCGCCCCCGATTATCAAAGTCTATTCGCCATCTTTTCAAATTAATGGCACCTGGAGTTTTGGGAGCAGGAGTCTTACAAATTAATCAGCTTGTCGATGTGGTAATAGCATCACTATTACCCACCGGCGCGATCTCTTTTCTTTATTATGCAGATCGAATTTGTCAATTACCGTTAGGTGTCGTAGGTGTTGCTATTGGAACGGCATTACTTCCTGTTCTATCTCGGCAAATACGAAATGGTAACGATGGTGGGGCCCTGAATAGCCTCAATCGCTGCATTGAGTTTGCCCTTCTTTTAACTATCCCTGCGGTGGCAGCATTGTTCGTCATTTCTCAACCTATTGTCAGTGTGTTATTTGAACGCGGAGAATTTGGGCCTTTTGCGACCCTTGCCACAAGTCAAGCCTTAATGGCATATGCCACAGGATTACCTGCTTTTGTGCTTATAAAAGTTTTAGCACCTAGTTTTTTTGCTCGCCAGGACACAGCAACCCCGGTGAAAATAGCCCTAGTTTGTGTCTTTATTAACCTGGTCCTGAATATTGTATTGATGCAAATTCTCAGCCACGTTGGAATAGCACTGGCTACCTCTATTTCCGCTTGGGTTAACGTTTTTCTTCTTTCTATTTGTTTGCGTGCCCGGTGCCAGTTTGCTGTTGATAAAAAGCTTAAGAAAAGATTTTTTCGTATTTTGCTTTCTACGTTGGGAATGGTATTTGCATTGTGGAGTATTTCCGAATTTTTTAATCCTCTGGAATTTAATGGAGAAGGGTTTCGAGCAGGAATTTTGGCAATACTAGTCTTTAGTGGGGGTTGTATTTATTTTTTGTTAGTCATCTTGTTAAAAGCCGTTGAAATAAATGATATAAAAACATTGTTCAAAAGTAATTCCGCGGATTAAATGGCCAAGCTTGACGTTATGCACCAATGGAGGGATAACCACACCCCCAAGGGGGGATAAGATTATGGCAAGAGTATTTTCAGGAGTTCAGCCCACCGGTAATTTGCATTTGGGAAATTATCTCGGAGCCATACGGAATTTTGTCAGATTGCAAGAACAAAATGACTGTCTTTACTGTGTAGTTGATATGCATGCCATAACAGTTTGGCAAAATCCGAAGGAGCTGAAGCAAAATACTAGAGAGGTTGCTGCGGCATTTTTAGCTTCGGGAATTAACCCAGAAACACAGATAATTTTTAATCAGAGTAGTGTTCCGGAACATGCCGAGATTGCCTGGGTTTTTAATTGCATTTCGCGTATTGGGTGGCTTAATAGAATGACTCAATTTAAAGAAAAGGCGGGCAAGAAACGAGAAAATGCGAGTGTGGGCTTATATGTTTACCCAAATTTAATGGCCGCAGACATTTTATTATATAAAGCAACTCACGTGCCAGTTGGCGAAGACCAAAAGCAACATCTTGAACTTACACGCGATGTTGCGAAAAAGTTTAATAGCGATTTTGATTTAAATTATTTTCCAATAGTAGAACCTATCATTTTAGAATCGGCAGCTAGGGTAATGAGTTTGCGTGATGGTAAATCTAAAATGAGCAAATCCGATCCATCTGATTATTCTAGATTAAACTTAAATGATAACGCTGATATGATATCTAAAAAGATTCAAAAAGCGCGTACTGACTCGGAACCTGTACCCGACGGGTCGTTGGAAGGAGGAACCAGTGAGACTAGGCCAGAGGCCTATAACCTAATGGAAATTTATGCTGCCCTCGCGGATAAGTCTTTGATACAAATACAGGAACAGTTTGGTGGTAAGCAGTTTTCTGAATTTAAAAAATCCTTAATAGATTTAGCAGTAGAGAAACTTAGTCCTATTAGTTCAGAGATGCGTCGTATAGGTGAAGATCCGAACTATATTGATGAAGTACTTTTAAATGGTGCGAAACGTGCTAGTGCTATTGCAAGACCTATTAGAGATGAGATATTTGATATTGTAGGATTCATCAGAAATTGATGCGCTTATAAAAATGGCAGAAAATAGTTTGATTAATAATAGCCTCAGGGCATACGAGCCTCGTGAGGTATGGCCACGGAAAGTTCGTCGGCGTGGATATCAACAATTATTGTTCCTACAGGCTCAATTCAATCTCTATTATTTTTGGGAGAAACGGTGGTTCTTTATAGCTATGGCCGTAGGATTAGTTTTGTATTCCATGCCCCCACCGGCAGATTTGTCTAGAGAGGGGCAAATTGTTTTGACGATGTCAATTGTAGCGATAATTCTTTTTGTTACCGAACCTATTCCGTTACCGACAGTTGCTTTGTTAATTATTGTTGGCCAGGTATTTCTTTTGGGCCTTGGGTCGACAACAGTTGCTAAATCTTTGATGACCGATTCTGTTTTGTTTATTATGGGGTCCTTGATGCTGGCTGTTGCCGTCGTTAAACAGAAACTGGATATGCGCATTGCATGGTTAATTGTTCGTGTAACCGGTACAAAAACAACGAGAGTATGTTTCGGTATTTCACTTGTTTCAGGTGTTTTGGCCTCCTTTGTTGGCGAGCATACGGTTGCGGCGATGATGCTCCCTGTTGGTATCACGCTGATAAGCTTAACGTCCAAGGACCCTAGACAGGTAGCAAGTTTAGCCGCCGTGCTTTTATTTTCAATTTCTTATGGATGTTCCGTTGCTGGGATTGGAACTCCTTCAGGGGGCGCGCGTAATGCGATAATGATTGGTTATTGGAAAGAATTCTTTTTTGATCCTAGCAGTCCGGAAACCTATAAATACCTAATCGATTATCTCACTTGGATGTTTTATGCTTATCCAATATTTTTGATTCAATTACCATTTGTAACACTGATATTACATTGGACATTTAAACCAAGACAAAAAAATTTATCGCGAGCGGTTTCTAAACTTCGTCGGCAGTTATCAGAACAAGGTCCTATGTCCCCAACTGACTGGCTGGCAATACTAATATTTGTTTTAATTCTTTTAGGATGGATATTGTTTTCGGGGGAAGTAGGTCTCGGAACCGTTGCAATTACCGGGGCTGCAGTATTTTTGATAGCTGGACTAGTGAAATGGGAAGAAATTAATTCGGGAGTTAATTGGGGTGTAGTTCTTTTGTATGCAGCGGCAATTTCCTTGGGCCTTCAAATGAAAGATACCGGAGCTGCAAAATGGGTGGCAGAGAGCTTTCTTGATTTTCTGGCGCCAGTCGGGGCGGAGTCAGGTCTCGGGTTATGGGCCTCTATTTCCGTGTTGACTACGATCGTAACTAATACGATGTCAAACGGAGCTGCAGTGGCAGTACTGGGACCAATTGTGCTGAATATGGCCACAGTTGCGGGGGAAAACCCTATACTTATCGGATTTATTACGGCTGTCTCTTCGGCATTTGCATATCTTACGGTGATAGGAACGCCAGCATGCACTATTGTATATGCCTCCGGCTATCTTAAAACTACGGACTTTTTAAAAGTTGGTTGGCGTATGGTTATTATGTCCACATTATTATTACTTATCGCCTCTTCAATTTACTGGCCTTTTTTATTAAGTTGATTCTCCATGTTTCAGAATTGGCCAAAATTACATTCTAACAAAACTGATCAATCTGTATTAGCCAGATTGAGAGAAGAAAGAAGAAAAAGATTTAGAATATTGGTTTGTCTTGATGGCTCTCTAGAATCTCTAAGGGGCCTTAAAGTAGCTAAAGAAATCAAGCCATCTGAATATTGTGATATAATACTTCTTTATGTGAGATCTATTGATCAGGGTTTGCGGACCGGAGGTCTTGAAATGAAGATAGCTAGGGAAAACATGCTTGAGTGGGGCTTGGAACTTCCGGGAATAGGGTTTCTCAAAGAAGGTCTGTCCAGGCTGGTAAACGATGAGGAACTGACATCTACCTGGCAGACCCATTCAAGTCATACAGATAGCTGGGGTGACCCTGTGGGCGATAACAAAGTAGAATACAGGCATCCTGACGGAAGATCTATTGTTTTAAAATTAAAAACTGCTCCTGATCCCGCTAGTGGTATATTGGATCAATATGAACTTGGTCCTTATAACCTGATAATTATGGGTGCCCCAAAAACATGGCGAAGTGAATTTGGAGCTTTTTTTGGTGCACCTGTTGCGCAGAAAGTTGCAACGTTATCCCCCTGTTCGGTTCTTCTTAGCCGAACTGATAAAGAAGGCGATGAGCCAAATGAAAAAAATCATCTAATTTGTATCAGCATGAGCAAGCATTCAATCGATGCTATGCAAAGGGATGCCGTCTTAGCTTATAATTGTGGGCATTCCATCTCACTTTATACCGTTATCAATCAAAAATCTGAATTAGCTGACGCGGAGAGAGTATTGTATCAAGCGAGAGAGAACCTATCCAAAATTGGAGTGGAGATACAAGATGTTGATATAGGGATAGGTGATCCGGTGACCGAAATAATCAAAAAAGGTAGTAGTTATTATTTAATTTCTGTAGCCGCGTCTTCCAAGAAGTGGTACAAGCGATTTTTTACCACCGGCGTAGCCTTTAATGTAATGGCTGCGTCTGATAAAACGGTTTTAAACATTCGTTAGATTATAAATCAAATGACAATTTTCAAGGGTTGGGAAATTTCGCGTAATATAAGTTTTGAACGCACTGCGTTGTTATTCATTGTTATCTGCGTTTTTAGCCTTTACGCGCTCGTTTTATCTCAACCTACTTCTGCTAGTATTAAGTTCGAGCGGCTGACTAAGAAGAATGCAGATCCTACTGATGATTTAAAAAAAATCTTCGCTAAAATTGGTTATAAATTAAATTCTGTTCGGGCCCATCGCCAAGTGCCAAGGATTTTCTTGGCTAGTGTTCCAAAAGACTTTGCTGACCTTCGTAAACCTAGCGAACGCAAAACACTTTTTATAATGATGACGTTACCGTTAGTTTTAAATGTAAATGAGAAAATTTTGCTGGATCGAGCAAATTTAAAAAGGCTGGAGTTAAAAAAAGCTACTGGCCAAGCTCTTACAAAAATCGACAGAAACTTACTAAAAAAACTTTCCAATAGATATGGTGTAGTTGGCTTAAATATTGGTGGGCTTTTAAAACGCGCTGATATTATTCCCCCTTCATTGGCTTTGGCACAATCTGCTGAAGAAAGTGGTTGGGGAACCTCCCGATTTGCGCATGAAGGAAATGCTCTTTTTGGACAGAGGACTTGGCAAAGCGCAGAGGGCCTCGTGCCTAAAAAGCGAGAAGAGGGGAAAAAGTTTAAAATACGGACCTTTGGTGATTTATTGGAGGGTGTTAGGGCGTATGCTTTGAATCTGAATACAAACCCCTTTTATAAAAATTTTCGCGCAATGCGCGCAAAAATGCGCCAATCTGATCAGGGAAAAATAGATAGCGTTAAGTTAGCTCAAACCTTGTTGCGATATTCTGAACGTGGTCCCGATTATATCGCGACAATTCGAAATATAATTCGTGTTAATAATTTTACTATTTTTGATGAGGTGAAGCTCCTAGACAAAGGTTCTAGATCACCACTTACATTACAAAAAATAAATACTGTCCCAGATGCTTAGTTCAAGGATCTTGGGACTAAAAATTGCATTCCTAACCAACGCCAACGACCGCCCTTTTCAGGAAATGTACAATTAATCCTCGTGCGACCGGGTGGAAATGCCCTAGTTCCTCTGACCTCGACTCGCGTTTTCCCTAGAATTTCTATGCGCATTTTATCTTTATGGCTTCCATAACACGCCAATTGAGAAATTCGGTTCATTAATTTTCTCTGAAGGGAAAAACCAAATATTGGCGGGTTATTTGGCCCTCTAAGATACGGGTCTTCTGGTGTTAAATCGGCTATTCGTAAGGGCAGCGCCCTTATTGCCAAGCGAAGTCTTTTTAGGTCCCCATAAGATTCATTAAATGTAAAGCGCGGCAGATACATAAAATTTGAATGTTGATATATTACACCTGAGTGTTGTCCAAATCCCACCGTAAAGCCGGAATCACGGCTTACTTTTTCTACTTCTAGACTGAATTCACCGTAAGGATATGCAATCATGCTAGGAATTTTTCCGAGTTCTTTTTTAAATCTAATATTTGATTTTTTTAATTCAAAAACATTTCTATGCATAGAAGCTTCTGGCATGTGTAGATGACTAGCTGTTTGACTTCCAATATTGGCCCCACCTTTTACAAGTTCGCGTAATTGACTCCATGACATGTAGCCGGGAGCCCCTTTATCAAGAGCATCTGTCGCCACAAAGATGGTATATGGAAAATTGTTTTTCAAAAGCAAAGGTGCTCCTATCTCATAAAAAGATAAGTAAGCATCATCGATACTTATTCCTATAGTTTTAGGAGGCAATGGTTTTCCATTTCGAACCGCGGCAATAATTTTTGGGATTGGAGTTACATTATAATTATTAATTTTTAGCTCTGATAAATGAGTTTTAAACTGCTTAACGGTAATATTGGTGGTGGGATATTTATTTTCTCCAAACCGATGATACATTAGAATAACAGCAGAATCAGTGGCAAATGCTTTAAAAGGGATAATTACTGAGAAAAGTAGGTTGGCAATTATAAAAATATAAATTCTGCTGTTTCGCGATTTAATTTTCATATTTTTTTACTTCATATTCAATATTTATGGCTCTAGTTTTAAATTTTAGAAAATACTTTATGAAAAATTTAATCCTAATTCATAATGCTTCTTGGAATATCTGTATCGCTTATTAAAGCAAACTCTCGAGCATTAAATAGTTGATAATGCCACCATTCATTGCGATAAAAATCCCATCCAGCTAAAGTCATTATCCCAAGCAGAGTCAATCTATTTTGTTGGGCGATTTTGGAGATTTCGGTGTTCCCATGGTGCGATTTGGTTGTAAAGTCGTCAAAACCTGTTCCCATTTCAAGGGGAGTCCCATTCAAATCAATCAGGGTAAGGTCAATAGCGACACCTCGCGAGTGTGGCGAGCCTTTTTTGGGGTTTGCCAGAAAATTGGGATCGGGCGTATGATTCCACAGAACCCATTGAGCCTCCGATGGTCGAAAGGCATCGTATATAAGCAGGCGGTATCCAATATTAGCTGCATATTCTATGGCCTTCAAAAGGGCCAAGGACGCATCCTGATGCAAATAACAAATAGCATTTTTATAAACCATCTTTTCGGTGAAATTTTCCGCCGTCGCATAGGTAAGAGAAATATCTACATCAAAGGTTGGTTTTTTAATTTCAACGAGTTTCATTGGGTTTGGATCTTTCGAAATGCTGATAAAATTTAACTCTTTTTAAAATTGTACGAAGCAAATTATGAAAATTCTAGGAATAGATTCGACACTTGGTTTTTGTTCGGCGGCAGTTTTGGATCAGAATAACTCTTCAAAATGTTTTAACCTTGAGTTTGAAGGTCATTCAGAAATGTTAATTCCAATAATACAAAAAGTGATGGAAGAGGCCGATCTACCATTTCACGAACTCAACTTGATAGCAGTAACAGTAGGACCAGGCTCATTTACCGGACTACGAGCGGGTTTGTCTGCAGCAAAGGGTTTAGGTTTAGCTCTAGATATACCTGTACATGGTGTCACAACCCTTGAGGCCGTGGCATTTGGAGCTAGAAGCAAATCTTTAAATAAGGGGTCTCGAAACATTGCAGTGGCCCTTGATACAAAACGTGATGAGATCTATTTTCAGAATTTTAATGCAGAGTCTATCGCGAAAGATAAAGCTATAGCCGGTTCTGTTAAAGATATTATTGAATTATTACCTCTTGGCCCACTTAGTCTTTGTGGCGACGCAGCTGAAAGGCTTTTTGCGAATGTTCCGGTATCAAGAGTGAAAAATATAAATTGTTTAAATAATATTGGTACGCCAAATGCAAAATATGTCGCAAAAATTGCAGTGGATCGTATGGAAAATCCTCTTAGTGCAAGTCCTCTCTATATTAACCCTGCGGCTACAAAGCAGCCGAAAGACAAAAATATCACAAGACCGTGGAAATAACTGATAACATCGAAACATTGCGGGAAGTAGACATTGAAATTGTATCTAAAATACACAAAGCCTGTTTTTTTGAAGGCTGGAGCCCGAACGTTATTAGAAAAATTTTAAATACAAGCGGTGCTTTTGGTATGGTAGCTCGGCATCAGACTTCCAAATCCATTATCGGATTTGCTATTGCACGAATTGCTGCAGACGAGTGTGAATTGCTATCCCTCGGGGTCGCTTCAGAGAATCGGGCTAACGGCGCTGGTGGAAGTCTCCTCAGCGCTGTCATAATTCGTGCAATGGCAGAGAGAGCAAGATGGTTATTTTTAGAGGTTGCCGAAGATAATTATGTTGCGCTGAAATTATATGCAGCCCAAGGTTTAAAAAGGGTGGGTCAACGACTTAACTATTATGAAAATCCCGATGGTTCTAGAACCAATGCGATAACTATGCGCTGTACTTTGCCCTATTAGAACTGAACAATTATCTAGTTCTTTTGCATAATAAGGTGGTGAATGGACGAAGTGCTATATGATCCTTTATCTTCTTCACGTTGAATGCTTAATACAGCGTGCCCAAGTTCCCTAATGGATGCTGGAACACTTTGAATTGCTTCTTCTCCCGCAAGACGGATTGTAGCAATTGCTCCCGATTGTAATTTATCTATAAACAAACGCGTTTTTACGAAGGTCATCGGGCAGACCTCCTCTGAGATATCAAGAAAATTGCCTTGGTTTTTTTTCATCTTCAAATTTGATTAAAAAAATACTGTCAACTAAATTTTGTATAATATAATGGGTAATTGTGACTGGCCAATAGTTTATCTAATATCTTATAAGTAAGTAATTTTTAAATTTTGACTTAAAATTGCTATATTGTGCACAATAATTTGGAAATAGTTAGCTCAAATGAATACACAAATATCCAGCATTGAAGCGGCATGTATTGAGAAAGGTATGAAAATGACCGAACAGCGTCGTGTAATTGCGCGAGTTCTATCAGATTCGACCGATCATCCCGATGTGGAGGGAGTTTATCAACGTGCTTCGAGCATTGATCCCAAAATTAGTATTGCCACGGTGTATAGAACGTTAAGATTGTTTGATATCGCAAATATTATAGAAAGGCTTGATTTTGGAGACGGCCGTGCCCGCTATGAAGTTGCAACAGAGGACTCACATCACCATCATTTAATTGATGTGAAAACAGGTGATGTTCTGGAGTTTGAGAACGAAGATTTAGAAAACATTAAAAAACAAATTGCTAAAGACTTGGGATATAAACTAGTTGGGGAAAGATTGGAGCTCTATGGAGTTCGGATTGAATCGAAAACATCAGATCCCAATAGAAATCAAGAGGATTAAATTTTCATTCAATCGTCTCATTTTCGATAAAAGTGCACGCATTTTCTAACTGTATTGATTTACTTAGGATCAGATGGTTTGTAAGCGTGAGGGATGAATTTTTGGTTGAATGCTAGTTAATTTTTATTTTCTCAAAACTATCTGTACGCGCAATCTCTCTGGTTGGTTAGCTCTGACGCCTGAAGAGATTGTGCCTGCCCAATCCCCCCCTCGCTACAGACTTTTTACCTGGAAATGGGTGCAAAACCTTCAGATAAGATGCCAAATCTGCGTTTAGATTGTGATAAATTTGATGATGT
>CEUN01004569.1_pt1 | contig 19997 bp, 18 predicted proteins | sample 361501 | NCBI WGS metagenome assembly CEUN01 (sample SAMEA2622801, study PRJEB7988) | marine metagenome | biome: marine biome (ENVO:00000447); feature: marine epipelagic mixed layer (ENVO:xxxxxxxxx); material: "saline water (ENVO:00002010), including plankton (ENVO:xxxxxxxx)" | depth 120 m | reverse complement strand
AAGAACGCGTTTCTGATCACCCAGGTGAGTGAGTACGGACGGCCCTTGGAACCGCGATTGGTCGAAGTATTCTCCGGCGCAATCTGGAGATTGGTGACGCCGGCGTTCCTGCATTTCTCGGCCATGCATCTCCTGTTTAATTGTTGGATACTGCTTTCTTTCGGTAGCCAGATCGAGGCACGCAAAGGTCAGCTTTTCATGGCCTTGTTCGTCATGTTCTCCGCAGCTTTCTCCAACTTTCTTCAGTTCTATTTTGTGAGTCCGAACTTCGGCGGCTTTTCAGGGGTAAACTATGCCTTGTTTGGATACATCTGGATGAAGTTCCTGTTCGATCGCAGCGCGGGCCTGGGCGTGGACAAAGGAACGGTGGTCTTGTTCCTGGCCTGGTCGGCCTTGGGCATGCTTGGGATCATTCCGCACATGGCGAATTGGGCGCACGGTGGCGGATTGTTCTTCGGCGTGGTCTGGGGTTACTTCTCAAGCCCGGACGCGTTTGATCGTTTGATGCGCCGTTGATCCTGCGCGGTCGCGAGTTCCCCCTTGTCGGACCGGTGGAATCGATATTGAATTAGTTGACCAACCATGAAAGCCGTCCAACTGCTGTCCCGAGGCATTCCAGGCAAGTTTCGTTTCGGGGATGTGCCCAATCCAAAACCGGGCCCGGACGAGGTGGTCGTGCGGGTGAAGGCCTGTGGGGTCAACCATCTGGATCTATGGGTGGAGGAGGAAAATGGACTTCCCATGAAACTTGATCTGCCTCGCGTGCCCGGCTGTGAGGTGGCCGGCGAAATTGCCGAACTCGGGGCCGACGTGGACCAATGGATCATCGGTGACAAAGTGGCCGTGCAATCGAATCTCTTTTGCGGATCCTGCGAGTATTGCCTCGCGGGGCAGCAGGCCATCTGTCTGAACGCGCCACTGCTCGGCGTGGAATGCGATGGCGGTTTTGCCGAACTGGTCAAGGTTCCAGCCCGTTGCCTCGTGAGGATTCCCGATGGTGTCTCATTCGAAACCTCTGCCGCGCTTACACTAGCGGGAAGCACAGCAATGCATATGCTCACCGACCGGGTGTCGATCGAAACAGACCAGACCGTTCTCGTGATCGGTGCTTCGAGTGGGGTGGGGTCTGCCGCGATTCAGATCGCCAAGGAGCTCGGTGCGAAAGTCATTACCACGGGCTCCACCAGCGAGAAGCGTGAGTTTGGTCGAAAACTTGGTGCCGATCATGCATTGGATCCGGCCGGTGACTGGCCGCGTGAAGTTCGGGAAATTACCGAGAAACGAGGTGTGGAATTCGTTGTCGAACACGTGGGTGGCGAGGTCTTGGAAAAGGCGTTCACCTGTCTTGGACGCGGAGGCACCATTATTACCTGCGGGGCGACTGCTGGACGCAGCGTTTCGTTTGAGGTGTGGCCGTTCTTCGTGAAACAGCATCAGGTGATTGGCAGTTACGGGCGCAATCATGCGGACCTCAATGCCACGCTCCAATGGGCTGCCGAGGGCCGGCTCAAACCGGTCATTCATCAGGTTTTCCCACTGGCAGGAACGAGCAACGCTTACGAATTGCTCCGCGAACGCAAGGTCCTCGGCAAACTCCTCGTTAAACCCTGAGTCCCGTCTCCAACTCTCAACTTCCAATTTCAATCTGCCGAACAGGTCGCCGTTTCTGGCCGTCTTGACACGCTTTTGCTCAAACTTATACTTCCGCCGACATGGCAATGGAAAGTGACTCGTCCTCCGCGGACGACCGCCAAAGGCTCGAATCCCTCAAAGAATTTCGCTCGGCTGGCAAAGGTCAGTGGATCGATGTTGCGGATTCAGACTGGGCTGATTGGCGCTGGCAATTGAAGAACCGCATCACGCGGGTCGAGCAATTGGTGCAGCGTCTACCCGAGTTGTCCCCTGAGGAACGCGCAGGCGCAATGCTGTCGAAGAGCAAGCTGGCCATGGCGATCCCTCCCTACTTCTTCAACCTGATCGATCGGGAAAACGAATATTGTCCGATCCGGACACAGGTTATCCCCCGCATTGAAGAAACCACCACGGCGCCGTGGGAAATGTCGGACCCGTGCGGGGAAGATTCGCACTCGCCCGTACCGGGGTTGGTGCATCGTTACCCGGATCGTGTGCTGTTCCTCGTGACGGATCGCTGCGCTGCCTATTGTCGTTACTGCACCCGGTCCCGATTGGTCAGCAATGCCGCGGGATACGATTTTCATCCAAAGTTTGAGCAGCAGATCGAATACATTGAAAAGAATTCACAGATTCGCGACGTGTTGTTGAGCGGAGGCGACGCGTTCCTCCTGAGCGACAATAAACTCGAATATCTGCTGGGGCGACTCCGTGCGATCAAACACATCGAGTTCTTGCGAATCGGTTCGCGGATTCCGCTGTTCCTGCCACAACGAATCACGCCCGCGTTGTGCAACATGCTGAAAAGATTTCATCCGCTGTTTGTCAGTGTTCACGCAAATCACCCGCGGGAATTGACCACGGAAGTTCGCGAGGCACTTGCTCGGTTGGCCGACGCGGGAATTCCGCTTGGCAACCAATCGGTGCTTCTTCGGAACGTCAACGACGACCTTACGACGATGAAGGCTCTGGTTCAGAAGCTCCTGATGTGTCGCGTTCGTCCCTACTACGTTTACCAGTGCGATCTGATTGCAGGTTCGGCGCATCTTCGTACGAGCGTGCGCAAGGGGCTTGAGATCATGGAAGGTTTACGCGGGCACACCACCGGATATGCTGTTCCGCAATTCGTGATCGATGCACCGGGTGGCGGAGGAAAAGTTCCGATCAATCCGGAGTATGTGCTGCAGCGCAATGAGGAGCGCGTCATCATTCGCAACTTTGAAGGGAAGACCTTCGAATACCCCGAAGCGATCGACGGAACTCCATTGTTCGAGGCACCGGATCAAATAGAAGAACCGGAGTTCGCCTAATACCGACAGAAAGCGGCCTGGACTACGCGACGAACCATGCGTCACCACCGATTCGGTATCCTCGTTCAAGTAAGACAGGTTCAATCAACTCCCTGGCTCCCTCGGCTCCCACTGCGATCAGCAGAGGCACGCCATTCGAAGGGGGCAGTTCATCCGGCGAGATTACCGCCGTATCTTGAATCTTCTTGCCGATCTTGCCCGGCGCGACGTCGATGACGAAATCTACCGCATGCGTCGTGGTGAGAAGCCATCTGAGCCAAGGCTTGCCGGTTTGCCCGGCTCCCCAAAGATTGACCTTCGGTTGTCCCTGCAATGGGCCGGCCAACAGGTGTTCGCGCCGTGAGCGATCGAAGGCTTCGAAGGTGTAGCGGTCGCTGGTGCGGGTGAGGCGGGATGATCCGTCGGTCCAGTCGAGGACGGGTGTGTCAAGCTTCCCGAATTGACAGCCCGTCTGAAACGCGCGGAGCCACAGGTCGTAATCTTCCGGGAATGGTCCTTCTCGATATCCGAGTTCGAAGACCTCACGGCGGGCGAGTGCGGTCGGGTTGACGACCGGAGATTCCACAAAGCGATTCGCAAACATGGCTTCGTGTGTGGTGAGCGAGTTCAGCCATCGTTCGTAGCGCGCCATTCTTTGGGCGCTCACTCCTTCCTCGTCGACGATCCGAACGGCGCCTCCGGCCACGTCGAGCCTGGCTTCCAGCAACATTTGGCGTTGATCCGCGAGGCGATTCGGGTGTGAAAAATCATCCGCGTCCATTCGGGCGATCAGCGGATGCCTGGCTTCGCGAGTGGCACGATTGGCGGCTGCAGCGACCCCGGCATGTTCCTGGCGGACCAGGCGGATTCGTTTGTCCTGAAGCGACGCGACTTTTGCCGCAGTATCGTCGGTGGAACCGTCGTCTACTACGATGCACTCCACATCATCCAGATCGCCCAAGGTGGAACGAATGGCACGCTCAATTGTCGATGAGGCATTCCACGCAGGGATGACGACTGAGATTGGCGGGATGCTGGTGCTTGTCCTATCCACGAGTGCTCAGTGGATACATCACAATGGTTTCTGGACGTCCTCGTTGTAGACCTCTCCCTTCACGGAGTGATGTCGAAAGATTGCCCGTGGCCGACCGTTATTCGGTTCGATGGTCACAGAAAGGAAGCCGCCTTTGACCTTCAAATATTGATGCATATCGCTTCGGTTCCTCTCTGAGAATCCGCCCGCGTGACCGTTGCTGGTCGGTCCACAGGAATACTCGCGGAGTCCAGTCTTGGGATCGACAGAGACATATTGCCAATGCCGATCGCCACAAACACTCAACACCTTCTGATCCGCCATGAACTTACGCAGAAGGTTGCCCTCATATGTGAAGGCGGTATTGGCGTGATTGTCCTTCTTGTTGCCGCGATCGGGGCCAACCACCGGCGTCGGGCTGATGAGGATCTTGAAGGTCGCATCTGATGCCCGGACGGTTTCCTTGAACCAGGCCAGTTGCTTCTTTCCCCAAATGGTTTTCTCCGGTCCGTCCGGCATTGGGTTCGGACTGCGAAAGTTTCTGCCTTCGACGATCCATACCTGTAGATGTTTGCCCCATCGCACGGTCTTGTAGGGCGGATCGCTGGTGGGGTTCTGCTCACTGAAGATCCTGAGCCCCTGCTTCCAGGTGAGATCGCCATATCGCTGCCCCGGATAGCAATCGTTGTCCAATGTGTCATGGTCGTCCTTGATGAAGTAACTGGCGACGTTTCGGTGAAACTCGCGTTGGTTGGGCAGGGCGTACATGCGTTGCCATTTCACGCGCGCGAGATCCATATTGCGTGCATCGGGAGCGGGCTTGTCGTAGTAAACGGTGTCTCCGGTGTGCGCGAAGAATTGCAGGCCCAGCTTGGACAGGTGCGGATAGATCTGATGCCCCTGGTCCGTGTCTCGACGATGGAATCCCTGCCCTGTCACGACCGCGAATGAGACCTTGGCATCCGCATCATCATCAGCGGGCGCCGTGCTAAAACTTCCAGAGATTGATGAAGTTACTCGCCCGTTCTCTGCCCGTCCTTCGACCTTGAATTTGTATCGTGCGCCAGATGCCAGTCGATTGACCTTGAACTGATGGGTGTAGTCAGCCATCGGATCGACTGACGTCCAATCCGACTTCGTGGATTGCGATTGGCCGATTCGCTGGTAGGTCAGGCGGACTTCTCCTTCCTGACCCGGAACGCGCCAAAGTTTAATGGCTTCTGCGACGGTATTTCCATCGACCTTTGATTTGCCCAAGTTCTTTCCCATCGGTATCCCGGTTTCCGGAGCCTTCGTCCATGGTTGGATTGCCGTGAGCCGAGTCCAAATCTTGGCGGATGTCTGGGTGACGTCACCGATCTTGATGCCATTGGCGAAGTACGGGCCGTCGGCCGCAAGTGAACCAGGGAGAAGGAGTGCGCAAAAGAGAATTGAGCAGACAGCGAGCTGACAAGTCATGCGGATCGTTTAACCAATGCGCCCGCGAAGCGACAGGCAAATCCGTCAGAGTTCAGCCGACAGCTTGCCTCCTCGCTCGCGGAGGAATGCTTCCACCGAGGGAAGGTTCCCCGATTTCTTTTTCACGTGACTCTCCATGAACGTGTGAGCTGCGCCCGTTGCGTAGTCCAATGGAATTTTGCCGTGGTCATCAAGCTCGTTGACGTTCGCACCGAGCTTGAGGAGAAGGGGGACAACCCTCAGATTTCCGGTTTCAGCCGCATGCGTCAGCCCGCGTGGGTGTGATCCTCGATCGACCAAGTATCTCACGATCGGCATGCCGCCAAATCCATACGACACCTGCCAGATCGCGGACCAAAGCGGCGCGTCGTTGTCCACGTGAATGTTGGCACCGTGTTCCACGAGGACTTTGACGACTTCCACCGGAGCATAGAGTTCAGGAGCGAGGAACAGAGCCGTGTAGCCTTTGCCATCGGGCATATCGACCTTGGAGCCAAGACCGAGTAAGACCTCGGCAAGTTCCGCGGACTTGATCCGAACCGCGGCGTGCAAGGCCCGTTCGTAGCCTGACGGGCTTGGGAGTTTGAGTCGCGGGACCTTTGGATCGTTACGAGCGATGACAATCGCCTTCTTTCTGTCCTTCTCGGTAATCGCGCGTCCGAACGGCGAATCGGCATCAAGTTTCTGTTGCTTTTTCGCCATCAATCAAACTCAGCCTCCTTTCGTGTGGCAAAGGACACGCTGTTTCGAACTGGCGGATAATTCATCACGGCCTTGCCCCATTGCGCGAAAATCAGGTGGCCGTGGAAGGCTTTCGGAAGCGTTTGTTCGAGATACACCGTGCCACCGGCGGAAGAACCAAGGCCAACATCTGCCACGGGCAGGCAGGTCTCATTGGGGTGTTCGTAATACAGGCATGAATATCCGTGATCAGTTCCGTGGAAGCTTTGATAGATCCGGTTCTTGTAGGTGCCTCCATCGTTCTCATTGTCCCGAACAAAGACGCTCAACTCATGATCGAGAGCAACGTCGTAGATGTTGCGCAGGCCGCTGGCGAATACATGATGCCGCGTTCCATCCGGACGGCAGCGTAGTGAGAAACGGCGCACGATAGCCTTGCCCAGTCCGGCGATGTATCTGGTGCGCACCAGTTACAAGGCGATCAACACGATACGCCATCCGGGGCTGGCTGCGTGGACGTCACATTTTCTTGGAACTACGCAATCGGATCTGCCAGCCAGCGTCGTGGTAAAACCGCCCTCCAATCATCCGGGCGCAGGATTCCTCCCAGCTGCATTGTCCCCCCTGCCGATCGGTGAAGTGCGTTATGGCGTTGCGGATCTGAAGCGCCAGGAACGCATCACGGAAAAGCAGTTCAATGCCCGGCTGACCTTGTCGCAGCAACTCGCGCAGACCTATCGGGCGAACACGCCAAATTCCAAGGTCAAGGCATACACGACGCTTTACAACGACGCGGTGCGGTTGATGAACAGCAAGGAGTTGAACGCCTTTGACATCGCCCTCGAACCCAAAACAACGCGTGATCGTTACGGGAACGACCGCTTCGGACAGGGTTGCCTCTTGGCGAGGCGATTGGCTGAGTCCGGAGTGAGATACATTGAGGTGAATTCGGGAGCTGGTTGGGATACCCATTTCGAGAACTTCCAGCAACTGAATGAACAAGGCCCGATTCATGACCAGGCATTTCATGCGCTGATCACCGATCTCGATCAGCGCGGATTGCTGAAAGACACGCTGGTTGTGGTTGCGACAGAGTTTGGGCGTTCTCCCGAAATAAACGGGCGTGGTGGGCGCGAGCATCATCCGGCCGCGTTCAGTTGGTTGTTCGCTGGAGGGGGAATGAAGGGCGGATTCGTCTATGGCGAAACAGACAAACGCGGATTCCATGTGGAGGAAGATGAAGTTTCTGCTCCCCAGGTAAACGCAACGATTGCCAAGGCTCTGGGCTTGCCTCTCGAGCGCGAGGTGTTCTCCGATTCGGGCAGGCCGTTCAAGGTCGCCAAGGGCGCGAAACCCATTGACGAGTTGTTTGCGTAATCGCTCGCGGGATTTCCTTATGAGTCCCTCGATCGCCCGATACGCTGGCGGTGTTCATGAGTAACTCTGTCGGTATCAACCGGATCGAGCCTTCAATCGACGAACAGACGAACCTGCATAATCTGCAACCACAAATACTTCGAGCTGCTGATTCTGGCTTTGGCGTTCATTCAGTCGGCGCCAGCCAATGAGCCGACATACAACGAAGTCTACGTTGCCGGCGAAGCTGGGTATCGTCTGATACGCACGCCGCAAATTCTAGCGACGAAGGAGAATGCTTTGCTCTGTTTCGCACAGGGCAGGGCAGGGCATCACGATCAATCGGGAATCGAATTTCTGCTGAAGCGAAGCACCGATTGGGGATCCGCCTGGTCCGAACTGCGGGTGATCGCGCAGGATGGGAAAACAGCCTCAACTCGGCCTGCGTGCTCCAACTCACCGGGTCGGGCCGCGAGCGATTCTATGAGCGGGGCCAGCGAGCCGTCCTCGATCAATTGCAGATTTCCGAAATGGGAGTTCTGAAGAAGATTCAGTTCTGATTCAGCCATGCGAAGTGTCTCGCATCGCTTCAATTAGAATCATTTGCTCGAGCAGCAAGGCATCGAGTTACGAATTCAAGTTGACGAATGAGTGCCTTCCTGCTTTTTTCACCGTCGTGACTGTTTCCACGAACAGCCGTTTGCGTCGTCGCACCAGCCTCTGAGGTTTTGGTGCTCCTTCTCCTTTTCTCCAAAACCGTTCCTGTGAAAGCGAAATGAAAACGCCATTCAAATCTATTGTCGGCTCGATCAATGCCCCCAAGGGGTTTTCGTCGAGTGGTGTCTTCTGTGATGTGAAGAAGATCGGCACCGGTAAAGGGTCCGATAAAGGGCAGAAGCGCGATCTCGCGCTCATTGTTTCTGAACGCGCAGCGACGGTTGCCGGCATGTTTACGACCAACCAGGTGTGCGCTGCGCCGGTGAAGGTTTGTGTGGAGAACATTCGCAATGGGAAAGCCCAGGCAGTGGTCGTGAACTCCGGAAACGCCAATGCCTGCACGGGAAAACAGGGCACGAAGGACGCCTGGCAAATGGCAAGGGTCACCGCCAAGACACTGGGCTTGGACGAAGGTGACGTGCTTGTCGGATCCACCGGACGAATCGGTTGGCCCCTTCCGATGGCAAACATCAAACAGGGAATCGCAGACGCAGCGGGGCAGTTGAAGACTACGGCCAAATGCGCCGATCACGCTGCGGAAGCCATTATGACCAGCGATACCAAACGGAAACAAATCGCGGTCGAATTCAAGTTGGGTGGAAAGGCAGTTCGAATCGGTGGCATCGCCAAAGGGGCAGGAATGATTCAACCGGGCATGAGTCCCACCGGCGCGCGCCCGGCTTCAATGCCGCTGCACGCAACAATGCTCGGATACATTACCACCGACGCCGACATCGCAGCCAAGCCGGTACAAGCCGCGTTGCGGGAAGCTGTTGCGGCGAGCTTCAATTGCGTGACCGTTGATGGAGACATGAGTACCAACGACACGGTTCTCGTGCTGGCCAACGGCTTGGCCGGAAACAAGCGAATCACCGCCAGCGGGTTCAAGAACAACCCGGATTTTCTCAAGTTCGCCTACGTCCTGTGGCAGGTGTGCCTCGAACTTTCCAAGATGATGGTTCGCGATGGCGAAGGCGTGCATCGGGTTGTGAAGGTTAATGTCACCGGCGCTAACACCTTGAAGGACGCCGATCTGGCCGCGCGATCCGTCGCCAACAGCGCATTGGTGAAAACCAGTTGGCACGGGGGCGATCCGAATTGGGGACGGATCATCGACGCGCTGGGCTATTCCGAGGCGAAGGTCGTCGAGGAGAAGGTGGACATCGGCTACAGCAAACCCGACTCGCGGAAGATCGTTTGGAGCCTGAAGAAGGGACAACCCAGCAAGACCAGTTTCGCAACACTATGCAAAGCCGTTGAACCCAAGGAATTCGAACTGCACATCAACCTCAATCTCGGATCCGGTGGGCGGTTTATCTATGCGGCTGACCTTACCGAGGACTACGTTGACTTCAACAAAGGCGACATTTCCGATCCAGCAGCACTCGGCGGCTGAAGCGATGAACCGATCTAGAAAAAATCGAATCCACCTTGTTCACGGCTGCCGAAGAGTAGCTTCGACTGGCAGTCGAAGCGCTGACTGTGGCAAGACCAAGTCACATCCAAACTCGATCGTCACCGGAATAGACAAGCCCGTCTTCGACTGGCAGTCGAAGCTACAGAACCGCGCCCACTGACTCATGGAAGACCTCATCTCAAAAGCCGCAACGCTCCTCGAAGCGCTGCCATACATTCAAAAGTTTCGCAGCGCCAAGTTCGTCGTCAAGTACGGCGGCAGCTTCATGGATTCGCCCGACGAACAAGTCCGACAGAGCGTTGCCCGCGACGTGGTTTTTCTCGAAGCCGTGCAGATCAAGCCAACCGTCGTTCACGGAGGGGGCAAGGCCATCTCACGTGCCCTGGGTAAATCCGGAATCGAAACCCGATTCGAACAGGGCTTGCGCGTCACAGATGCCAAGTCCGTTGAGGTGGTCGACGACGTTTTGTCACGCCAACTCAATCCTGAGATTGTTCGCATGATCAATTCGCTCGGCGGCAAAGCTCAGGGATTTTCAGGCACAGAGATCTTCACATGCAAGAAATTGGACATGCGCGATCCCGATGGAAACCCGGTTGATATCGGCTATGTCGGCCAGGTCACCGGAGTGAACACCGGCCCGCTATTGGAATGCCTTGAGAAGGATTACGTCCCGGTGATCAGTCCAACCGCCCTCGGCGATGATGGACACGTGTACAACTGCAACGCCGACGTTGCTGCTGCTCACGCGGCCATCGCATTGCAGGCCCGGCGCCTGGTGTTCATGAGCGACGTGCCCGGCTTGATGGAAGATCCCAACGACGATCAGACCGTTATTCCTCATCTTCAAATCTCGCAGGTCGACGGACTCAAACAAAAAGGCATCGTGGCCAAGGGCATGATTCCCAAGGTCGACAGCGCCGTCGAAGCCATCCGAACCGGTGTGGACAAGGTGTCCTTCGTCGATGGCCGGCTCACGCATTCTGTCCTCCTCGAAATCTTCACCGACAAGGGTGTCGGCACTGAAATTGTCCTTTAACCAAAATACATCCGATGAACGAACTCAAGTCCCTCTACGAACAATACGTTGTCCCCACCTACGGCCGGTTTGACGTTGCCTTCGAGCGCGGTGCCGGAAGCCAGCTCTGGGATTTCGATGGAAAGCGCTACGTGGACATGGGTTGCGGAATTGCCGTGTGTTCACTCGGTCATGCACACCCCGAACTGTCGGACGCTCTGTCCGCTCAGGCACGTAAACTGGTTCACGTTTCGAATCTCTACTACACCGAACCGCAAGCCACGCTGGCCAAGCAGCTCGTCGATCTCACCGGCGTGGGAAAGATGTTCTTTTGCAACAGCGGTGCGGAAGCCAACGAAGGTCTCTACAAACTCGCGCGTCGATTCGGACACGAGAGTGGCCGATTCGAAATTATCACCGCTCATAATTCATTCCATGGCCGAACCATGGCAGGCATTGCCGCGACGGGTCAGGAAAAGGTCAAAATCGGTTTCGGCCCGGTGATGGAAGGGTTTACCCAGGTTCCGTTCAACGATCTCGAAGCCGTCGAGAAAGCCCTCTCCCCGGCCACCGTCGCAGTGATGATCGAAGGCGTTCAAGGCGAAGGAGGCATTACTCCGGCAACGTCCGAATACCTGCTAGGCCTTCGAAAATTCTGCGATGTGAACAACCTGCTCCTCTTGATGGATGCGGTTCAATGCGGCTTCTTCCGAACGGGAAACTGGCAGAGCTATCAAACCATTCTGTCGAGGGACGAGGTCAAGAGCTTCCAACCCGATGCGATTTCAATGGCCAAGTCACTGGGAGGAGGGTTTCCGATCGGCTCATTCTGGATCACGGAGAAACACGCAGACCTGCTCGGTCCCGGAAGCCACGGCACTACCTTCGGCGGGACACCTCTCGCCTGCGCAATGGCTTCCAAGATCATCGAGATCGTCGAGCGCGACAACTTGGCCGGCAATGCAGTTGCGATGGGTTCCCTGCTCAAGGACGAACTTAACGTCATCGCGGAAGCACATCCGAACGTGATCAATACCGTGCGCGGTCTCGGCCTTATGATCGGCGTCGAATTGCAGAACGATATCCCGGATTTTCAAAACTCCGAGACTCCGGCCTCGATCCAGATGGTGAACAAACTTCACGATGCCTGTCTCATTCTCATCCCCGCGGGAACCAATGTCGTGCGCTTCCTGCCCGCGCTGAATCTCACGCAGGCCGATGCCGAGGAAGCCCTCGGAATCTTTCGCGACACGGTCGCCGAACTGGCCGGAAAAAAGTAGACATCAATAATCGGAACTTCCTATAAAATGCCCTTTGCCCGCCGGTTCATTACCGGCGGCTAATTTTTTTTGGACACGTCGCTTATGAAGCACTTGTTGAGCATCGAACAAACCACGAAGGAAGACCTTCAGTCCATCCTCGCGGCCACCAAAGAAATGAAAGCCCAGCGGGGCAATCACCAGCAACTCCCGCTGGAAGGACAGACTTGGGCCATGATCTTTTCCAAGTCGTCCACGCGAACGCGCGTGTCCTTCGAAACCGGCATCCGTGAACTCGGTGGCTGGGTCATGTTCCTCAGCGATCGCGATATCCAGATGGGTCGCGGCGAACCGATCGAAGACACCGCACGCGTAATGGGACGGATGGTTCACGGAGCCGTCTTTCGCACGTATGCCCAGGCTGATGTCGAGCATTTCGCCGAATACGCCAAGATCCCCACGATCAATGCGCTCACCGACGAGGAACACCCCTGTCAAATCCTCACCGATCTCTTCACCATCCAGGAAAAGCTCGGCGACTACGAAGGCAAGGTCGTGACCTTTGTCGGTGACGGCGCCTGCAACGTTCCCATCTCGTGGATCTACGCAGCCGCCAAGCTCGGCTTCGAACTTCGCATTGCCGCCCCAAAGGAATTTCAGCCATCCAGCGAAGTCCTCCATCGAGCCGGCGCGGAAACCGTTGGCAGCGTTTCAGGCTGGGGAATGGATGGACACTTCGCTAGCGGAGGACGGGTCCTATTCACTGAAAATCTCGACCAAGCCGCCGAAGGTGCAGACGTGCTCTACACCGACACGCTGGTTTCAATGGGCAAGGAAGAGGAAGCAGCCGATCGCATTGCCGCGTTGAAGGATTTTCAGATCAACAACGCCCTGGTCGCCAAGGCCCAGTCTCACGCCCTCGTCATGCACTGCCTCCCTGCCTATCGTGGCAAGGAAATAACAGCCGACACCATGGAGACGCACGCCAAGACCATCTTCGACCAGGCCGAAAATCGCCTCCACACTCAGAAAGCCATCCTGCAATGGTTGGTTTCTTGAAACCCGATACTCACGACGGTGAGAAACACCTCGATACAGAGCGAACTGGACTAAGTGTGCCAGACCGCTAAAATAGCCGACTTATGAGCGCCCTAGCTCCAGCAAGACCCAAGAAAGTCAATTTGCGTCGTCCCGACGTGATGGAAAAGGTTCAGCAGCAGGTGGAAGGACACTACCGCAGCAGCCTCGTCGAAATCATTCGTGGTCAGGGCAACGTATTCAGTGCCGGGGGGATTACCATCAAGTTGGCGAAGGAATTCGGTTTCTGCTACGGCGTGGAACGCGCTATCGACTTGGCCTATGCTGCCCGGAAGGTATTTCTGGAAGACACCATCTGGTTGCTCGGCGAAATCATTCACAACCCGGAAGTGAATGACCAGATCCAGGAGATGGGCATCCGCACGATTTCTCAACGTCCCACGCAGGATGAACTTGAAAAGGTAAAAAGCCAGGATGTCGTCATTATCCCCGCCTTCGGCACAGAGGTGGACACCCGCGCGATTCTCGAAGCCAAGGGTTGCCGCATGGTTGATACCACCTGTGGAGACGTGATGAGCGTCTGGAAGCGCGTGCGCCAGAACGCGAAGGAAGAGGTGACCAGCATCATTCACGGAAAGGCGTGGCATGAGGAAACCATGGCGACGAGTTCCCAGGCCACCGCACGGCAGGGGCACTATCTCGTGGTCTACAATCTGGAAGAGACGGATTACGTCTGCAATTACCTGATCCATGGTGGCAACAAAGAGGAGTTTCTTGAGAAGTTTAAAGGCGCCTACTCCCTGGGATTCGATCCGGACGTTCATCTGCAGGCCATCGGCGTGGCGAATCAAACCACGATGATGCGCGGTGAAACCGAGGAGGTTCAGCGCCGATTCAAGAAAGCCATCGCGGAACGCTACGGCGAGCCAAAGCTCCATGAGCACTTCCGATTCTTTGACACCATCTGCGGCGCGACGCAGGAACGTCAGGATGCCCTTTCAAAACTCCTTTCCGAACACCTCGACATGTTGATCGTGGTGGGTGGATACAATTCCTCCAACACGTCTCACCTCGCTGAGATGGGCGAAGAAAAACTGCCGACATACTTCATTAAAAATTCTCGAAAAATGGTCAGCGAACGCGTGATCACCCACTACAAGCAGCACGAGAAGAAGGAAGTGGAAACCGAGAGCTGGCTCGCGATGGAGGGAGATCTGACGGTCGGAATCACAGCCGGCGCGTCCTGTCCGAACAACCTGATAGAGGACGCCATCCGTCGTTTGTTCGAATTGCGCGGAATCTGCGTGGACGATCACCTCAGCAATTGACCGGTCGCACCGGCAATGCACTTCACCCGGACGGAACTCGAAAAGCGCGAACGCGAGACCCTCGCTCCTTTTGCCCAGTTCTCTGACGCCACCTTGGGACGCGCCCATGGCGAAGAATCCCCGGACTTCCGCACCGAGTATCAACGCGATCGGGATCGTATCACGCATTCCCGGGCTTTTCGCCGGCTCGAATACAAGACTCAGGTCTTTCTCAATGGCACGGGAGACGAACTTCGCACGCGGTTGACTCATACAATGGAAGTCGCGGCCATCGCGCGAAACATCGCCCGCGCACTCGGCCTGAATGAAGACCTGACCGAATCCATCGCCCTTGCGCATGACCTTGGCCATCCGCCATTCGGTCACAGGGGAGAGGAGACGCTCAATGAACTGATGCGTAACCATGGTGGATTCGAGCACAACGTCCAAAGCCTTCGCGTCGTCGAACAACTCGAAGAGAAGTATCCCAACTACCCCGGCCTGAACCTGACTTGGGAAGTCCGCGAGGGCCTGATGAAACACTACCGCTCGCAGGATCATCCGAGCAAACGTGCGGACTTCGACGCCAGGAATTCCTCGCTCGAAGCCCAAGTCGCCAATCTCGCGGATGAGATCGCCTACTACAGCCACGACCTGGACGACGGCTTGGAGAAACACCTCCTCGACGAATCCCGCCTGCTTCGCGAAGTTGAGATCTGGTCCCAATCCGCCGAACGCGTCGCCAATCAACACCAGGACCTTGCCGAAGAATGCCGGCGTTACTTCACAATCCGTTGCATCATCGATGACCAGGTCAAAGACGTCATCGCCCACTCATGGGAAGCCATCCAAGCTGCGAAGGTAAACTCAGCCGATGATGTTCGACTCCATCTGCACAAGCTCATCGGCTACAGCGATCGGCGACGTTTGCTGAATCTCGAACTTCGCAAATACCTCTACAGGAATCTCTATTACCACCCCGAAGTCCACGAACCCCACAAGCGCGCTATGCGCTGGTTGGAGGGCCTGTTTAATCATTATCTCGATCACCCCGATGAGATGGACGCCTCATTCCAACGTCGCGTTGAACAAGACGGTGTTCGTCGTGCCGTCTGCGATTTCCTCGCCAGCATGACCGATCGTTTTGTCATGAAACGATTCGAGCAGTTGGGTTGATCTACAGCCCTTCTCCGGTTCGCATACAATCCGGCTAACTCCCATACGAGGTTGTCTCCCCTTTCGACGACCAGACATACACGCCATACCCGATCGCGACCGGCGCGGCGCCAAGGAACAACAACTTCCCTGCGTAGGTCGCCGACGAATAAAGGCACCAGGCGGACGTCCCGCAAAACACGATGGGCGTGAGCGGAAACAATGGCGTCTTGAACGGTCGTTCGATCCCCTTGTCTCGAATTCGAAGGACCAATTGCGACAGCCCGGTAAGTACAAAGAAAATCCAGAAGAATGGCGCACACCACTGAAACAGATTGTTGAACGGTCGACCTTCCCACGTGATCGCCTGCCAGCCGAACACACCGAGCAGATCATCGATTCCAGTTCGCCCTGCTGCGGTTCCCAGCACAAGGATCAGAGCCACGGTGATCGTCGATTCAGCCAGGATAGACCATACCGGCGTTCCGAACTTCGGATGCCATCGAGACAACCACGCAAAGAATCGATGATCTTCCCCCATCGTAGCGTAAATCCGTGCGCCGGTGAAGATGATGCCGTTCACGGCTCCAAGCGCGGAAATCATCACGATCACCGACATCAGGCGCGCCGCGTGATCGCCAAAGACCAGTCCCAATGCCTTGGCAGCAATTCCGGATGACTTGCGAGCTGCATCGAAGCCAAGGGCATTCAGATACGCTGCGTTCACCAACAGATACACTCCTGTAATCACCGCCACACCGATCACCAGACTGCGGACGATGTTCTTCCGATTGTCTTTGATCTCCGCCGTGACCAACACCGCGTCGTTCCAGCCTCCATAGGTGAACAACACGAACAACATCGCGAATCCAAGATTTGGCGTGATGGGTTCGGCAGGCGCGGTCTTCGAAATGTCTCCGCCATAAACGAGTCCCGAGAAGGCAATCCCGGCAAATCCAATCAACTTGAGAATCGTAAGCGCATTCTGTGTGCGCTTGCCGACCACCACTCCGAGGATGTTCAACCCTGAGAAGGTGAGCGGAGCGGCAATCGCGAGAAGGATCGTCGCTGTGCTGCCAAGGTTCCAGAGTTTCGCTGCATACTCCGCGAAGATGAACGACATCAGACCGACATTCCCCGTACGAACGACAGTCAGCTGACTCCAACCGAAAACAAATCCGGTCGAACGCCCAAACGCCCGCGTGAGATACCAATACTCACCGCCCGAACGAGGATAGGTGCTCGCCAGTTCCGCGTAGCACAGCGCACCTGCCAAGGAGAGAATGCCACCGGCAACCCAACACCACATCGTCGTACCAGCCGAGCCGGCGTTTGCCATCACGATCGGAGCGGTCTCGTGAATCCCGACACCGATCACAATCCCGATGATAATGCTGACCGAATCCCACACTCCGAGTTGCTGGCGATCCGGATTGGATGCGGCCTCGCTCATTTCAGAAATCCAACGCCTCTTGCAGCCGAACATTGATCTCAACCCGAGGTTTGGAGCTGATCCGTTTCATCGCTTCACCGAGCAAATCCCCTTGATCCATGAAGTAGCGACACAGCACCGCTGCGGAACGGCTTTGACCCGCGTGGCAGTGAATCAACGTGGGCGCATAGTCACTGATCAGTTCACCACAAACACTTACGGCGCGACGGAATACCTCCGGAGAATTGCCAGTATCATCGATGAGTTCGACCGCTTTGATACGCTTCAATCCGAGATTATCAGGAACCGTGTCCCTCAGGCAGCCGTCGAGGCATAGCGTTGATCGAATCCCCGCGGTCCTCAGCAATTCGACGTTCCTTGCGTCAAGGTAGTTCCCGATGGCAACGCTGTCGCTTATCCAGTCCATCGCACGGCGTCGAGAACCAGTTCATGCACCGCAGGATTGCCCACCACCACGCTTCGCGATTCGATCTCCAGCAGATTGCCCTCGCGATCCGTGCACTTCCCGCCGGCTTCCTCGATGATTAGCTTGCCGGCCGAGTAATCCCAGGGTGCCAGTTGGTATTCGAAAAATGCATCAAACCGGCCATTGGCAACCCAGCACAAATCAATCGCTGCACTGCCCATTCGGCGGATGCCGCGCACGTTCCGTTTGAACAGCGTATGAATCGAGTTCAGTGTCGCTTCCATCAACTTCCCTCGATCGTAGTAGAAGCCGGTTCCCACGACGCTTTCCTCCAGGCTGTTGCTCTTGGTCACCTGAATGGGCTTGTCGTTCATGAACGCCCCCTTTCCGCGTTCCGCGCAGAACCACTCATCGCGGACAGGATCCAAAATCACCCCGGCCTGGATGGCACCTTTCTCTGCGTAGGCGATGGAAACGCTGAAGTGGGGAATGCCGTGCGCGTAATTGTTGGTGGCATCCAGCGGATCAACGATCCACAGATGATCTGCTTCGGCCGTCCCGGTGGATTGCCCTTCTTCCAACAGAAACGTGTGATCTGGAAAGGTTTCGCGAATCGTCTCCGTGATCAAGCGCTCGGCCTCAAGGTCGGCCTCGGTGACGAGGTTGTAGGAAGTTTCCTTCGTATGGATTTCCGCCTTGCCGGCCATGTCCATCAGACACTTGCCCGCCCTGTCTGCGGCCCGCTTTGCGACTTCCAAGACTTTCATGTGCGGGTCTGTTAGCGGAGTTGTCCAACGATGTCGATGGAAAGCACTCATTCGTGTTGATTCGTGTCCAGTCGTGGTTGTTCAATCGCTCCGCATGAATACACCACGGATCTACGGACTGGGCACGGTTGTCGTGGATCATAAGGTGATTCTCGACCGCCTCCCAGAGGCGGATACCAAGGGGGAGGTCATCGACGATCATTTCCAGGTTGGTGGACCTGTCCCGACCGCGCTCTGCCTGCTCCACAAACTCGGCTGTGATACAACCTTCCAAGGGCGATGGTCGAAGGACCGTTTCGGGCGAATGATCGAGGACGACTTGGGAAAACACGGAGTTGGTTACCACACGCCGTCCTTGCGTCATGACTCGAAGACCGGATTCGCGCACGTGTGGGTGGAGCAATCCACGGGACGCCGTTCAGTTGCGGCATTTCGCGGCAGCCATCAGGTCGAGGAACGCGAGGTGCATGCGGAACACCTCGAGAGATATGACGCCATTCATCTGGATGGCTGGTCCACACTGGCTGCGATCAAGGCCGCGAAGATCATCAAACGCAACGGAGGCAAGGTCTTCATCGACCTTGGTTCCCCAAAACCTCACCTCTCGCAACTCTTGGAGAACGTCGATCATCTCAATTGCCCTCTCCGGCTGATTCATCAGCTGTTCGAATCGGATGACTCCGAACGAGGTGCTTACGAACTGATGAAATTCGGTCCGCAAGAAGTGACCATTACCGACGGCGCGAACGGCGCGACGTTCTTCGATCGGCAAGGCCATATCCTCCACGAGCCCGCCATGGACGTGAAAGCTGTGGATACGAACGGAGCAGGGGATACGTTCGCAGGCGCGTTCGTCTTCGCGACGCTGCAGGATTGGTCCGCCGAGAAGCGCCTTCGCTTTGCCTCTATCGCAGCGGCACTCAAATGCGCCGAACTCGGCAATCGCGATGCGCTGCCCTCCCTTGTTGCCATCGAGGCTTGTTTATAGCCCCACCCACGCTCCCACTCGTTCCTAAGCTCTGCTTGGGAACGCCTGTCCACGAAGCTCCGTTTCGTTTGAAGCAAAGCTTCGTGGATATGCAGTCCCAAGCAGAACTTGGGACTGCGAGGAGGGAATAGTCGGAATAGGCAGTGCTTGAGAATCTCTCACTCATTCTCACACTCCATTCGTATCGCTGGGCAACAATGTCCGATCGGCTTGCCAGCACGCGTCCGACCGATGAAGCTTTCGCCATGGCGCGATTCTTTGTTTTTGTCTGCCTGCTGACTCTTGGGGTTTCACCGTTGGGCATGGCCGCGCAGCGCCCCAACGTCCTGTTCATCGCGGTGGACGACATGAAGGTGGAACTGAACTGCTACGGGCAGACGCATGTGATCTCTCCCAACATCGATCGTCTGGCCAAGCGCGGAACGCTCTTCGAACGCGCCTATTGCCAACAGTCTGTCTGCAATCCCTCCCGGGCCTCGGTGATGACCGGCATGCGTCCGGACACGCTCCGTGTGTGGGATTTGCCGACTCACTTCCGCGTGAATCACCCGAAGGCGGTGACGCTCCCCCAAGTGCTGAGGGCGAACGGTTATTACGCCCAATGCGTGGGCAAGATCTTCCACAATTGGCGGCAGGATGATTGGCGTGGTGATCCCGCTTCATGGAGCACGCCATCGGTTATGAATTACGCCACTCACGGCGCGGACAAACCGCAAGTGAATGGCGAGCTTCCCCCGAGCCAGGCGTCCGGGAGGCGCGGCACGGAGAATCGTGATGTCGCGGACGACGCCTACTACGACGGGAGAATTGCGACGCTGGCCATCGACGCGCTCCGGAATTTGAAGCAGAGAAAAGACCCGTTTTTTCTCGCCGTGGGCTTTTGGAAACCTCATTTGCCCTTCAACGCGCCGAGGAAGTATTGGGAAATGTATGAGCGCGCCAAAGTTCCCATCCCGAACCGACTCACTCCACCGATCGATGTCCCGGAACTCGCCCTCACAAAAGATCGCGTCAACGCGAAGC
>CEUN01177601.1_pt1 | contig 20053 bp, 21 predicted proteins | sample 361501 | NCBI WGS metagenome assembly CEUN01 (sample SAMEA2622801, study PRJEB7988) | marine metagenome | biome: marine biome (ENVO:00000447); feature: marine epipelagic mixed layer (ENVO:xxxxxxxxx); material: "saline water (ENVO:00002010), including plankton (ENVO:xxxxxxxx)" | depth 120 m | reverse complement strand
TCATCTGGTTCATGCCGTCGCTCGAGGCGCCCATCCAGGCTTTAAGCGCCTCGTCGGGGTCAAAGCCCTTGGCCGCTTCGGTCATGCGTTCCTTGAGATCGGCCATCAGCTCGTCGTGGAGCGGGCGCATGTCCGGCATGCCGAGGAAGGCTCGGGCCTCTTCGGGGGTGCAGTCGATCTGGATCTTGACCTTCATCACGTGACCTCTTTGTCGCCCACGGGGTTGCGGAGACCGTGCGACACCGCCACGTTACGGGCTCCTCCCCTTTCCTTGCAACGTTCGGCGGCCCGGCGATGGATTTTCAGCGCAACAATCTCGACCGCGAGACAAGCCCCTATCTCCACCAGCACCGCGACAATCCCGTCCACTGGCAGCCCTGGAGTGCGGAGACGCTCGCGCACGCTAGGGCCGAGGACAAACCGATCCTGCTGTCGGTGGGTTATGCCGCCTGCCACTGGTGCCATGTCATGGCCCACGAGAGCTTCGAGAGCGAACCCATTGCCGATGTGATGAACGAGCTCTTCGTGAACATCAAGGTCGACCGCGAGGAACGGCCGGACATCGACACGATCTACCAGTCCGCGCTGCAGCTTCTGGGCCAGCAGGGCGGCTGGCCGCTCACCATGTTCCTGACACCCGACGGCGAGCCCTTCTGGGGCGGGACCTACTTCCCCGGCACGCCGAAGTACGATCGGCCCGGCTTCACCGACGTGCTAGTCGCAGTCGAGAACACCTACCGCAACGGCAAGGACAAGATCGACCAGAACCGGCTGGCCCTGCAGGAGGCGCTGACCCGGCTGGCGACCAAACAGGCCGGTGATGCCCTGCCCGACAACATCGCGGACACCACAGCTACCGCGCTGATGCAGGCAGTCGACATGCGCTATGGCGGCATCGGCCAGGCGCCGAAGTTCCCCCATGTGCCGGGTCTCGACCTTCTGTGGCGCGCCCACCGCAAAGGCCGGGGCGACAGCTTCGGCCGCGCCGTACTGGTCAGCGCCGATGCCATGGCCGAGGGCGGCATCTATGATCACCTGGGCGGCGGCTGGGCGCGTTACTCGGTCGACCAGATTTGGCTGGCACCGCATTTCGAAAAGATGCTCTACGACAACAGCCAGCTCATCGAGCATTACACCAGGCTGTGGCTGGGCACCAGCCGGGATCTCTACCGCCGCCGGGTAGAGGAAACCGTGGGCTGGCTCCAGCGCGAGATGACCACACCGGAGGGCGCGTTCTGTTCGAGCCTCGACGCCGATTCCGACGACGGGAGCGGTCATTCGGAAGAAGGTGCGTTTTATGTCTGGGATGAAGCCGAGGTAGATGCTGCGCTGGGCGAGGATGCCGCGCTATTCAAGGAACACTACGGCGTCACGCCCGAGGGCAACTGGGAAGGCAAGACCATCGTGAACCGCCTGGCGACCGGTGAACCCGAAGCCGCCACCGAAGCCAGGCTCGCGGCGCTGCGCGCCACCATGCTGGAGGTCCGCGCGCGCCGCCCCCGCCCCGGCCTCGACGACAAGGTGCTGGCAGACTGGAATGGCCTGATGATCCGGGCTCTCACTCGCGCCGGTGCGGCGATGGCCCGGCCGGAATGGATCGCCATGGCCCACCGCGCCTTCGACCACATCGTGGCTACCATGACCGAAGGCGATCGCCTGAAACACAGCGCGCGCGACGGCCGTGTCCTCGATGTCGCGCTGATCGACGACTACAGCCACATGAGCGACGCCGCCCTGGCGCTTCTTGAGGTCACGGGTGATGCGTCACTGCTGGATCATGCTCGCGCCTGGGTTGCAACGGCCGATGCTCATTACTGGGACGCCAAGCACGGCGGCTATCACTTCACCGCCGACCATGCCGAAGCCCTGATCGTGCGTACCAAGACCGCACTCGACAACGCCACACCGTCCGGCAACGGTATTATGGTGGGCGTTCTCGCACGACTTTGGCACCTGACCGGCGAGCCCGCCTACCGCGACCGGGCCGAGGCCATCGCACGGACCTTCAGCCAGGACATCGCCCAGAACCCCATGGCCCATGCCGTGCTCATGCTCAATCTCGATCTGCTCAACCAGGCATTGCAGCTTGTGATCGTCGGTGAGCGCGGTGACGAGGCCACCGAGGCCATGCTGGCGGAAGTCTGGACAAGCGGTCGCTTAGACATGGTCGTTACCGTTGTCGCCCCTGGCGACGCCCTGCCCCAGGGCCATCCCGCCACTGGCAAGGGCCAGGTCGACGGCCAGGCCACCGCCTATGTCTGCGAGGGGCCGGTGTGTTCGCTGCCGGTGACGGACCGGGAAGCGCTCGCCCCTCTTCTCGATCCGGTGGCTGCCTGACTGTCGACCCACTGGAATCTCACGACTTCATTTCAAGACTGGTTTTTGCGGTGCTTCTCATAGCAGAGTCAGGGCAACAACCAAGGACGACACATCATGGCAATAGCCATTCGCATTCATGAGGCCGGCGGGCCGGAGGTCCTAAGGGTCGAGGACGTCGCGGTCGGTAGTCCCGGCGCGGGCGAAATCCGGATCCGGCATACGGCGGTCGGCCTCAACTTCATCGACACCTATCAACGCTCGGGCCTCTACCCCATGGCGCTGCCCGCCACCCTGGGCATGGAAGCCGCCGCCGTGATCGAGGCGCTGGGCGATGGCGTCAGCGGGCTTGCGGTCGGTGACCGCATCGCCTACCCGATGACCGGCGGCGCCTATTGCACCGAACGGGTGATCCCCGCCGACAAGGTCGTAAAGGTGCCCGACACCGTCGACGACAACGCAGCCGCAGCGATGATGCTGAAGGGCATGACGGTCGAGTACCTTCTGCACCGCACCTTCCCGGTCGAAGCGGGTCAGACGATCCTGTTCCATGCGGCGGCCGGTGGTGTGGGCCTGATCGCCTGTCAGTGGGCCAAGGCGCTGGGGGTGACAGTGATCGGCACGGTCTCGACCGACGAGAAGGCCGCGCTCGCCAAGGCGCACGGCTGCGACCATACTATCGTGAGTTCCCGGGAAGACATTGCAGAGCGGGTCAAGGAGATCACTGATGGCAAGGGTGTGCCGGTGGTCTATGACTCGATCGGTGCGGACACGTTTGAAACCTCTCTCGCCTCGTTGAGCACGCGCGGCATGATGGTCTCGTTCGGCCAGTCCTCCGGGCCGATTACCAGCTTCAATCCCGCCGTGCTCGCGGCAGGCGGTTCGCTCTATTACACACGGCCCGGCTTGGCGAACTACATCGCCACCCGCGACGAGCTCGAGCTTTCGGGCACACGCCTGTTCGACATGGTGGGGTCCGGCAAGGTCAGGATCGAGGTCAACCAGACCTATCCGCTGGTCGAGACCGAACAGGCGCACCGCGATCTCGAAGGGCGCAAGACCACAGGCTCCACGGTGCTGCTGCCATGAGCACCGGCACCACAGCCGTGCGTGTCCACGAGCACGGCGGGCCCGAGGTGATGCGGATCGAGGAGGTTTCCCTGCCCGATCCGGGACCCGACGAAGCGCTGGTTCGCAACACGGCGATAGCGCTCAACTTCTATGACGTCTACGAGCGCACCGGACTCTATCCCGTCGCGCTGCCGATGACGCCGGGCAGCGAATCGGTCGGCGTTGTCGAAGCCGTGGGCGAGGACGTGCGCGACCTCGATGTGGGCGACCGCGTCGCCGTGCTGACCGGACCGGGCAACTATGCCCAGGCGATGATCGCGCCGGCCAGTCATCTCGTGCCGTTGCCGACCGGCATCGACGACCGCACCGCGGCCGCGGCGATGACCAAGGCGATGACCGTCGAGTATCTGCTGGAACGGTGCTTCCAGGTGCGGCGGGGTCAGACGATCCTCTTTCTCAGTGCCGCCGGCGGCGTCGGTCTGATCGCCTGTCAGTGGGCCAGAGCACTCGGGGTCAGGATGATCGGCACGGTCTCGACCGAGGCCAAGGCCGATCTCGCCCGCCAGCACGGCTGCGATGTCGTGCTGATCCTGGGGCGCGACAACATTGTCGACCGGGTCCGCGAGGAAACCGGCGGCCACGGTGTGCCGGTTGTCTACGATTCCGTCGGCAAGGACACTTTCGACGATAGCATGGACTGCCTGGCGCGGTGCGGCACGATGGTGTCGTTCGGCCAGTCCTCGGGCGAGCCCCCCGCCTTCCAGACGCGCATGCTGGCCCAGCATGGTTCGGCCTTCATCACACGACCCGGCATGCACGACTACACCGCGACCCGGCAGGAGCTCCTGGCGAGTGCGGACCGCGCGCTTTCGATGATCACGTCGGGCAAGGTGAAAATCACGATCGGCCAGACCTTCAGGCTCGACCAGACGGCCGAAGCACACGCGGCCCTCGAAGGGCGGCGCACCGTGGGATCGACGGTTCTGATCCCCTGATGACGGCTTAACCTCACCGGAGGCCCAACGACAAACGCCGCCCCCGGGGGAGGCTCGGGGACGGCGTCGTATCGGGAGTGGAGCCTGTGGGAATGTTTGTGTTCTTGGCTTACACAGGCCAGTTTACGCTCGCAAAGTCAGGACAGAGATAAGGCCCGATGTCCGCGATTGCCTCTTGGTTCGACACGACCACCCATCACGGTTGCAAGTAACACCTCAACCTGTCGAGCCGCAGGCTGTACCGTCTAAAAGCAGAGTATTTTCAAGACGTTACGCTAGGCGTAGATCCCGGTCACACAACCAGACAGATCGCAGAAAGCGCAGTCCTCAAGCGGGTAGAGGATCAGCCGGATGAGCGGCGCCAGATCGGATCGTCAAGCTGATCGAGGAAGGCCTCGTGGTGGGCGATCTCTTCTTCAGTGGCGTCATGGGGCCGTGCTTCGTGCGCCTCACGCGGGGTGGCGTCGCCGGCGTTGATATATTCGGCCCCCTGGGTCTCGGCCGCAAAGGCAAGGCCGGACTGCCGGCCACCCATGAGTTCGAGGTAGACCTCGGCCAGCAGTTTGGCATCCAACAGCGCTCCGTGATGCGTCCGTTCGGAGGCGTCGACGCCAAGCCGTTTCATCAGGGCATCAAGGCTGTTGGCCTGACCGGGATAAATCTGACGCGCAAGATGCAGCGAATCGACAACCCGTTCGCCGCTGATCGGATCCGCGCCCTCCATCCGGAGTTCGTTGTTGATGAACTTCAGGTCGAATTCCGCGTTGTGAATGACCAGCCTGCTGTCCTGAAGAAACTCCAGAAAGTCATCCATGCGTTGATGGAAGAGCGGCTGTTTTGACAGAAAGGAATCGGAGAGGCCGTGGACGTTGAACGCCTCGCGTTCATTCTCGCGCTGCGGATTAAGATAGGCCTGCCAAGACTCGCCGGTCTGGACATGGTTGATCAGTTCGACGCAACCGATTTCGACGATACGGTGTCCGGCCAGAACATCGAGGCCTGTGGTTTCCGTATCGAGGACGACTTCACGCATGGTCGTTGCCTGGGTTGGGAGCACCATCATAACGGTTTCGGTCTCAGACCGCGACCGCCTGCGGGGACACACCTGTGTAGGGATCAGCGGGGCGGCCAGATGTGGCCGGAGCGGGTCTTGAGGTCGTCGGCCAGGGCCTCGACCCGGCGCCAGGTCAGCGCCTTGGAGAGCCCGGTGGGGACGACGAAGTCGGCAAGACGGCGCTTCTTCGCATCAGGCATCTGGCGGCGTCGGATGCTGTCCAGCTTCTCCATCGTCATGCCGGCGCGCGCCAGCACGCGATGGGCCTGGACAAAGGCGGGCGCGCTGACGACACAGGTCGCATCGACGCGCTTCTCGCCGCCGGTCTCGAACAGCAGCGGCACATCCATGATCACAAGATCCACGCCGCGGCTGCAGGCATGGCGCAGGAACCAATCGCAGGCCCGGCCGACCAGCGGATGCACGGCAGCCTCCAGTGCCTTCAAGGCATCGGCGTCATTGAGCACGACCTTGCCCAGAACCGCCCGGTCGACCCGTGCCGACCGACCTGTGCCGACGACGGCATCGGGTGCCAACGCCGCGACACGCGGCACCGCAGCGCCACCGGGTCCATAGAGCTGATGGACCACGGCATCGGCGTCATGCACCAGGGCACCACAGCGTCGGAACATGCCGGCGACCGTCGACTTGCCCATCCCGATGGAGCCTGTGAGCCCGAGGACGAACAAGGGTTCAGAGCCCCTCGGCAACGTAGGCGTAGAGCGCACCGGTGACCTCCGGTTCGTGGCCGAACCAGGCGGCGAAGCCGGGGCGGGCCTGATGGAGCAGCATGCCCAGGCCGTCGACCGTGGTGAGATGCAACGCTCCGGCACGATGCAGGAGGTCGGTTTCGAGCGGGGCATAGACGAGGTCATAAACCACGGCATCCTGACCCAGCGGGTCGAGTGCGATCTCGAGTTCCGGCTGTCCGGTCATGCCGAGCTGGGTCGTGTTGACCAGAAGGCCCGCACCATCAAGCGCGGAACTGCGTTCCTCCCAGGCGGTGGCCTGAACCCGTGTGCCGAATTCATCAGCCAGGGCCTGGCCGCGTTCGGCCGTGCGGTTGGCAAGGCGCAGTTCGGGCACGCCGGCTTCCAGCAGGGCGACGATCACGGCACGGCTGGCACCACCGGCACCAAGCACCACGGCCGGCTGCTCACGCTTCCAGTGCGGCGCACGCTGGTCGAGGTTCTCGATGAACCCGAAGGCATCCGTGTTGGTGACACGCAGGGAGCCCTCGTCGGTCACGATCACCGTGTTGGCCGCACCGATCCGGCGGGCGACCCCATCGGCCTCATCGGCGAGGGCGAGGGTCGCCTCCTTGTGCGGCAGGGTGACGTTACAGCCTTTCAGACCCAGAGCGGCAAGACTACGCAGGGCGCGCTCAAAGCCCTCCGGCGCGACCGGCAGCGGCACATAGGCGCCATCGATGCCATAGGCTTCGAGCCAGAAGCCGTGCAGACGCGGCGAACGCGAATGGCTGACCGGCCAGCCCATCACAGCGGCAACGGCGGCATGGCCCGAGATCGTCATGACGACAACACTCCCTGGTGACGCAGGTGATCGAGCACCTGCAGCAACGGCAGCCCGATAATGGCATGAAAGTCGCCATCAATGCGGCTGAAGAGTTGCAGGCCCCGGCCTTCGACCTGGTAACAGCCGACGCTGGCACAGGCGAGATCACCGATGGCATCGAGATAGGCATCAAGAAAGGGTTCGCTGAACGCCCGCATGGTGAGCCGTGCGACGGCGGTGTGATGCCACAGCCGGATCTCGTCACGGAGCACCACGGCGGAGGTGACCAGCCGGTGCTCACGGCCGGCCAGCGCAAGCAGGTGGTCGCGGGCCTCGGCGCGTGTTTCGGCCTTGTTGTACCAGCGGCCTTCACACTCCAGCATCGAATCGGCGCCCAGCACGAGCGCACCGGGCTGCCGCGCGCTGACCCGTCGGGCCTTAAGTTCGGCCAGGGTCTCGGCAGCCTGTTCAACGCTGGCCTCTTCGGCCTTGAGCGAATCTTTCACCGCGTCCTCATCGAGGTTCGCGACATCGACGTCGAAGGGCACACCAGCCTGCTCCAGCATCTGCCGCCGGCCGAAACTCTTGGAGGCGAGGATGAGGCGGGGTGTGTCGGTCATGGCAGGGCCCCGAAGCGGTCCTGGTAGAGCTGCAGGATGGCGGCCGAGCTTTCCTCGATCGAACGGCGTGTGACATCAAGCACATGCCAGCCTTGTTCCTCGTAGAGGCGGCGCGCATAGGCCAGCTCGCGGCGCACGGCATCAGGTTCGATGTAGTCGCTCTCGCCGTCCTGCTGCAGCATCGACATGCGGTTCTTGCGGATCTGCACCAGCCGGTCCGCACTCTGGATCAGGGCGACGATCAACGGGCGCTTGGCCGTGAGCAATTCATCGGGCGGCGGGACACCAGGCACGATCGGCACATTGGCGGCTTTGAGGCCGCGGTTGGCGAGATAGAAACACGTAGGGGTCTTGCTGGTGCGCGAGACGCCGACAACGATGACATCGGCCTCGTCGAGATCGTGCGGCGACTGGCCGTCGTCGTGGCGCAGCACGAACTGGATCGCATCGACGCGCGCGAAGTATTCGGCATCGAGCGCATGCTGACCGCCGGGCTGACCTTTCACCGCCTGGCCGAGATAACTCGACAACACACCGAGCACGGGATCGAGCACCGGCACACAGGGCACACCGATTTTCTGACAGCCCATGGTGAGCTGATCGCGCCGGGCCGGGTCGACCATAGTGTAAATCACGACACCGGGGTTGGCCTCGATAGCGGCGAGCACACGGTCCATCTGGCGAGACGAGCGGACCAGCGCCCAGACATGCTCGATCGCCTCGACATCCTCGAACTGCGCCACGGCGGCGTGCGCGACCGACAGGATCGTCTCACCGGTCGCATCCGACACCAGATGGAAGTGGAAGCTCTTCATGGTCCGAGCCGGTCCGAGTCGGCGCGTCCGGCCTGTGAACTGCATGGGGATGATGGGTGCGTCATGGGTGGATAACTCGCCGGAATCGCGTCCGACCGCAAGTCCGTACCCGGATTGCCAGAACACACCGGCCGGCTGTCCCCATGCGGACAACACAAAACCACCGGGTGTGGAATGTTTGTGCGTCGCCCACATCGGCCTCAATCCATCCTCTGTTGATCCACAGAATCGAAGGAGAACCGACTCGCCGGGTCAGTTCGGGAGTCACGCATTTCATCACGATATCGTACCCTACCTGTCCCCAGGTCGGGGAAGTGTGTTGATCGCAGCAGGAGCAAAAGGCCATCCCCGATTTGGACAGGGATTCATCACTGCCACTACCCAAAGAATCCTTCTTTTATTGAAGGGGGGAAGGGTGTAGCACCTCGCTTCATGACCCCGATCCCGACGCCTCAAGCGACCACGGCGAAGCCCCTTTTGAGGGTTCTCAATGGCCAGCGTGTCGACCCGCCGCCGGTCTGGCTGATGCGCCAGGCCGGGCGCTATCTGCCAGAGTATCGCGAACTCAGGAAGCAAGCGGCTGGCTTCATGGCCTGTTGCAACAATCCCGAGATGGCGTCCGAGATCACACTGCAGCCGATCCGGCGTTTTGGGATGGATGCGGCGATCGTATTTTCCGACATCCTGATCGTGCCCCACGCCATGGGTCGCATTGTGCGCTTTGCCGAGGGTGAGGGGCCGCTCCTGGAAACCCTGTGCGGTGAAGCCGATGTCGCGGCGCTCGACCCTGATCTCGTGGTACCAGGAAACCAACCGCTGATGGAAACCCTGTGCCGTGTGGCGGCAGCACTCGATGACACAACTGCACTGATCGGCTTTGCGGGCGCACCGTTCACGCTGGCATCCTACATGATCGACGGCCGGGGCGGCGGGGTGTTTCCCAGAACGCGGGCGATGACGGCTGAGAACCCAGACCTGCTCGACAGGCTCTGCGCGGTTCTGTCTGAAGCCGTCAGCCAGCTCCTGGTCGCCGAGATCGATGCCGCGGCCGAGGCCGTGCAGATCTTCGACAGCTGGGCCGGCCTGCTCGACAGCGACGAGAGCTTCATGCGGTGGTCGATCACGCCGATCCGCAGCATTGTCGAACGGGTTCACCGGGAGCGTCCGGGTGTTCCGGTGATCGGCTTCCCGCGCGGTGCCGGGGACCGCTATCAGAACTTTGTCGAAGAGACCGGTGTCGACGCGATCCAGGTCGATCAGATGACCTCGCTGGAAACCATGAAGGCTCTTCAAACGCTGGTCCCGGTCCAGGGCAATCTCGACCCCGAGCTGATGCTCGCCGGTGGTGACGATCTGGTCAACGCGGTACGGCGTATCAGGGAGACGCTGTCTGGTGGACCGCATGTTTTCAATCTGGGCCATGGTGTGGTCAAGGAAACCCCGCCCGAGCATGTCGCGACTCTGGTCGCCGCCCTTCGAGGCGTGTGAGGAGCGTTTGAGGATGGTGCGATGACACGAACCGCGGTAGTGCTGTTCAATCTGGGTGGACCGGATTCGCCCGAGGCGATCCGGCCCTTCCTGAATAACCTCTTCAACGATCCCGCGATCATCGGTCTACCCTGGCCGCTGCGCCCGATTCTAGCGTCGGTGATCTCGAACAAGCGGCAGAAGGAAGCGCGCGAGATCTACACGCGAATCGGCGGCCGGTCGCCGCTACTTGAGGAAACCTGCGCCCAGGCCCGTGCGCTGGAAACGGCGGTGGGTGACGACGACACCCGCGTCTTCATCGCCATGCGCTACTGGCATCCGATGAGCGAAGACACCGCCTTCGAGGTCGCGCAGTTCAAACCAGACCGGGTGGTGCTGCTGCCGCTCTATCCCCAGTTCTCGACCACGACAACGGGCTCGTCGCTGAAGGAATGGGCCCGTGCCGCTAAGAAGATGGGCGTCACCGCGCCGACCACGACCGTGTGCTGCTATCCCATGCAGGCCGGTGTTGTTGAGGCCCATGCCCGGCTGCTCAAGAATGCGCTGGATGACGCCGGTGACCAGCCCGTGCGGGTGCTGTTTTCGGCCCATGGCCTGCCCGAGAAGATCGTGAAGGCGGGTGACCCCTACCAGTGGCAGGTCGAGCAGACCGCTGCTGCCGTGGTCGAACGGTCGGACCTGCCGGACCTCGACTGGCAGGTCTGTTATCAGTCGCGGGTCGGACCGCTGGCCTGGATCGGGCCTTCGACGGACGACGAGATCAGGCGCGCGGGATCGGACGGCAAGGGTGCCGTGGTGATCCCGGTCGCCTTTGTCAGCGAACACAGCGAGACCCTGGTCGAGCTCGATATCGAATACGCCGAGATGGCGGCCAAAGCAGGCTGCGCGCCATACATCCGCGTGCCAGCGCTGAGTGTGAACAACGCTTTCATCGAGGGTCTTGCCGGGATGGTTCGCGACGCTCTTGAGCCCGGCCGCCCCGCGCTGTGTGCCAACACCGGTGACAGGGTCTGCTCCGCTACCTGGGGCAAATGCCCGTGTCGGGAGGCGGCGTGATGGAAGGCTTTCTGGGCGGGACCTATCTCTGGATCAAGGCAATCCACATCATGGCGGTGATCGCCTGGATGGCGGGCATGCTCTACCTGCCGCGTCTTTTCGCCTATCACGTCGATGCCGAGCCCGGCTCGACACAGTCGGAGATCTTCAAGGTGATGGAGCGGCGCCTGCTGCGCGGCATCATCGACCCCGCGATGATCCTGGTCTTCGTGCTGGGAATCCTGCTGGTGATCGACCGCGGGCCTGCGATCTGGTCGGAGGGCTGGTGGCATGTGAAGCTGCTGGCGCTCGTGATCCTGAGCGGCCTGCATGGGATGTTCTCGCGCTGGCGCCGTGACTTCGAGGCTGACCGCAACACGCGCTCTGCGCGGTTCTACAAGATCGCCAACGAGATCCCGGCAGTGCTGATGGTGATCATCGTCCTGATGGTCGTGGTGAAGCCGTTCTGATGACCGTGACACCCACCTTCTGGTCGAGAGCAGTGATGCTGAGCGGCGGGCTCTCGCTCGTGGCCTACATGATGGTTTGGCCCTATTCGATCCAGTCGCTGACCTTCGCCTTTCCCCTGGCGCTGCCGTTTGTCGGCGCGATCCTTTCGCTCAAGCTGGGCCTGCTGCTGCTGCGTGTGGGCTGGCCGATGCTGCCTGTTTTCATTGTGGCGGCGCTGATCGTGGGTCTTCTCCTGGGCCTGGGCGTGGGGCTGTTTCTCCATGTCATCGGCGCATTGGCCGATAACGAGGCGAGCTTCGGCCGTGACAGCCTGATGGGCACGCTGTTCCTGCTGGTGCCCTGGAGCCAGTGGGCCGCCTGGCCCGCCGGTGTCGGTCTGTGGCTGATCCTGCGCCATGATCCGGGGCTGGAGCGCTGACGGGGGATGTGTTCGCCCGATGCACTTGTCGTTTGACTCGTGTCGCGACCGTGCTTATCTCTGTAGGTCTCAGCGAAGCGCAGCCACCCGGCGAACGATCCGGGAGCGTCGGGCAGCCCATACTTCCTCGGGCAGCAGCTCGGCTAGCGTCACCACAACCTTCCCATATCCGGCGGAGCTTTCGTTCCTTCCCGCTGTCCGCCGTCGAAAAGGTCCATCATGGCCGTAACGGAATCAGACGACACGACTCTCACCCCCTCCACGGGGCACGCCCCGCTCAACCTTCAGGATCTGAAGGACAAGAAGCCCGAAGAGCTTCTGGCGCTGGGCGAGGAGCTCGGCATCGACAACGCCAGCGTCCTGCGCAAGCAGGACCTGATGTTTGCTATCCTCAAAGAGCGCGCCGACGAAGGCGTGCCCATCGTGGGCCGCGGCGTTCTGGAAATCCTGCCTGACGGGTTCGGTTTCCTGCGCAGCCCCGAAGCCAACTATCTGCCGGGCCCCGACGACATCTATGTCAGCCCCAACCAGATCCGGAAGATGGCGCTCAAGACCGGCGACACGGTCGAGGGCCAGATCCGCAGCCCGAAAGAGAACGAGCGTTACTTCGCCCTGCTGAAAGTCAGCAGCGTGAACTTCGCGCCGCCCGAAGGCACTCGTCACCGCGTGCCCTTCGACAACCTCACCCCGCTCTATCCGGAAGAAAAGCTCAACCTGGAAATCCAGGATCCGACCAAGAAGGATCTGTCGACCCGGGTGATCGAGCTGGTCTCGCCGCTGGGCAAGGGCCAGCGTGCGCTGCTCACCTCGCCGCCGCGCGCGGGCAAGACCGTGCTTATGCAGAACATCGCGCATGCGATCGAAAGCAATCATCCCGAGGTCTACCTGCTGGTGCTGCTCATCGACGAACGGCCCGAAGAGGTCACCGACATGCAGCGCCAAGTGAAAGGCGAGGTCATCGCCTCGACCTTCGACGAGCCGGCGACCCGCCACGTTGCGGTCTCGGAGATGGTCATCGAAAAAGCCAAACGCCTGGTCGAGCAAAAGCACGACGTGGTCATCCTACTCGATTCGATCACGCGCCTGGCGCGCGCCTTTAACACCACGGTCCCGAGCTCCGGCAAGGTGCTGACCGGCGGTGTTGACGCCAACGCCCTGCAGCGGCCCAAGCGTTTCTTCGGTGCCGCGCGCAACATCGAAGGCGGTGGCAGCCTCACGATCATCGCCACCGCGCTGATCGACACCGGCAGCCGCATGGACGAGGTCATCTTCGAAGAGTTTAAGGGCACCGGTAACTCCGAAATCGTCATGGACCGCAAGATCGCCGATAAGCGCATCTTCCCGGCGATCGACGTCGGCAAGTCCGGCACCCGCAAGGAAGAGCTCTTGGTCGGCAAGGCTCAGCTCGCCAAGATGTGGGTCCTGCGCCGCATCCTCATGCCGATGGGCGCGGTCGATGCCATGGAGTTCCTCATGGAGAAGCTCAAGCACACCAAGAACAACGACGACTTCTTCGATTCGATGAACACGTAACTGTTTCAGATGGGCCCTTCGGGGCCCATCTTTTGTTCGGAGTGCGGCGAACCTGTCGCCATTGTGAGGCGATGGTGACTGGTTGATTGGTGGTCGCCCTTTCATGGTGGCGGCATGCGCAGTCTGACGTGCTTTCTTTCCAGCCCTCTGCTGGCCCCGTTCACACTTTTTGCCACACCGGCTCTGGCCGACTGGGAATCGCTGTTATGGGTATGTCAACGGACGCAGTTGCCGACCATGCCAGAGGTGACGTCCGCCTGATCGATGTAACTGATAACCTGACGTTGGCTCAGGCGCCCGTCCGCTATTCCGAAGCGCTTGAGTTCCAGAGCCCGGTCTTCGGCCAGAGCATGGGTGCACTGGCCTATTTTGATGACCGCGGCCTCGGTGGATTTGAGTCGTTGATGTAGAACACGGAGCCGACCGCCTGTGAGGATCTTCGGGACTCCATCAGCGCGACCTTCGGATCGCCCGATGCAGAGGATCTTGAAGGCGTGGAACCGCAGCATCAGGTGACCATGTTTATCTGGGACCAGCCATAGAGCGAACCCAGGCTGCGGGTGACCGCCGTGACTCGGCCGTCTGGCATCGATGGTGAGGTTGTGCGCCATGACGTTATTGTCTGTTCATAGCTCGCTGGCTTTCCGAGGCGCCTGCCCCTCTCGAATAATCGCGAGCCCTCCCCACATCCCACAGGGTCGGACGTAGGCATGGCAGGCGGGGCGGCGTATCAAGGGACATCCTTTCTCCTGCTCCGGTGTTGCCATGTCCGATGTGAAAATCACCCGTGCCCTGCTGTCGGTCTCCGACAAGGCGGGGCTCAGCGAATTTGCCGCGCGGCTGTATGAGCATGGCGTGGAGCTGGTCTCGACCGGCGGCACGGCCAAGGCGATCGACGAGGCCGGACTGCCGGTGCGCGAGGTCGCGGACCTAACGGGCTTTCCCGAGATGATGGATGGCCGGGTGAAGACCCTGCATCCAGTGGTGCACGGCGGCATCCTGGCGCGCCGCGATTTCGCCGACCATGCCGCGGCAATGGCCGAACACGGCATCGGAGCGATCGATCTGGTGGTGGTCAACCTCTACCCCTTCGAGGCGACAGCGGGCCGTGGCGCGCTATGGGACGAGATTGTCGAGAACGTCGATATCGGCGGGCCTGCCATGATCCGCTCGGCAGCGAAGAACCACGAGCATGTCGCCGTTGTTGTCGATCCCGCCGATTACGAGCGTGTCCTCTCGGAAATGGACGGCAAGGAAGGAGCGACCTCGCTGGAGCTGCGCCGCCTGCTTGCCGCCATCGCCTATGGCCGCACGGCGGCCTATGACGCTACCATCGCGCGGCGCTTCAGCCAGGAGGCGGGTGAGACCTTCCCGCGCCGGATCAGCTTTGCCGGCTCGCGCAAACTGAAGTTGAGGTACGGCGAGAACCCGCACCAGGAGGCCGCGTTTTTTGGCGACGGCAGCCGGCGCGAGGGTGTGGCCACCGCGAAGCAGGTCGGCGGCAAGGAGCTGAGTTTCAACAATCTCAACGACACCGATGCGGCCTTCGAGTTGGTCGCCGAATTCACCGAACCGGCGATTGCGATCATCAAGCACGCCAACCCCTGTGGCGTGGCGGTGGGCGGCAGCCTGCTGGAGGCCCACGAGCGCGCTCTGGCCTGTGATCCCATCAGCGCCTTTGGCGGCATCGTCGCGGCCAACCGTCCCCTTGATGAGGCGACCGCGCAGGCGATCACGCAGGTGTTCACCGAGGTCGTGATCGCACCCGGCGCCGACGAGGCTGCGCTGGCCGTGTTCGCCGAAAAGAAGAACCTGCGTCTGCTGATCACCGGCGGCATGCCCGATCCGGACCAGCCCGCGCTGACCTGCCGCACCCTGGCCTCGGGCCTGCTGGTGCAGACCCGTGATACCGGGCGCGTCGGCGCCAACGATCTCAAGGTCGTCACCGAACGCCAGCCCGGTGAGGACGAGCTGGCCGACATGCTGTTTGCCTTCCGTGTCGCCAAACACGTGAAGTCGAACGCCATCGTCTATGCCCGTGGCGGTGCGACGGTGGGCATCGGTGCGGGCCAGATGAGCCGGCTCGACAGTGCGGTGATCGCCCGCCAGAAGGCCGCGCGCGCGCGCCTCTCGGTCGAAGGCGCGGTGGTCGCGTCGGACGCCTTTTTCCCCTTCGCCGATGGCCTGCTCGAAGCGGCCCAAGGCGGCGCCACCGCCGTGATCCAGCCCGGCGGCTCGATGCGCGACGACGAGGTTGTCGCCGCGGCCAACGAGCGCGGCATGGCCATGGTCATGACTGGCATGCGCCACTTCCGACATTAGGCGCGACGGTATTGACCACACCATGACCGTCGACCGCAGGGATCAGGTTCGCGCGTTGCTGAAGGCAATCGAGACCGGCGATGCCGTGTCGGTCACGGTGGTCAGCACCGAAACCTACATCCAGCACAACCCGCAGACCCTGGACGGCAGCGACGGTCTGGCCGAACTGTTCCAGCGGCTCTCTCTGCGCTCGCCCAAGGTCGAAATCGTGCGTGCGTTCGAGGATGGTGATTTTGTCTTCGGTCACACTGGATACGACTTCGGCAATCCCCGCGTCGGCTTCGAGGTCTTCCGTTTCGAGGACGGCCTGATTGTCGAGCACTGCGACACCGTCGAAGCCATCGACCCGCGCGACGAATGGAAAAACAACAACGGCACGTTCTAGCCGGGCAACGCACCTCTGCGCGGCCCGCCTGAACGATTGCGACCATGGACCCTGCGGGTACGACCGCCCTTGTCACCGGTGTGGGCAATCCCGACGGTATCGGGTATACCACCGCGCTGCGCCTAGCCAAACGGGGTGCTGATGTCGCAGTGACCGACGTGACCGTAACACCCGGGCTGGAGCAACTGGCTGCTGCCATCGAAACTCTTGGCCGCCGGGGCCTACCGCTGGCGGTCGATGTTACCGAGCCCGACCAGATCACGACCTGTGTTGCCCACTGTGCCGATGTCCTCGGCAGCCCCGGTGTTCTGGTGAACAACACGGGCTCCACCGTGGGTGCGCTGCCCTATCTCGACATCGAAGCCGATCACCGGGATCTCAGTTTTGCGATCAATCTGAAGGGTCCGGCGCTGTTCTGCAGTGCGGTGCTGCCGCTCATGGTGGCGGCCGGTGTCGGCAGCATCGTCAACAACGCCTCGACCGGCGGGCTGGGTGCGGAGGCCGGGGTGTCGCCCTGCGCCGCACCGGCACCACCGCAGAGATTGCCGAGGCCATCGCCTACCTCGCTTCGACCGCGTCGTCCTACATCACAGGCGCAGCGATCTCGGTCTCGGGCGGCGCGCCCGCGGGGCTGTGAGCTCTGACGCATCCTGCAAGGGTGATTGACGCACTCTGCCCCTGGGATAGTGTCCGCAGAGGGAGGCCGGTTGCATGACCGATGTGATACCTCTGATTGATCTGGAGCCGTGGTTCGCTGGGAGCGAGGCCGACAGGGATGCCGTGGTTGATGCCGTTCGCGGCGCTTGCGAGACCATGGGCTTCTTCATGATCTCCGGTCACCGAGTCGACCCCGTGGTGATCGACAGGATGTATGACGCCAGCCGCGCGTTCTTTGATCTGCCCGCAGCGCAGCGCATGGCGGTGCCGCCGGTCGGTGATGAACCCGGCGGGCTGATGCATTTTAGTTATGGCATGGAGTACCTCGCCGCGACTCTGGGCGAGGAGACGCCGCCCGACTGCAAGGAGGCGATCGACTACGGTCCGCTCTATCACGGTTCGCCCTGGCCTGCCGAACCCGCCGGCCTGAAGGAGGCGTGGTTCGCCTACTACGACGCGCTCGACGACCTCTGCGCGACGCTGCGGCGGATCCTGGCACGGGCCGCGCAATTGCCCGCAGACTACTTCGAGCCCTTTTTCGAGAACGATCTTTCTTCACTGCGGGCGCTCGATTATCCCGAGCCTGAAACCCCGCCACTGCCTGGTCAGTTGCGCGCCGGGGCGCATACCGATTTCGGCTTCCTCACGGTGCTGCTCAGTGAGGACAAGCCCGGTGGTCTGGAGGTCATGAACCTCGAGGGCGACTGGATCGCGCCGCCGGCGCCTGTGGGGACCTATGTCGTGAACCTGGGCGATTCGCTGATGCGCTGGACCGACGACCTCTGGCGTTCGACGCGTCACCGGGTGGTCAACCCGCCCGAAGGATCGGAAGGCGGCTCACGGCGCCAGTCGATTCCGTTCTTTCACAACCCCGGCCGCGATGCGTTGATCGACACTCTGCCGACGTTCCGGCGCGCTGATGCAGATCCGAAGTACCCGCCGATCACCTATGGCGAATATTCGCTGGAACGGCAGAGCAAGGCGCATGCCGATCACATCAGTGAGGTTGTGTAAGAGCTTCCCGGGCCTCAATCGCCAGAGGGTTTGACCGCACTCAGAACGACGAGGTCGGAACGGTCGCGGGCAACAGGCCGGGATCGAAGCGGCGGGCATTTTTGGCCGGACTCTTGCGGTCGAGAAGACTGCGCAGGACACGTTCATCCTGACGGTCACGCCGCATGATGGCGCGAACGATGGGGTCGGAGAGAATGTCGTCGAGGCGCGGTTCGTCCGACCATGCTGTCTTCTTCATGATGCTGCTACCCTGTAACGTGTTGTTGTCGGCACCCCTTGTACACGGGGTTTTTATCACCCTGATGTCGTAGCATAGATGACGCGTCGCCACACACGATCGCGTGTTGGCAACGGCTGCGGATTCCTGTACGGAGACGCTGCCGGAACGGATAAAGGCGGCAGATTCCATGGCTCTGCCTGTCAACCGTTCTTTTTTGTGCAACACGCCCGGACCGGCCGGAACACGTCGCCGGAGTCGTCCGAATCAGAGCCTCGACGAAACAGAATCGTCGTCGTGCGATTCGTGTGAAGGCGGTGGCTAGAGTGTCTTGACGTAGAAGTAGCCGGAAACCAACTTACCCTCGGCGCGAGCATAGCTCGGCAGCTCACCCCAGCGGGTGAAGCCGGCGGCTTCGTAGACCTCGATAGCGCGGGTCTGGGTCTCGCGGACATCAAGACGCAGATGGCTGTAGCCTTCTTCGCGGCAGAAATTCTCGACCGCATCCAGGAGCTGGGCGGCGAGGCCATGGCCGCGGGCCCAGGGGGCAACGAAGTGGGTCGTCAGATGCGGGCTGTGGGCCTGTGCCTCGTTAAAACGCGGCGGAAGCTGGAGCTGGGCGCTGGCGGCGATGGTGCCATCGAGTCGACCGGCCCAGAGCTGACGCTCGGGTACCAGCAGGACACCCTTCCAGTAACGCTCCATCTGGTCGCGCGGCTGGGGGTTCAGCCAGCCGAACCCTTTGCCGTCAACGATGGCGGCATCGGTGGCGTCACACAGGTCACCGAGATCGAGCCTGTTGAGCTCCAGGACATGTTCGACGGAGACCTCGGTCTCCAGCGCTGATGTTCTCTGTCCCATGGCCGCTACATGGACCCGGTGGCAGCGCGCTGCAAGTCGCAAGAGGGGGAATTCGGGGTGATTTCGTGTGTGTCATCCACCGGATGATCCACACCGATATGGGGGTGCTGATGTGATGTCATGGGGGGAGGTTTTCATCCTAATTTGGGGCGGTAGTGGGGCGAATCGAGGAAAAACCGCCGAATTCGCGGGATCAGGGCGTCCACAGGGGCCGGGGTTGTTCGCCCGACGCTGCCACCTCTTGGGCCGGGGCTGCGGGCGCCGGCGCCGTGGCCCGGGGCTCGCGGCTCCACAGGATCAAGCCCAGCGCCTCGGCCTCGTCGAGATCGCGGGCCTTGAGCACGGTGAAAAGGCGGTAGCGGCGCAGGGAAAGTTCGGCCAGGCGCAACTCGTTGGCGGCAAAGGCGATGCCCAGGACCATGGCCAACTGCACGATCAAAACACTCAGGGTGTCGAAGCCGGTGATCTGGGCCAGGAGCGTGACCAGCGGCATCAGCACGATGATCAGGCCTGCCGTGTACCAGGCGCCCCGGTAGAACGCCCAGAGCTCGCGGAAGATCAGCGCGCCCCAGGAGAATCCCATGGGCACGGCCTGCAGCGCGGGGTCGTGCCCCGGCCGTTCCTTGATCATGATCGACCAGTCCCTGATTGCCATCGCGGCCTCCCAAAGCTTGACCCGGCTCACGGGATGGCCACATAGCACGGGTGGCCGGCGCGATCACGTCGCCGCTGCTTCACACTTCTCCGACCTGAGCCACGAGGCAACATGATGAACGACACCCAGGCCGACCTCTGGCATGGCACCACGATTCTCTCTGTCCGACGCGGCGGCAAGGTCGTGATCGCCGGTGACGGCCAGGTCTCGATGGGCCCGACCGTGGTCAAGGGCAACGCCGTGAAGGTTCGTCGCCTGGGTGCTGGGGGCGATATTCTCACCGGGTTCGCCGGCGCGACCGCCGATGCCTTCACCCTGTTCGAACGGCTGGAGCAAAAGCTGGAGCGCCATCCCGGTCAGCTCGCGCGCGCCTGTGTCGAACTTGCCAAGGACTGGCGCACCGACCGCTACCTGCGCCGCCTGGAAGCGCTGATGGCCGTGGCCAATGCCGAGGTCTCGCTGATCATCTCGGGCACCGGTGATGTGCTTGAACCCGAAGACGGGCTGATCGGGATTGGGTCCGGCGGCAACTACGCGCTCGCTGCGGCTCGCGCGCTGGCGACGGTGGATGATCTCAGCGCGGAAGAGATCGCGCGGCGATCGATGGCCGT
>CEUN01181784.1_pt1 | contig 20071 bp, 20 predicted proteins | sample 361501 | NCBI WGS metagenome assembly CEUN01 (sample SAMEA2622801, study PRJEB7988) | marine metagenome | biome: marine biome (ENVO:00000447); feature: marine epipelagic mixed layer (ENVO:xxxxxxxxx); material: "saline water (ENVO:00002010), including plankton (ENVO:xxxxxxxx)" | depth 120 m | reverse complement strand
AAAAAAATTATAGGGACGGTGACTAATGGCATTAAACAGAGATGAACATGGTTTTGACGCTCCGGTCGAACTCGGCCATCCAATACGTTCCGGTTTGCCGGATGGCCAAGCGACGGGTCCGGAAGTTGGTGACCGGTTGCTGGACTTCACGCTGCCAGATGCGAACGGCAATCTAATCTCGTTTCATAAGGACCGTGGAAAGGCGAAATCGGCAATCGTTTTTTATCGTTCGGCGGTTTGGTGACCTCCGTGCTGGACGCAACTCGGGGAGTTGCGCGACGCGCATGAAAAGTTCGAATCTGTTGGTATGAAGGTTTATGCAATTTCGTATGATGACCAGGAATGCTTGTCTGAATTCAGAAATAAACAGAATATCCCCTTTACTCTTTTGTCTGACGTGGATTCAGACGTAATTCGTGCGTACGGTATTCTAAACAACCAAGTGTCGCCGGAAGATGGTTTCTTTTATGGCATTCCGTATCCGGGTGTATATGTGACTGACGAAGAGGGAGTTCTCGTCGCAAAATTTTTTCATGACACATATAAAATACGAGACAGCGCGGAGATTTTGATCGCAGCAGCAGGCGGAAAAATTGAGATACTGGACGATATGCCGAGAGCAAGTGGTGGTGACGATGAAGTAAAGCTGTCTATTGCTCTTGTCGGTGGTAAAGGCAATCTTCGGCAAGGTGTTCTGCGTGAAGTTTTGGTGCGCTTTGAGCTCAGCGACGGATTACATATTTACAGCGAACCCGCGCCGAGCGGTATGGTTGCGACGAGTGTGACAGTCAAAGGCCCGGAAGGCCTAATTTCCAAGACGCCTATCCTGCCGCCGACTGAACGGTTGACCCTATCTTCGATGGGGGTTGAACTTCAGGTTTGGAGTGGTGCAGTTGATATTCGTGTTCCTATATACGCTGCGAGTGCATTGGCTACGGAGGTGGCGCCGCTGGCACATGACTCAGTTGAGATAGCGGTCAACGTCCAATATCAAGCGTGCAATGAGGATACATGTCTGCTGCCGAAGTCTAAAACGTTCACGCTGGACGTGCCACTGGATGTCACCGAAGTGCCGGCCATTCCGGTACACCAGGGACATGGGCAACGGGAGGGTAACTACGATGGGCTTCCGCATCTCAAACGTTTGCTTAAGCGAAAACCACCTGGTCGGAACAATCCAATCTAGCTGGCACGACCCTTGACGATCTATTGTTTAAGCAAGTTTACTTGACTTTGAGCAGTAAGCTACCGGCTGTAAATATTACGCTGCCATGCCGATAATCGTTTTGCGTTTGGTGAACGTAATTGCTGTCGATTCGACGTAAGCAGCCGATCTACTCATGTTAAGCGAGAGAAAATAGATAGGGATTAACGGCAATGACCTACGTGCGTTATATAGACAAGACACGGGAATACTACCGAAGCCAAGGATATGAAAAACCCTATCAATGGGCCCATTTTGATGAGGTCGCCTTTCAGCCTCTGCACAAACCTTTGGCTGAATCACGTGTCGCCTTGGTCTCGACTGGCGAAGTCGAAGTCAAGGGGACCAATCTTTCTGAAGATGAAAACCAGATGGGTAATGTCGGTGGCGTCTACTCAATTCCATCGTCTACATCTGAGGCGGAACTCTTCAGTGCTTCGCACAGTTATGACAAACATGCGACAACACTGAAAGATGTAAACTCCTTTTTCCCAACGACGCGTCTGCATGAAGCTGTTGGGAACCGGCGTATCGCTGGTCTGACTGAACGTTTTATTGGAGTCTACAATGCTTACAGCCAACGTCGGACCTTAGAACGCGATGCGCCTGAAGTTCTAAAGAGGCTGCGAGAAGACGGTGCAGATGTCGCGGTCATGGTTCCGGTTTGACCAGTATGTCACCAGACCGTGAGTCTGGTTTCACGTTATCTCGAAGAAAATGGCATTCCGACCGTGGTCATCGCCGCTGCTCGCGACATCGTAGAGCATTGCGGTGTTGCACGGATGCTTCATGTTGATTTCCCGCTTGGGAGTCCTTGTGGGGAGCCCTACGATGTCGAGCAGCAACGCGCAATCCTCGAAATCGGATTTAATTTGCTTGAAGAAGCGTCAGGGCCACGCACAACTGAAATTGCGCCGTTTGTATGGGGACAGGGCAGCGAGTGGAAAGATTTGGTTTTCACGGAAGCGCGACCTTGGAAAAGCGGCGAAGACGAACAAGATTGGTTGCGAAAGAAGGCGCTTTATAAGACACTGAAAGCGAAGGGGAAGGTTTAAAGCAGCCTTAGAAAACGGCATGCGGATTTGGCATCAATTTGGTTCGGGCAGTTTGCGTAAATGGAGAGAAAAGTTAGGTAAAAACTCAGATGGAAGGAAGGTAACTCCGTCAATCTGTAATGGGTTTGCAGCCTATTTACGGTTGCGAGATACTGCCCAATTTCGATCTATAACTAGTTAAAGCACTACCCGCCAAATCAGAATTATCGATATGCTAAAAGCATCACTGACGTCTTCCTTGGTCAAATTTTTTCACTGCTGATCCGTGGTTGCCGCGAACACAAAATAGTTTTCCTGCTATTTATTGTACCGCTCCCGCTACTATTTTCAGCAATAAATTCTTTGTTTTATGCTTTATCCTGCTGTCAGTGAGGCGTCCCTTTCCAGTCAATCGGTTGTTGGATATAAAAAGTTTTTAGCCACTTAAAATGGAACACTAGGATGAACGTAGACCAAACCCCGTACCGAACGATTTGGACGGCGGATGATGGTTGGCGCGTGCGAATAATAGATCAGACGAGATTGCCACATGACTTCGTAATCCTAGAATTGGAAAATATTGGAGAGGTAGCCGAGGCGATCAAAATGATGCGGGTGCGTGGCGCTCCGTTGATTGGCGCCTCCGCAGCCTACGGCATTGCGTTGGCGATGAAGGAATCACCATCGGATTTGAGCCTTGATGTCGCGGTTGACACTCTCAGCAAGACACGTCCGACGGCGGTTAACCTTCATTGGGCGCTAATGGAAATGAAGGACCTTCTTGCGCCTTTGGCGCCAGGGCATCGCCTCGAAGCTGCATACCGGCGCGCGTCAGAGATTTGTGATGAAGATACTGAAATTAACCGGCGGATCGGCGAGCATGCGTTGCCTCTGATCAAGTCGGTAGCGAGTGGAAAAAGGCTGGGCAAGAGTGTCAATATCTTGACCCACTGCAATGCGGGTTGGCTCGCGACAGTGGATTGGGGAACAGCTACTTCACCTATCTACCAGGCTCACAAGGCCGGAATTTCGATCCATGTTTGGGTTGATGAGACACGCCCTCGTAATCAAGGCGCAAGCCTGACCGCTTGGGAGCTTGGACAAAATGGTGTGCCTCACACTGTCATCACAGATAATGCCGGTGGGTATTTGATGCAGAAGGGGGAAGTAGATCTGTGCATAACCGGTACGGACCGCACAACTGCAACGGGCGACGTTGCCAATAAGATTGGAACCTATTTAAAAGCACTCGCCGCACACGACAACGGGGTGCCGTTTTACGTAGCCCTTCCTTCACCAACAATTGATTGGTCTTTGCAAGACGGTCTCGCCGAAATTCCGATTGAAGAACGTTCGGAAAGCGAGGTGACTGAAATTACCGGCCGGACGACTTCGGGTGTGCTTGAAACAATTCGGATCGTTGCTGATGGTTCACGTGCTTCCAATCCGGCGTTTGATGTGACGCCGGCACGGCTGGTTACAGGACTTTTAACAGAGCGTGGTATTACACAGGCTTCTCGCGAAGGCCTCCACGAACTTTTCCCTGAGCGGCGATAGACTTACGGTTGCCCTAGGCCCAGACTGGCACTTCCGCCAGTAATCGCCCGAGGTCAGGAATTGGCTCTCTGACGCTTAATGTCGCCATCATTGACCACAGTACAACTTGATTGGTTGTAATCACAGGCTTTCCGAAGCGCTCTTCCCAAGTCGCAATATGGCGCATAGTTGGGAAGTTGCCGCCAGGGACAACCAAAGCTTCTATTTCTGGCGTATCGATCCGCTCGAATGCTTCGACCGCGTGACTGGCATCGAGAGCGCCGATTGCGTAGGCATCGGTCGCCCCAAATCCTTCGGCCGCGACAACATGTAAGCCGCAATTTTTCTCAAAATAGTTCCTTGCCCTGTTGATCACTTCATACGAATAAGGTGATACAAGAGCGACTTTATGTGTGTTAAGGGCTCTCGCGGCGGCGCCGATGGCCTCTGCCGAAGTGCGCGCAGGGGCGCCAGAAAATTCGGAAATTAGTTTCTTGATTCGTGTGTCATAGCCCTCTTCGAAGAGGCTGGCAGACGTTTGAATGAGACTAACCGCCCCAACTTTGGCATCGCCTAGCAACTTCGACTGGTAGGCGATGTCATCATCTAGACTGGGGGAGAATGCTGTCTCGCCGCCCTTGCCGAGGCGTGCGGTATGAAATTGTAAGCTTTCCGGAATCAATCGGGTAAACTCGATTTCGACCGTTGTGTTGGTTGCAGGAATGAGGACTCCGAAGTTGCGGTTCATGAGTTTTCTCTCTGACAAATGTGGCTAGTCTAAAAAAACTCGCGGTTTTGCGAAATTTCTCAAGTAAAATTTTTAAAAGGGTGGTGTTTTTGGGCCGGGAACCTTATCAATCCGGGCGGCATTGAATGGAATAACGTGAATGAGGAACCTTTGGTCCGATAGTGATGCCAGAGCACATGTGCGTTGCTATGCGGAAGATAGCGTAAATGAAGATATTGCCCTTCGCATCTACACAACGAGATTGCTCGGCGGTGATCCGCGTCTCGTCATTCATGGTGGTGGCAATACTTCTGTGAAAACGCAGATTGCCGATCTCACCGGTCGTGAAGTGGACGTAATCTGCGTGAAGGGCAGCGGTTGGGATATGGGGGACATTGAGCCCCCAGGTTTACCGGCAGTGCGGCTGGAGCCACTGCGTGAATTGATCCATCTTAAATCTTTGAGTGATGAAGACATGGTGAACGTGCAGCGGGGTAATTTGTTGGATGCCGCCGCGCCAAACCCCTCTGTTGAAACGCTATTACACGCATTCCTGCCCCATAAATTCATTGATCATACACACTCGAATGCAATTTTAGCATTGACTGACCAGCCTAATGGCGAGGAAATTTGCCGGGATGTTTACGGCGACCGTGCAGCGCTTGTTCCATACATTATGCCTGGTTTTGCTCTCGCCAAGAAAGCTTGGGAAGTGCAGGCGGCTAACCCTAATTGCGAGGGTTTAATTTTATTAAAACACGGCGTTTTCAGTTTCGGCAGAACGGCGAAGGAAGCGTACAGTCGAATGATCCGTCTTGTTAGCATGGCGGAAAAGAGGGCGCGGCTTGTCAAGCAGAGGCCATTGGCACAGGTCCGTTTGCCAATGAAGTTGATGAAACCGGTCGAAATTGCACCGGTCTTGCGTGGCCTTGTCGCAGTGACTGAGGCGGACGCGCTAAAACGCTTTGTAATGACGTTTCGTAGTAATGCCAAAATCAAAAGTTACGTCTCGGCTCGAAATCTTGAACGGTTCAGTCAAGAGGGTAACGTGACCCCAGATCATTCGATCCGAATCAAGCCGGTGCCATTAATTGTCCCAGCTCCAAATGCAGCAGCGCCAGAGAAGTTTTTGCGCGGCGCGGCCGAAGCGGTGTTGGCGTTCAGAAAGCGCTATCAGGATTACTTTGCGGAAAATAATAAGAAGTCGCCCGTGAAAAAAATGAAATTGGATGATTCCCCGCGTGTAATCCTAGTGCCGGGTGTTGGGCTTTTTGGTGTTGGGGGTGACGCGAGGGCGGCGGGTGTGGCAGCTGACCTCGCGGAGACAACAATCGAGGTTATTAGCTCGGCCGAAGCTATCGGGCAATTCGACAGTATTGCGAAGTATGATCAATTCGAGATTGAGTATTGGTCGCTTGAACAGGCGAAGCTTGGCAAGGAACAAAAAAAACCGCTCGCGCATCAAGTTGCCGTTATCACAGGTGCAGGGGGCACAATCGGCCGTGCAATTGCCAGCGCTTTTCGTGCGGGTGGTGCGGATGTGGCTCTGCTCGACCGGGACGCCAAAGCGGTTGAAATAGCTGCCGCCAAAGTTGGTGGTATGTCAGTTGTAGCAGACGTCACAGATACGAAATCCGTCCACAGTGCATATGACCGGGTGATCGAAGCGTTTGGCGGTGTTGATATCTTGGTTTCTAACGCAGGTTCGGCATGGCAAGGACGTATGGACCAAGTTGATGAAAAGGTACTACGTGAAAGCTTCGAGCTTAACTTTTTCGCACATCAAAACATGGCGCGGCGTGCGGTCCAGATTATGCAGCAACAGTCGACAGGTGGTGTATTGCTATTCAACCTGTCGAAGCAGGCGGTGAACCCAGGACCTGATTTTGGGCCGTATGGATTGCCTAAGGCCGCGACGATGGCGTTGATGCGGCAATACGCTGTTGAGTTTGGCGGCATTGATATTCGCTCGAATGGTGTAAATGCGGATCGAATCAAGAGCGGTTTGCTGACAAAATCTATGGTTGAAAGCCGGGCTAAGGCGCGAGGCGTCAGTCCAGAAAACTACATGCGAGGCAATTTGCTAGGGCGTGAGGTCACTGCGACAGATGTTGCGCAGGCTTTTGTAGACCTCGCACTAGCTAAGAAAACGACAGGAGCGGTTATCACCGTTGATGGCGGTAATATTGGAGCAGCACTGCGTTGAACGTTAAATAATCTTCTTACAAAGGGACGAACGATGCGATTGATAGGTCTAGTTACGGCACTAATGGCAGTGTTCGGCATTAGTGGGGCAATGATGAGTGACACGGAAGCAGCTGATCTGGAAAACATAATTTATTTAGAATTGAAGGGTGGGCGGGTTATAATAGAGTTGCGCCCGGATCTGGCTCCCAATCATGTTGATCGGATTAAGGAGTTGACCCGTGCTGGTTTTTACGATGGCGTGGTCTTTCATCGGGTAATTGAAGGCTTTATGGCGCAAACCGGTGATCCGACTGGAACTGGCTCTGGGGGCTCGGACAAGCCGGACCTCAAGGCTGAATTTAGCAGCGAGAAACACAAACGCGGCGTGCTGTCCATGGCGCGCTCTCAGAGCCCGAATAGCGCAAACAGTCAATTTTTCATTGTCTTCGAAGATGCGTCTTGGCTTGATAACCAGTACACAGTGTGGGGACGAGTGACATCGGGTATGGAATTTGTCGATAAAATTAAAAAGGGGCACCCGCGGTCCGGAGAGGTTGACGATCCCGACAAGATTATCAGTATGAAAATAGCAGCGGATATTGAATAGGCGATCTAATTGTCTTCGGATAGATCGTTGTGTTACCTTTTAATGAGGGTTTAGCACTGTAACTGCCAGGTAAGTTTGTTATGGCGATAGATTCACTCGCTGCCGTTCAGGTGATCGCACCGGGGTTTGACAGTTCGTTGCTGGCCTTGAAGCTTCAGCTCCAAAACAAAAGTGCAACGGCGAACCTGATTAATGATGCAGTAAAGCAGGTGCAAGAAGTTAGTTCGGCAACCGATCGCAAGAACCCGAATCGCCTTCTTGACGTCCTCGTTTGAAACCTATTTCACCCGCCGGCACTGTCTGCCAGAGCCCTATCCAACCCGCATCACGCCCCATACTTGGGGATTGAGTTCTTTATGTCGGCTATTTTTTCGCAAAAATGGATTGGGTTTACGATTAAAGCTTTGTTGACGCTTGGTTTGATCTGGCTTGTGCTAAGCAATCAAGACCTTGAACGCCTTTCGGAACGTTTGTACAGTATGACCTTCTGGAGTATCGCGCTCGCCTTAGCTTTATTGTTTTTTCAAGCTATTTTAGCCGCGGTTCGATGGTTCATTGTAATGCGTCTTTTCGGAAAGGTGCTGCCGTTCCAGACAGTTCTGCGATTTTATTTTGAAGCTTTGCTATTTAACCAAGCTTTGCCGTCTACCATTGGTGGTGACGGCGTTCGGATGTATCGGGCCGTCAAAGCCGGACTGTCGGTTGAGGCTGGTATTAATGGCGTGTTGCTCGATCGTATTGCAGGATTATTCGCTTTGTTGGCGATTGTCGTGGTGACACAGCCGTGGCTATACGATCGTGTTGATGAAACAGCCGCACGGCTGACATTCGGTGTTGTGATTGCAGTAGGCCTTGTGGCTGTTGCTGTTTTATCGCTCTGTGAACGGCTGCCGTCAGCGCTTATGAAATGGCGCCTCATGCGTGCCCTATCCGGTCTGTCGGCGCAATTAAATACTTTATTTACCTTCCCCGCTACTGGCACCCTGGTTTTTGGGCTTTCAATATTAGGTCATTTATTAATGGTCACGGCGAGTTACGTATTGGCTTGCGATCTCGAGCTCGGTGTTACATTCGTCGATTGCCTTGTCATTGTGCCCGGCGTGATGTTGCTGGCTGCGGCGCCTATTTCAATTGCCGGTTGGGGTGTCCGAGAGGTAGTGATGGTCGCTGCGATGTCTCTTCTAGGTGTTCCTCACGAGGGCTCTACCAGTTTGTCGCTGGTTTTCGGCGCTTTGATGGCCGGCATCGGGCTGGTTGGGGGTGTTTTGTGGCTCGCTAACCCGGATAGGCGTGCGGCAATATTGAGACCACTTGATAAACAGGATCTTGGGTAGCCTAAAAGCAAGGCTGACGGGTGTCAGGTTGATGCATCAGCATGACTTGTTCCAACACCTGATGTATGGTCCGCCAAAGGGTCAGATGAGTGGTATGCGAAGGAGCATATAGAAGCGAATGAAGCGTGCATTGATTACTGGCATTACCGGCCAAGATGGGTCGTACTTGGCTGAATTTCTTTTGGCGAAGGGTTACGAGGTCCATGGTGTAATCCGTCGGGCCAGCACATTTAATACTGCCCGCATCGATCATCTTTACAGTGATCCGCATGATCCAAAAACGCGTCTTTTTCTGCATTACGGCGATTTGTCCGATGCATCAGGTCTCCGGCATATCCTTGCGCGCGTTCGACCTATAGAGATTTACAACCTTGGTGCGCAAAGCCATGTCAAAGTGTCTTTCGATCAACCTGAATATACTGCTGATATTGTTGCGACGGGAACGCTGCGTCTGTTGGAGGCGACGCGTGAGTATGCGGCAATGGCCGAAGAACCTGTTCGGTTCTATCAAGCTGGTTCATCGGAGATGTACGGAATGGCACCAGCGCCACAAAGTGAAGCCACGCCTTTTGCCCCGCGTAGCCCTTATGCCGTTGGGAAGGTTGCCGGTTATTGGTATGCGGCCAACTATCGAGAAGCTTACAATATGTTCGTTTCGAACGGCATATTATTTAATCATGAGAGCCCACGCCGGGGGGAGACATTTGTAACCCGAAAAATCACGCGCGCACTCGGACGTATAAAGTGTGGTCTGCAGCAACATCTGTATTTGGGTAATTTGGACGCAAAACGTGACTGGGGTTTCGCTGGCGACTATGTCGAAGCCATGTGGTCTATGCTACAACAAGATAAGCCCGACGATTATGTGATTGCGAGCGGTGAAACCTACTCAGTGCGAGAATTTTTGACGGCTGCATTTGAGAACGCTGAAATAAAATGGGAAGACTATGTCCGTATTGACGAACGGTATTTCAGGCCAACTGAGGTGGATGTACTGCTTGGTGACCCCTCCCGGGCTAAAGCTGAGCTTAGTTGGGTGCGCAAGGTCGACTTTAAATCTCTTGTCAAAATGATGGTTGAGCACGACCTAGAATTGGCGCGGCGTGAACGGACGTTAGTTGACGCTGGTCACCAGATTTCGTTAGACGGAATTGCAAATGCCTAGACTGGCCCCTGAAGCGAAGATTTTCGTGGCGGGACATACTGGTTTGGTCGGTGGTGCTATCTCACGAGCCTTGCAAGCAAAGGGTCACACCAATCTGATTAAGCGCGATCGCAGTGATCTTGATTTGACGCGTCAATCCGAAGTTGAAACCTTTTTTGCTGTCGAAAAACCGGAGTATGTATTTTTGGCAGCGGCAAAGGTTGGTGGCATACATGCCAACCAATCATTCCCGGCAGAATTTATTTATCAGAACATAATGATTGCTGCGAACGTAATTGACGCTGCGTGGCGGAACAATTGCCGAAAGCTCCTATTTCTCGGGTCGTCATGTATTTATCCACGCTTGGCGTCGCAACCAATTTCTGAAGATGCTTTGTTGACATCGGCCCTAGAGCCCACAAACGAACCTTATGCGATAGCGAAGATCTCCGGGTTGAAACTTTGCGAATACTATCGGAAGCAATACAATTTCGATGCGATCTCCTTAATGCCTACTAATCTATATGGGCCAGGCGATAATTTCGATTTAGAAACCAGCCATGTGATACCGGCCCTGATACGAAAGGCTCATGAAGCGAAGTTGGCCGATGCCTCCAATATGTCTGTTTGGGGGACCGGCACTCCCCGTCGGGAGTTCCTTCATGTTGATGATCTGGCTGACGCCGCAGTATATCTGATGGAGCATTATAGTGAAGACGAGACGATTAATGTCGGCGTTGGCGAAGATGTGACGATTAAGGAACTCGTTGAGTTGATCTGCGATGTCGTGGGCTTTAAGGGTAGGCTCGCGTTTGACACAAGTAAGCCTGATGGTACACCGCGGAAAATGCTAGATATTAGACGGCTTCAAGCTGTCGGTTGGACACCCAATACAAATTTTCGTGATGGGTTGACCGCGACCTATAACTGGTTCCTAGAAAATATAGACCAGCTTCGGACAGCGAATTAGATTTTCCGCTCAATTTGAGTAAGGCGGCTCTGGATCCGTTTGGTGATCATCTGAGATTGTAGCTCTAATCTTAGCAAATGTAACTTTTAAGAAGTTATGTAGAAACCACGTTCATACTCATTGCAGCGGTGCTTTCATCGTGTTGAAACTACATGAGACTTTCTCACTCAGGAAGGCGGACCAAATATCTTTAAGATAATAAGTGGATTGGAGGCGAACGATGGAGAAGAAACGCGTAAAAACAATTGTTAAAAATTATATGTTCCCGACTGAGGGAACCTCCTACATGGGTGGTCTCGAAGATCGACCTGTTATTGCGAAGAGCGAAGGCAGCACTGTCTGGGACACGAACGGTAAGGCCTATCTGGATTTTCAATCAGGTCAAATGGGGGCGGCCCTTGGTCATCAACATCCACGTATGGTAAAACGGATTACGGAAACGATGGAAAACCTGCTGCATTCAAGCAACACAATGCTAAATGTGCCACGCCTCCGATTGCATGAAAAACTCGGTAAGCTTCTGCCGCCTCCTTTGGAGAAGTCGGTCTTTTTGGTTTCAGGTAGCGATTCCATCGAAGCGTCGATTGATCTCTCACGGAAAGCGACAGGCGGCCTCGATATAATTGGTATGCACGCAGGTTTGCACGGCTCTACCAGCTACGTCACCCGATCAGTATCCTTCAATTGGGATCGCAAAAAACATGCAGCAGTGGCACCGCATACAGGTTCTATTCTGACACCATATTGTTATAGGTGTCCGCTTGGCCTCAAGTTTCCCAAATGCGGAATTAAATGTCTGTCAATTAGCCTAGAATTGGCCGATGCGAATTTTACGGCGCAGCCGGCGGGATTTATATCGGAGCCCGTACTGTCGGCTGGTGGCATTATTGTGCCACCGAAGGGGTACTTCAATCGTGTGAAGAGGGAGTGCGACAAGCGCGGCATGGAACTAATCATGGACGAGGCGCAGACGGGACTTGGAAAAACAGGAAAGCTTTTCGGGTTTCAGCATGAATTAGGTCTGAAGCCTGGGATTATTGCGATTTCCAAGCATTTTGGCGGTGGCTTGCCGATCAGTGCGGTCTGCACGACGGCGGATGTAGCTAAAAGGGCGGCTGGGCGTGGATATTTTGCGACAAGAAGCCATGCGACTGACCCCTTGCTTTGTGCCGCTGGCGAAGAGAGCCTCGATATTGTCGTGGGAGAAGATATGCCGGGGAAGGCCGCGCAGATTGAACGCTGGATCAAAACTGCCTTTCGCAAAATGGCAAAGGAGTTCGAGTGGATTGGTGATATCAGGGGACGGGGCGTGCTTTTGGGCATTGAACTAGTAACGGATCGCGAGACGAAAAAACCCGCCAATGCTGAAACTCAAAAGATTTACGACTATGCGCTCGACAAGGGTTTGATCTTCCAAATTCGGGGCGTCCGGTCACTCAAGAATGTTATTCGACTTGTTCCACCGATGACCAGTACACGGGCCGAGGTAGACCAAGCGATGTCAATCCTTTATGACGCATTCAGCGAACTGAAGAAAAAAGGTACGAAGCGTAAAGCGACTTTAAGGAAGAAATGATGATGGAGATTAAAAACCCGTACTTGATGTTCATTGGTGATGTGTCAGACCAGCTGGCTGCGAAGACAGCCGACGGTGTTGCCCATTGGCGCCGTGAATGGTGCCTTGGTCAAATCCGCCTCAAAGGCTGTAAGGCGGACCTTGGGCTGCCAGATATGAGCGTTGCTGAAGCGGCGGAGGCGGGGGTCAAGACCATGATAGTCGGTGTGACTAATCAAGGAGGGTTTTTTGCTGATACATGGGTTGAGACTATGATCAGCGCTATTGATCATGGCATGGATATAGCTAGTGGAATGCATGCGAAGCTCTCGACAGTACCGGGGTTGGCGGAAAAAGCAAAAGCAGCAGGCCGCCAGCTTTTCGATGTGCGACACACTGATCAGAACTTTGATATTGGTCGCGGTCACAAACGTAGTGGGAAACGTCTGCTGACAGTGGGTACAGATACGTCTTGCGGGAAAATGTTCACTGCGCTCACACTTGAGAAAGAAATGCGGGAGCGTGGTATGAAGGCGGATTTTCGTGCCACGGGTCAGACGGGGATCTTCATTGCTGGTCACGGCGTCGCAATCGACGCTGTTGTTTCCGACTTTATTTCTGGCTCGGTCGAATGGCTGTGTCCAGAGAATGACCCGGATCATTGGGATCTAGTTGAAGGGCAGGGTTCGATTTTCCACGCTGGATACGCAGGTGTGACCCTTGGTCTAATCCACGGCGCGCAGCCAGATGTTATGGTTGTTTGCCACGATCCGGGACGGCCACACATGCGTGGGACGCCGGCAATTCGGGTCCGAACTCTTTCCGAAGTGATCGAAGCAACGACTGCGGCTGCGCGTGTCACCAACCCCGACGTAAAGTTCATAGGCTGCTCAATTAATACGTCGAAGCTGTCGGATGACGAAGCCGAAGCAGAATTAGAGCGCGCTCGTCAGGAGACTGGCCTGCCGGCGGTCGACCCAGTAAAGCACGGTGTTGGCGTGCTGGTTGACGCCTTGCAATAGGCAGATCGCATGCTGCGACTTAAAACTTATGCAGAAACTTGGCCGTTGCGTGAAGTTTTTACGATCTCCCGGGGTAGCCGAACGGAAACGTCCGTTATCGTCTGTGAATTAGAACAAGATGGCGTTCGAGGATGGGGTGAGGGTCAGCCAAACTCACGATATGACGAGACGCAAGAAAGCACGTTAAGGGATATCGAAGGCGTGCGGTTAGGTATAGAGAGCGGTAAGATTGACCGCATTCGCCTGCAGAGTGTGATGAAGGCTGGGGCAGCCCGCAACGCGGTTGACTGCGCCTTTTGGGATTTGGAAGCGAAACGGTCCGGTAAACGTGTATGGGAGTTGGCCGGACTCCCTGAACCGCAGCCAGTGACCACTGCCTATACGCTTAGTGTCGCAACGCCGATGGAAATGGCCGCGGCTGCAGAACGTAATGCGCATCGACCCCTGATTAAGATGAAACTGACGGGCGAAGGTGATCTCGATCGGGTCCGAGCAGTTAGGGTGGTTCTTCCAGAGACGCCGATCATTGTCGATGCCAACGAGGGTTGGGAAATCTCGATGGTTGAACGCTTTGCAACTGAATTGAGACAACTACAAGTGCGGCTCGTCGAGCAGCCGTTGCCACAGGCTGATGATGAAGCGCTCGCAAATGTTGCGCATCCGGTGCCGTTTTGCGCGGATGAATCATGCCATATCAGTGAAGATGTTGCGCATTTAAAAAATCTTTATGATGTCGTAAACATAAAACTCGATAAGACAGGTGGTCTGACGGAAGCTCTAAAACTGCGCAAGGTTGCGGTCGACGTAGGAATGGAAGTCATGGTTGGCTGTATGGTCGCGACATCGCTCTCAATGGCTCCGGGCGTCCTGGTGGCGCAAGGTGCGCTTGTTGTTGATTTGGATGGCCCACTTTTGCTAGCGCGGGACCGGGATGCAGGTCTTATCTATGACGAAGCTGGACGCGTCCATCCTCCTAAAAAGGAGCTATGGGGTTAGGTGTGCTTTGAAATAGAATTTAAGTGAGCCAGCGGTGCCTTGTAATAGCCGGCGTGGGATAATCACCCTTGGCTTGATGCAGCCTGCCGCTGATTTCTGGTCTCGTAAATATTCTCTCCGACTCTATTTTTAAACGATTTCGCTGAAGTTATAACTGTGAGTTAAGTTTCCCATGCGCTGGTAGTGGCTTTAATTGGTTTGTCGCAGCTTTTGCGGGCAGTGGCCTTGATAAGGCCAAACAATTTTAAAAACTGAATGGGCACAATTTGATACAATCATTCCTTCAGTGGCCGACCGAAATATGATTCAAAGGTAATTTTAAGTACTCCTCTTATCTGTCAAACACGCTGTGCGCGGGTATGGGCGCGCCTATATCTCATTGTCAGTCAATCTATCTGGAAGGCGCATCATGATGGACAGCGAAAGAGAACTTCCTCTCGCGGGCGTTCGAATTCTTGATATTGCGACATTCGTCGCCGCGCCCTTTGCTTCGACAATTCTGTCTGAATTTGGCGCTGAGGTGATTAAGGTGGAGAACCCAAAGGGTGGTGATCCGTGGCGTCATTACGGGACGAAGACGGAAAGAGACGGGGACACTCTCGCTTGGATGACTGAATCGCGTAATAAGACCTCGGTGACGCTCGATCTGCGGACACCGGAGGGCGCCGATATATTGAAACGGCTGGTAAAGGTCTCCGATGTCATGTGCGAAAACTTTCGTCCTGGAACTTTGGAGCGATGGGGCCTTGGTTGGGATGTGCTGAGTGCGGTGAATCCTGGTTTGGTACTACTCCGCGTTTCTGGATACGGGCAATACGGTCCGTATAAGGACCGTCCCGGTTTTGCGCGCATTGCCCAAGCTTTCGGCGGGCTCACCTACCTTGCCGGGATGCCGGATGGCCCACCGGTGACGCCAGGTTCTACGTCGCTTGCGGATTATACGTCGGGGCTTTACGGCGCACTGGGCATACTCTTGGCATTAAAAAGTCGAGATGCGACTAGCGAAGGGCAAGTAATTGATATGGCGCTTTACGAATCGATATTTCGATTTCTTGATGAGTTGGTGCCAGCCTATGCAAAGGATGGCACAGTTCGTCAGCGAGAGGGCATGGGCACGAAACTCGCCTGTCCGCATGGACATTTTCAGACGGGTGACGACAAATGGGTCTCAATCGCTTGTACGTCAGATAAAATGTTTGAACGGCTTTCTCGGGTGATGGATAAGCCGGAATTGTCTCGACCAGATATGTATGAGACCACCGCACAGCGGATTATGAACCGGGAGACCGTCGACGGGTTGGTAACCGAATTCACCCGCAATTATTCGCAAACCGAAGTGCTAAAAAAGTGTAACGATGGAGAGGTTCCTTGCGGCGCAATTAATTCAATTGCAGATATCTTTGAAGACCCACAGTTTGAGGCTCGAGACAACCTTTTGCGCTTTCAGGATCCGGTTGCTGGAGAGGTCGTGGTGCCGGGCGTTATCCCAAAATTATCGAAAACGCCTGGGCGTGTGAAACACATCGGTCCGCGGCTTGGTAACGGTATCGACGGCATTTATGGTGAATTGCTGGGGATGTCGACCGCCGAAATTGCCGATCTCAAGGAGAAAGGTATTATCTAACAAGGTAGTTGCTTATTGCTTGAATAGCCGCTTCGATGTCCGGTCTAACCAGCGTTGTGACCGCGCAGCAAAACGATTGTCAGCTAGCAGGCGTTCGGCGCGTTCATTAATGTTGCGTGCCTGCACCTGCCGCCGCTGGAGGTGATTATCGGCGAACACGCGTTTGGTTTGTTTATTCTCATAACGTGCCCGCTTACGTTGCTGCTTGAGGTGAAGTTGGGCTACTCGAATATTTTGTTTCTTACGACGCTCGACACGCCAAATCTTGTAAACTTTGGCGTGGTAAGGCCCATTTAGTGTTTGGGTTGCAGAGTGGTAGTGTTTCACAGCTTGTGACCAAGACCGTTTATTTTTGCGCAATTTTCTAAGAAAATTTGCGGCATAGGAGGCATTTGCGTTCGGATCAAAGGCTTGCTCAAGTGATTTAAAGGCTTTTGGGTGATAACGGAGATTTACCTGCATACAGCCAATGTCAATATTCTTAATGCCGCGGCGCTGTAATTTACGGACCGCTTGAATTGCTGCGGACTTAGATTTGTAATGCGTCCCCTTTCCGCCAGAAGTAACGGTCCAGGGCCAGGCAAGATTTGCCTTTCTCGACCCAATCCAGCGGCCAGATTCCACGATGGAAATTGCCCGCAGTAAATGGTGAGGAATATTTTTTGCAGCCTCCTGTTTGGCGACAGCACTGATGCATAAATCGGCAGGATTACGAGGTTTCGCAAAGGCAGGCATAACCCATAGTCCAGCAAATACGATTGTTAACGCCAGCCATCCGTAAAATTGGAATTTTCCTGAAAAAACCAATGCAACCTCCCATACCCGGGGATATATGCAGGGCATATGCCAATTTGGGTAGGTATTCGGCCAATTCTATTTGGAGTAGTAAGGTGTAGCGCCCTTCAATTGCGTTCGGTGCATAATTCGTCGTTCACTCGCATCGAACGGCTCTCGGCGATGCATCACGCAGCGATTGTCCCAAAAAACAAGGTCACCTTTTGCCCATCGATGCTTGTAGACGAATTTTTCCTGCGTCGTGTGTGACCAAATTTCGTCTAAAAGTGCTTCGCTCTCTGAAATTGGTAGGTTTAAAATGTAGCTATTAGGCCGGCGTCCGAGGTAGAGTGCCGTCCGTCCATTGACTGGATGGGTCCGCAAGAGTGGGTGATGCGCCCCGGGGGCTTTACTGACATCAGTTACTTCCGGTAAGCCAGTTCGTAGCGTGCCCGCGCTCGTATAGCTGGAATCGTGATTGGCGACACGGTTCTTAATTTTTGCAAGAAGTTTCATTGGCAAGGTCTCGAAAGCGCTGAACATGTTTAGGAAACTGGTCTCGCCCCCTGGGCCATTTGCGACTTCGATAGCGTAGAGACCGCTCGCGTCTGCAGGTTCTGGTATATAAGACATATCGGTATGCCAAGTCAGCTCACCGGTGCCAAGAAAACCAATAGTTTTGCCATTTTCCTTAACATTTGAGACTACAGTGATTTCCGCTGGTATATCTTGTGCCAATACCTCATCGCCGATGGGCGCTTTCTCGCATTCACCAAAGTAGGAAGAAAAACGGATCAAATCGTCATCTGAGAGCGACTGATTGCGGAAAATCATGACGAGATTTTCGGCCCAAATATCTTTTAATGCATCCACTATCTCTTCCTTGAGAGGTTTGGCTAAATCAATTCCGGAGATAATAGCGCCAAGGGCCTTGGATGCGGGACAGTGTTCTATCACCATGGTCGGTTCCTTTGAATTAAGCTATGCTAGCCAGAATATAGCGCGAAGTGCCGCGACGTCCTCACGGGAGGCTTGAACGTGTCGGAGATTGGTGCTATCCCCCCGCCTTCATTTAGGTAATAATACTCCTATAGGGTCCGTAGCTCAGCTGGCTAGAGCGCCGTCTTGACATGGCGGAGGTCACAAGTTCAAGTCTTGTCGGACCCACCAACCTTCTCTTCTTAAAATCAGATGGTTAGCGACCTGCAGGTCCGAATGGGTCACAAACTTTTTGCGGTTCGTAAATAATCCTCGTCCGTACGCTCGACCATTGCTTTTTGTTCCCCAGCAATAGCGTGTGCATATGTTGTTAATGTTGTGTGCGGTGTCTTATGCCCTGCACGCTGCGCTAGGGTAGTTACTGATTCACCATTTAAACTCTCCAAGAGGTATATGACTGATAGAACAGTTAACGGCATCGGTGTCCACGTAAAGTGCGACGCCAGCCGGGTGGATCTAAAAGTGTTGCGGCAAAGTCCGAAGCGGTGGAACTAATGCATCATAAATTCATGTGTTTTTCGACGAAGTAGGAGCAGGGTCGCACTGCCCTTTCTTGGCGCATTTTATGCAGCCGGGTGTTAACGCCCATATTGAAATTTAATCATCTGGATTCGCGACAATTAAACCCAAGATACAAGAATTTTTACTTATATTATAGATATTCCGTTTATAATATCAGACTATTTTTAGGATTCAAACATGAGACAATTAGAAGGAAAAGTTGCCGTAATCACGGGAGCCGGATCCGGCATTGCGCGAGCGACTGCGAAAAAGTTTGCTGAGCATGGTGCGCATGTCGTTATAGCAGAGATCAATAAACCATTAGGAAAAGAAATTTCCGATGAGCTCGGTTCAAGCGCTTTATTTGTTGAAACTGATGTGACCGATGAAAAAAGCGTTGAGAATGCCATGGCTGTTACAGCTGATACATTTGGGAAAATTGATATTCTGCACAATTGTGCCGGCGGATCGGTACTAGAAGATAAAACAATTACAGATGTTGATTTTGAAGTTTGGGACCGCACCATACCACTTGACCTTAAAGGTCCAATGATTTGCTGCAGATATGGAATTCCATATTTAAAATTGGCGGGTGGAGGAAGTATAATAAATATGTCGTCCGTAGTCGCTCTGCGCGGCAATCATCCATCTCACATATATTCCGCCGCAAAGGGTGGCATTATTTCATTCACCCAGAGCCTAGCTGGAGCATATTCAAAAGATAAAATTCGCGCCAATGTCGTCTGTCCTGGCCTCGTGTTTACTGAGCGAGTTCGTGCTCGGGCGGAAGGATCGAATAATGCTAGAGAGGGTTCTGACGTTTATTCTACTTTTAAATTGTATCCATTTGGGGCGGGACAACCGGAAGATATCGCCAATATAGTGGCATTTCTTGCATCCGAAGAATCTCGGATGATCAATGGTGCTACTATTCCAGCAGAAGGCGGGATTTCAGCATATTAAAATTTATCAACATGCTATTTGCCCCTGCTCAAAAGGAAAGCCTACCAACAAACAAGGATTATATAATACAGACCCTTATATTTTATGTGTCTCATTTCAAAAGAAACGGGCACACTCGTTAAAAGAAAAAACGTGGTCTCGTATTGATAGCGGAGCGCTTTCAGGCTTACCCGCAGTGCCAGAGTGTCGGTATTAGGGTCTAAATTGATACAATACCCACGCCTAATCGCGATATCTGTTTATTAGGTGGATTTAAAAAGCCAGAGGAACCTGTTGTGAAGGAAGCAAAACAAGAAGAACTAGTTAATTATCGGGTCGAAAATCAAATAGCCGTTATAAGCCTTAACCGGCCGAGGCGATTAAATGCTTTCAGCGACGAAATGGTATCAGCATTGAGCAAAACGCTCTATAAATTCGATATTGATGACGACGCAAATGTAGCGGTCTTACACGGTAACGGAAGAGCTTTTTCTTCCGGCGCAGATGTGCATCAGCGGCAACAGCGTACGCGGGAGGAATTTTTGAAGCTTGGCGGCCCCGAAGGACGCGGGGCCAAGTTTGAAGACCTTTTTATAAAGTCAGTCAATTGGAAACCTATAATCACTGCCCCGCATGGCTACGTTCTCGGTGGTGCTTTTGGAATAATTTTAGAGAGCGATTTAATCGTGGCCGAAGAGGGTACGCAGGTTCAACTTACCGAAACGGGACGTGGTTTAAGCGGCTCAAAATTTTGGGCCTTAATGAATTTTCGTGGTGGCAATACACTTGCTACTGAAATTGCACTTACTGGCCGTTTTTTTAACGCTGAGGAGATGCATGCGGCTGGCATAGTTGACCGTATCGCTCGCAAGGGAAAATATCTGGACAATGCAATTGAACTCGCCCACCAAGTTA
>CEUN01182099.1_pt1 | contig 20104 bp, 20 predicted proteins | sample 361501 | NCBI WGS metagenome assembly CEUN01 (sample SAMEA2622801, study PRJEB7988) | marine metagenome | biome: marine biome (ENVO:00000447); feature: marine epipelagic mixed layer (ENVO:xxxxxxxxx); material: "saline water (ENVO:00002010), including plankton (ENVO:xxxxxxxx)" | depth 120 m | reverse complement strand
TTACAGGATCACTGCCGACAGCAAAAAAAATACAAAAAAACTTAATAAATAGTCAAAATGAAATAACGCCGCTAGTTGCAGAGACTGGAGGGATTAATGTGATGATTGTTGATTCGAGCGCTCTATTAGAACAGGTCACTGATGACGTTATTCGATCAGCTTTTGATAGTTCAGGTCAAAGATGTTCTGCATTGCGTATTTTGTGTATACAAGAAGAAATTTATGATGACTTAATTGAGATGATAAAAGGCAATATGATTACACAAGAAATTGGTGATCCAAATAATTTTTCTACTGACATTGGTCCAATAATAAATGCTAAGGCGCACAAAAAATTAAACCGATATATTCATAATTGCAAAGAAAAAAATATGAATGTATTTCAATGCGAATCAAATTTTGAAGAAAAATATATTCCGCCTACATTAATAGAAATCAATTTAATTTCTGATATTAAAGAAGAGCAATTTGGCCCAATACTTCATGTTTTGAAATATAAATTTAATGAGATAGATAAAGTAATTAGCCATATAAATGATAGTGGATACGGTTTAACAATGGGCATTCATTCAAGAATAGAATCAAGAGCTGATTTCATTGGTGAGAAGTCAAATGTTGGAAACATCTATATAAATAGAGATATGGTTGGAGCTGTTGTTGGATCTCAACCTTTTGGCGGACTAGGCCTTTCGGGAAGTGGATTTAAAGCCGGAGGACCAAACTATTTATTGCAATTTTTAAATGAAAAAGTAGTTTCAAAAAATTCAGTTGCATTTGGAGGAAATACTGAATTACTAAATATGCAAGAGGATATATGATTGGATTTAAAAAGCCTCCCATAAAACTAGTTCTTGCATGTTTTTTTATTTCTATAATATTTATTTTGCTTATATATACAGATTCGGAGCTCAACAAACCCCTGCCTATTGAAGATATTACTATTTCAGAAAATTTTGATGAAAAACTTCCAGTTATTAAAAATAAGACAATGCATAAAGTTATGCAAGGCGAAAGTCTATCGGTAATCTTTGAAGAAAAGAAAGTACCACTAAATACTGCATATAAAATCTTCAATGCTGACAAAAAAAATATTCTTTCAACTATTAATCCAGAAGACATCATGGAATTTAATTACTTCGGCGAAGAGCTTGATAGTATTGAAATCAAAAAAGATAAAATAAATTCAATTCTAATTGAAATTAATGATGATATTTCTATATCAAAATTAAAAAAAAACACTCAAATAATTGAATCATTTGGTGCTGGATTCATATCATCATCATTTTATATAGATGCCCTAAAACTAGGCATTCCAGATAGCATAATTATGGATTTTGCCTATATCTTTGGCTGGGATATCGATTTTATTTTTGATGTAAGAAAAGGAGATAGATTCTCTGTAATTTATGAAACTAAATATTCTGAAGGTGAAAAAATTGATTCAGGTGACATTATTTACGCAGAATTTATAAATAATAACGAGAAATATGTTGCGCAAAGATTTTTTGACAAGGCGCAAGGCAAACAATATTTTAATGAAAATGGTGAAAATGTAAAAAAGGCATTTCTTAGGGCTCCTTTAGACTTTGCATATATCAGTTCTCATTTTAATCCAAATAGAATGCATCCAATTCTTCATAAAATTAAAGCCCACAATGGAGTTGATTATGCTGCAAAAAGAAATACTCCTGTTCAAGCTTCAGGTGATGGTGTCATTTCGTATGTTGGCTTTAAGGGTGGCTATGGAAGAACTGTTGAAATTAAACACGGTGGCAATATAAAAACTTTATATGCTCATCTTGAAAAATTTAATAAGAGAGCCCAGGTGGGTGCTAAAGTAAAACAAGGTGAAATAATTGCATATGTTGGTGATTCAGGAAGAGCTACTGGTCCACATTTACATTTTGAATTTTGGCAAGGAACAAAAAGAACTGATCCCGTAAAAGTTCAACTTCCATCTGCAAAACCAATAAGTTCAGATGAATATGATGAATTTATTTCTGCATTGAGTGACAGCTATCAAAAACAAAAAGATTATAATTCTTCTGATAATGAGTAATCTTTTCATAGGAGTAATGACCGGAACAAGTGCAGATGCCTTAGATGGATGTATCGTTTCCTTTGACAGAAAATTTGAGCTTTTAGAAAAAGAAACTGTTGATCTAGGAAAAAGTTACAAGACTGAATATGAGCAATGTATAAAAGAAGGTTATAAAAGCTCAGAAGATTCTGCAAGGGTTCTTAATTTGGAAAATATCCTTAACTCTAAAACTATACAATTATTAGATCGACTAATCTCAAAATCCAATATAAAAAAAGATTCAATAAAAATGGCGGCACTTTCAGGCCAAACAATGTTCCATACGTATGAGAAAAGTTTTCAAATTGGAAACTCCCAAAGTATTGCTGATACAACTGGTATAAATATTTGCTCCGATTTTCGAAATTATGACATTAAAAAAGGTGGAATGGGTGCGCCGTTAATACCAATATTCCATAAATATCTATATGCAAAAAATGATGTAAATAGAATAATCTTCAATATAGGGGGGATTGCTAATGGAACTTATCTAAGAGATGGTCAAATATCTATTGCATCTGATGTTGGACCAGGAAATTGTCTATTAGATTCATACTGTGAAAATTACCTTGGGACCCCTTTTGATAATATGGGTAAAATTTCCTCAAATGGTGAAATAAATCATAATTTGCTGAATAGTCTTTTATCAGCAACCATCAATATGGCCTATCCGAGGGCTGATGACAAAAATGATTATTATAAATTAATGCATGAGCCTCTCATTGAATTATGTAATGAAGATATTTTAAGAACTCTAACTGAATTTACAGCCTTAAAGATTTATGAGTTCTATGAATTTTGTGATCAACCTTCTGAGGTAATTTTTCACGGAGGTGGAGTTAAAAACTCCTTTTTGATGAAAGTCATTAAAGAAAAATTGGATTGTGATCTAAGAACCACTGATAATGAAATTGACTCTAAATATGTTGAAGCCGCTGCATTTGCATATCTTGCTTACAAGAATTTAGGAGAAATTTTTTTAGCTAAATAGTGAATGACTCACCGCAACCACATGTAGTTTTTGCATTTGGATTCTTAATTATGAACTTAGATCCTGATAAATCCTCAATAAAATCAAGAGTAGATCCAAACAAATATGGATAAGACATTGAATCAAGCAAGACTGAAAAGTTATCGAAATCTATTACATCATCATCAAATGCTATTTCTGAATCAAATTTAAAGCCGTATTGAAAACCTGAGCAACCTCCTCCTGTGACATATACTCTAAATTTAGTTCCCAAATCTTTATTGGCATTCATAACACTTGAAATTCTTGATAGAGCACTATCTGTTAAGTTCAGAGATTTAGAAATATTTTCTGACATTAAGATATCCTCTTAACCTTAATCTTCACATTTGATCTTGTATTAATCATCCAAAAACCACCCATGTTGGTTTTTTCAATAGTTATCTTATTCTTATTTCTAAAATTATTTAATTTTATAGATGATAAAACATCTTGAGATTCCCAAAGTTGATCATTTGATAATTTAAAACGGGTCTTACCCCCATATGTTTTTGATATTGCAGATATTGATGAAGATAAAGAATTTTTTACTACTCTTGCACCTGATCTTTCTATTTGTTTTTTAGAAAGCCCAAAATTTGTTGAGTTATTTGTTGTAGACTCATAATCTGATTTAGGGTCATTTTTCGAAGATTCTAAGAGTTCCTCAGAGGTTTTAGAAACTCCTGTAACCAAATAGTCATAGCATGCAAGTCTTTTCACATCCGATTCAATTGATGCACAATCTTCAATCTTTACCTCAGAATACATTACAGAGATAAAAAAAATACTTGCAAAGAATACTAATTTTTTCATATCAAAACATTATAATTTTATTATCAGTATAAAATATAGTTATGCCTAAATAAAAATTTTTCAAGCAATCATAAATAAGACTTACCAATGAGCAAATCTATTATCATCTTTTCCTCTGTTGATGGACATACTAGAGAAATATGCGACTACATTGCAAAAAACTTGAATGGAGAGGTCGTTGTTGTTTCTTTAGACGCCTCACCTTCACTGATCGAATACGATAAAATCATAATTGGAGCAAGTATTAGATATGGCAAATATAGAAAAAACTTATTTGAATTCATCAAAAAGAATCAGAAGATAATTGAAAATAAAGAAAACGCATTTTTTTCAGTTAATGTTGTCGCTAGGAAAAATGAAAAAAATACAGCCAAATCAAATCCATATGTATCAAAATTTTTAAAGAATACGAGCTGGGTTCCAAAAAAAATCGATGTATTTGCAGGCAAAATTGATTATCCAAAATATAAATTTCTTGATAAATATTCAATAAAATTTATCATGTGGATCACAAAAGGTCCCACAAACACATCTGAAACATACGAATTTACGGATTGGGAAAGAGTTAAGAATTTTGCAGACAGTATTTAACTATGAACAATATAAAAAAATCTATAAAGCTTTTTGAAGAAGCTAAGCTTCATATGCCTGGTGGTGTAAATTCACCTGTGAGAGCTTTCAAAAATATTGACGGAAATCCAATATTTTTTAAAAAAGCAAAAGGCGCATATGTCTATGATGCAGACGATAATAAATATATCGATTATATTGGCTCTTGGGGTCCCATGATAATGGGTCATTCTAATCCGCAAATAGTCAAAGCTATTTCAAAGCAGCTAGAGCTCGGAACAAGTTATGGCGCACCTACAAGCCTTGAATCAAAAACAGCACAACTCATAAAAAAATGCATGCCTTCAATAGAAAAAATAAGAATGGTTAATTCTGGAACTGAGGCAACAATGAGTGCTATAAGATTAGCAAGAGGATTCACCAATAAAAATAAAATAATTAAATTTGATGGTTGTTATCACGGACACGTAGACTCACTGCTGGTAAAAGCTGGATCTGGAGTATCAACATTTGGCCTACCAGACTCACCCGGTGTACCCAGTCAGTTAGCCAAACAGACAATAAGTTGTGAATTTAATAACGAAAAAGATTTTTTAAAAGCCTACAAAAAAGTGAAAAATGACCTAGCAGCCATAATTATTGAGCCAATTGCTGGGAATATGGGATTTATTCCGGCTAAAAAAACTTTTTTAAAATTACTAAGAAAAAAAACGAAAGAGAGTAATTCAATATTGATTTTTGATGAGGTCATGACAGGCTTTAGAGTTTCTCTTGGAGGAGCACAAGAAATTTATGGAATCAAACCAGATATAACCGCTCTTGGTAAGGTAATTGGAGGCGGGCTTCCTGTTGGTGCTTTTGGAGGAAAAGAAGAAATTATGAACTGCCTTGCTCCTAATGGACCAGTTTATCAGGCTGGCACTCTCTCTGGAAATCCGTTAGCTATGGCAGCAGGACACGAGCTTATTAAAATGCTTATTAAAAATAACCCATATGATTTACTTGAAAATAAAGCCAGTATTCTTCTTTCAGAAATGAAGAATATCTTTGATAAAAAAGGGGTGCCCTTTTCAACAAATCAAATTGGTGGAATGTTTGGTTTCTTCTTTTCGAAAAAACTACCAAGAAATTTTAATGAGGTAGCTGCAACGAATGACATGCACTTTAAGAATTTTTTAAATTCTTGCATTAATCATGGTATTTATTTTGCTCCATCAAAATTTGAAGCGGGTTTTATATCAACAAAACATACTAATAAAGAAATAAATACTACAATAAAGGTTGTCAAGAAAATATTAAGTAAAGGATTATAAATATGAAATACGATATCAGCGCTTTAGGCAATGCATTAGTGGATACTCAGTATATGGTCGATCATGAATTTCTGTCTGAAATTGGCCTAGAAGCTGACTCAATGACGCTAGCAACTCCTGAAGAGCATGCTCCCATCATTAAAAAACTTAAAGAAATGGGTGCAGAATCGGTCTCTGACTGCGGTGGATCTGCAACAAACTCACTTGTTGCTGCATCTAACTATGGTTCTAGTTGTCATCATGTATGCAGAGTTGCTGACGATCTTGATGGAAAAAAGTATTTAGAAAGTCTCCAAATAGCGGGCGTTAAACATATTGGTGTTAGCAAAGAAGATTCAGATTTACCAACTGGGAAATGTTTAATATTCGTTACTCCAGATGCAAAAAGAACTATGAGCAGTATGTTGGGAATTAGTGCTTTTCTGGGACCTAAGGATATTGATTATGACGCCGTGCAAAATTCAAAGATTTTCTATATTGAAGGATACATGGTTACAAGTGATGAAAACTTTAGCGCAGTTACATCTGTTCTAGAAAACATTAGTGGAGATACACTAAAGGCACTATCTTTATCAGATGCTGGAATTGTAAATGGCTTCAAGGAAAAGTTTAAAAAAATAGAGTCTTTTGGTATTGATATGATATTTTGTAATGACGATGAAGCTATTGCTTTTGCTGGCAAGGAAAATTTAGATGATTCAATTGAATTTTTTAAAAGTCAGTCTTATATGATTGCAATTACAGTTGGTGCTGAGGGTAGTATTATTATAAAAGATGGCGATGTAATTTTTTCACCTGCAGTTCAAATCAGTCCAGTAGATACCAATGGAGCTGGTGATATGTACGCTGGATCTTTTATGCATGCATTTCTAAAAGGACATACTCTTGAAGAGTGTGCTGAATTTAGTAACTATGCTTCTTCAAAAGTGGTTGAGACTTTTGGTCCAAGATTAACACCGGATGGTTATGCTGAAGTTTCAAATAAATTGAGAAAAAGCTAGCATATTTCTTAACTATCTGATATTTTCTCCACCCTAAAAAATTTCTAAATTAAAATGCCAGTAAAAAAAGCTACTAAAAAAGCAACTACAATAAATAAAACAAAGAAAGCAGTTGCCAAAAAGACTTCAACTAAAAGAGTTGTTAAAAAAGTCTCTAATGTTAAAAAGATCACAAAAAAGAAGATAACAACTACGGTTGCTAACAATAAATCTAAAATCGCTCCATATAAACCAAAAAAGAATGAAAAGTACATGAGCGCTGCCATGAAAAAACATTTTGTTGCAGTTCTGCTTTTATGGAAAGAACATTTGAAAGAAGAAATGCAAAAAACTTTTGATCATCTTAAAACAAAAGGAGAAACGTATGCTGATCCAATTGATAGAGCATCACAAGAAGAGGAATTTGCATTTGAGCTCAGAACTAGAGATAGAGAAAGAAAACTAATAAATAAAATTGCCGTTTCAATTGAACAAATTAAACAGGACGATTATGGCTGGTGTGAATCATGTGGTGATGAGATCGGAATTAAAAGACTTGAGGCACGTCCAACTGCAACACATTGCATTCATTGTAAAACATTAGATGAAATTAAAGAGAAACAATTAAACGGATAGTTTAAATTAGTCTCAAACAAGTTTGATAGATAATAAAAAAATAAGTAAATTTGCAATTTCCATTGTAGAAGAACTTCAGAGAAACAAATTTCAAGCTTTCCTTGTAGGAGGATGTGTTCGTGATTTACTCTGTGGAATTAATCCCAAAGATTTTGATATAGCAACAAATGCTACGCCTAATGAAATAAGAAAAATATTCAAAGCCTCAAGAATTATTGGAAGAAGGTTCAAGTTAGTGCATATATTTAGTAAATCAGAACTAATTGAAGTTGCTACATTTAGATCGGGTGATGATCATGATAATGAAGGACATTTTTTAAAAGATCAGTCAGGAAAGATCTTAAGAGATAATATTTGGGGAACTTTAGAACAAGATACGTTTCGAAGAGACTTCACTATTAATGCGCTTTATTATTGTCCCTTATCTGGGAAAGTTGAAGATCATAATTCTGGAATAAAACATATTAAAGACAAAAAAATTATTTCTATCGGTGATCCACTAAAAAGATTTTCTGAGGATCCCGTAAGAAGTCTCAGAGCAATAAGATTCAGCAACAAATTAAATTTCAAAATAGACAAAAATATTAAAGATGCAATCTACAAAAAAGGTCATTTACTCTCAAATATTTCAAACGCAAGAATCTTTGACGAATTTTGCAAAATGTTCTTAAACGGTTTAGGAGAAAAAAATTTTAAAAAATTAGTCTCATTCGGTTTAAATAAATATTTACTCGTTACAAGTCATAATGAAAGTGATATTTCAAAGAAATTAATAAATGAGGCATTGAGAAATACTGATAGCAGAGTTAAAAATAATCAGTCGGTTACTCCAGGATTTTTGATAGCGGCAATGCTATGGCCCGAGCTTTTAAAAAGATCTTCAAAGAATAGAGAAATCAATCTTCGAAAATACTTCAGATCCATGGATCAAATTTTAAGAAGTCAACAAAAAATAACCGCTATACCAAGAAAATTTCATACATATATTAAAGACATATGGGTACTCCAACTTAAGCTACATAGTAGAATAGGCAAACAACCATATAAAACCGTTAATCATCCTAGGTTCAGGGCAGCATATGACTTCCTTCTTGTAAGAGAAAGGGCATGTGATTGCAAAGGTGTATTGGGTGATTGGTGGACTAAATTTCAAAAAAATGATCGTATTCAGCAAAAATCACTTATAGCTGAATTAAAAGATTTTAATGATAAAGAATCTCATAAAAAATTTGGTTTCACAGAAGAGTTAATATAATCTATTATTAGATTAATTTATGAAACCAGCTCTTAACGAAGTACCACTTCCTAAATATATTGCCATTGAAGGGCCAATAGGCGTAGGTAAAACAACGCTTGCTAATAAAATAGCTAAAACTTTTAACTATGATGCTTTCTTAGAGCAGCCTACAGAAAATCCATTTCTTAAAAACTTTTATAGAAATCCGGAACAATCTGCACTTGCCACTCAATTATTTTTTCTTTTTCAAAGAATGCAACAAATACAAGACCTCAAACAAAGAAGTCTATTTGAGAATGTTCGTGTTGCTGATTTTCTTATAGAAAAAGACAGGTTATTTGCAGAAGTTACTCTCTCAAATGAAGAGTTAGGTCTTTATAATAAAGTATATGAACATATAACAATTGATGCACCAACACCTGATTTAGTAATTTATCTTCAAGCGCCAATTGGAATCCTTAAGGAAAGAATTACAAAGAGAGGTAATATAAATGAACAATATCTTACTTTGGAATATCTTGAAAAATTAAATGATGCATATTCAAGGTTTTTTCTAGACTATAAGTCAGCACCGCTGCTAATAATTAATGCGTCTGATATAGATCTTGAGTCAAATGAATCTGATTATGAAAATCTGGTAACAATGATTATGTCAAATCCTAAAGGAATAAATTTTGTTAATCCTCAACCATCCATAATCTAAAAATAAGTGTCAGAAAATCTTATAAAGCCGCTCTCAAAAAATCCGCATATTAAAAATATCGAAGAGTACAAAACTTTATATAAAGAATCTTTAGAGAATCCTGAAGCTTTTTTTACAAAACTTGCAAATGAAAATATTTCTTGGATAAAAGATTTTGATAATTATCATAACGAAGAGTTTTCTAATGCTAAATGGTTTGAGGGTGGTAAAACCAATGTCAGTTTAAACTGTATTGATCGACATCTGATTGATAAAGCTGATAAAGTTGCTTTAATTTGGGAGGGAGATGACCCAAAAGAATCAAAAAAATTCTCTTACAGCGATTTACATAAAGAAGTGTGTTGTTTTGCAAATATTCTTAAATCACTGAAGATAAGAAAGGGTTCAAAAGTATGTATTTATATGCCTATGATTCCTGAGGCTGCGTTTGCAATGCTTGCGTGTGCAAGAATCGGAGCAATTCATTCAGTGGTTTTTGGTGGGTTTTCACCAGAATCCCTCAAAGATAGGATCTTAGATGCTGATTGTGAGATTGTTATAACTGCTGATGAGGGAATAAGAGGAGGAAAAACTGTCCCACTAAAAGCAAATGTAGATCAAGCTTTACAAGAATGTCCGAATATTAAAAAAAATCTGGTTATAAAAAGAACAGGTGGCCAAATTAACTGGGATGATAATAGAGATGTTTGGTACCACGATCTTAGAAATAAAGTTTCAGATGAATGTGAGCCTGAGCCCATGGATTCAGAGGATCCATTGTTCATTCTATATACGTCAGGCTCAACTGGAAAGCCAAAGGGTGTGCTTCATACTACTGCCGGATATCTTTTTGGAGCTCACATAAGTTTCAAATACTTATTTGGTATAAATTCTTCAGATATATATTGGTGTACAGCAGATGTGGGGTGGATAACCGGACACACATATATACTTTATGGGCCCCTTTCAAATGGAGCTACAACCATTATGTTTGAAGGAGTACCAACTTATCCAGATTCTTCAAGATGTTGGGAAATCTGTGATAAATATAACGTAAATATTTTTTATACTGCGCCAACAGCAATAAGAGCTTTGATGGCACAAGGAGATGAGCCTGTCCTAAAAACTAAGCGAGATAGTCTTAGAGTGCTTGGTACAGTTGGAGAACCTATAAATCCAGAGGCTTGGCATTGGTATTATGAGGTTGTTGGAAATAGCTCATGTGATGTAATTGATACTTGGTGGCAAACTGAGACAGGCTCTGTTTTAATATCTCCAATTGCTGGAGTAACTTCAGCAAAGCCAGGATCTGCAACATTGCCCTTTTTTGGTGTAAAGCCTGTACTGTATGACGAAGCCGGGAACATATTAGAAGGAGAAAACTCTGGCAATTTGGTAATTGAAAAATCTTGGCCAAGCCAAATAAGAACAGTTTATGGGGATCACGAAAGAATGATATCCACATACTTTAATACTTACACTGATATTTATTTCACCGGCGACGGTGCGCGAAGAGATAAAGATGGTTATTATTGGATCACTGGTCGCGTTGATGATGTTTTAAATGTCTCAGGACATAGACTTGGTACTGCAGAAATAGAAAGTGCGCTTGTTCTCCACGAAAAAGTAGCAGAGGCTGCGGTTGTTGGTATTGAACATCCTATAAAAGGACAAGGAATTTATGCGTACGTGACATTAATGACGGGTGAAACTTTTGATCAGTATCTTCGAGATGATTTAATAAAATTTGTAGCAAAAGAAATTGGCCCTATCGCAAAACCAGATTTATTACAGAATGCTCCAGCACTTCCTAAAACAAGATCTGGTAAGATAATGAGAAGAATTTTAAGAAAGATTGCTGAAGGCGATTTTAAAAATCTTGGTGATACGACCACACTTGCAGAGCCAGCTGTTGTTGATGATTTAATTAAAAATAAACAAAGTTTATGAAAAAAATATTCTTATTTCTTTTAGTTTCGATCGTAACGAGCTGCAAGACAGTTCCTCAAGATGGAGCTTATGTTAATATAATTTCAAATGATCCTGTTGTTGGCAGAGCATCAATTTCATGTTTGCAAAAGCCCACTCACTTCCAACCAGTCCCGATTAGACTTGATAAGAGAGATCAAAGAACAGCAGAAGTTACTGATGCAAATGACTGTATCGAGTCTGAGCTCAGAAAAGTAGCACTCAAGAAAAATGAAAATAAAAAAAATATTGATGTTGAGATTGATGTTAATAGAAAGAAAAAAGATCAAATTGAGTCAATCATTGTTTCTGAAAAATCAGAGGAATTTGATCTAAAAAAACTAGAAGAAATAATTAAAAAGAAAAATCAAATTAAAGAATAAATATTCTCAATACATTTAACTCTATTGTCTTCAACTAATTTTATTAAATGCGCCATGAGACTCATCTTTGCAATAGGAAAAAGCTGTTCTGGAACATCTGAGTAAACATACGGTAAAAGTTCATCCAAAGTAAGATTTGGATGAGTTTCAATATTTCTTAAGACTTTACGCTCTCTCGTCATCCTGTGCCTGGAAATTGAGTCAATTGTCTTCATTGGATCATCCATAAAATTTCCATGCCCAGGAGCAAATTTTTCAATATCATAATTTTTTAAAAGCTCTAGAGAGTCTAGGTATGCGCGCATACTCCCATCTGGAGGAGCAATGACAACAGTAGAGCCATCCATAATATGATCTCCTGTCAATAAACATTTCTGGTTTCTTAAAAAAAAGCATAAATGATTACTTGCGTGACCTGGTGTGTGTATAACTTCTATTTCATATTCATTTGTTTCCACTATATCTTCATGACCAAGAACTACATCAGGTAAAAAAGTTTCATCTTCCCATTCAGAATCTCCATCAACCAATCTTCCAAACATTGGTATACCTAATTTTTTTGATATTGGCAGTGCAGCAGGTGAATGATCTTTGTGAGTATGAGTCACAAGTATTCTCCTAATCTTACCCTCTCCTTGATGAATGATCTCATCAATATGTTCAGAAATATTAGGTCCTGGATCAACCAAAGTTTGATCCTCTTTGCCAATCAAGTATGTATTAGTACCTTGGCCTGTAAAAATGCCTCCATTAGGTGCTGTAATTTTTTTTAATAAATTATCCATTAGTGATCATCATATCCTTCGTCACCTGGCAGAAGTCCAACCCAATTACCATTCTCTTTAAAAAACTTTGGAAGTATTGCGGGAATATCATCATTAGTTAGTTTTTTTTGATGCATAAGCATTTCCTTAGCATTTGAAAATTCCATACACGTCTGAAGATTTTTAATTGTAGGCATTATCATTTGTAATTCACCCGAAAACGCCTTTTCAACTGCTTCATCCGGATTTATCCACAAACTTTGTGTTAATTCTTTTCTATCATGTTCTACTGTTTGATTCTCTGGCAAATATGCAATAAAAAATCTAGTATCAAATCTTTTGGTTTCAATATTTGGAGTAATCCAATGAGAAAGAGGTGCAATGTTACTAGTTGTAAGAATTAATTCTTCCTTTAGACAAATATCAGACAAGCTGATTTCATTCTTGATTAATTTATTTCTATAAGAATTAAACTTAATTTTATTCTCTCCTTGAAGATTAATGCATTCTCCTGACTTCTTTCTTGCCATTAAAATGCCAACTTCCTCAAAACACTCTCTAATACATGCAACCCAATAACCTAATCCACCTTTATCTAATCCGAGCTTTTCTGAAGCCAATTTATCGCTAAAATCATCACAGTGTAAAAGATATTCCTCAGAATGATCGTGAGCATCTATTTTTCCTCCTGGGAAAACATATAAATTTTCAAATGGAGGTCTTTTAGATCTCTTCACCATTAAGACTTTCATTCCATTATCAGAATCTTTTAGAACAAGAATAGTTGCAGCTGGAATTAAATTATTATTCATAAATGTTATTGATATAGCTTAGAATACTGCTTATGACTATTACTGACAATCTAATTAATGATATATCAAACGCTCCTGATTGGTTTTTAAAATCTATTGAGATAGAGTCTATTGATTTATCTGTAGATGATAAAAAAGGAAAGGTATCGTACTCCAGGTGGGATGCTGACAACCACTCAAATAACCTTCTAATACTTATTCATGGAACAGGTGCTCATAAGAAATGGTGGGACCCAATTGCACCTCAATTTAAAGACGTTTCTCATATTGTAGCTGTAGATCTCCCTGGAATGGGTGATTCAGACTTTAGAGAATCGTATAGCATTAAAGATTTTGGAAAATGTATTTTTTCAATTATTGATAAAGAAACAGAAAATAAAACAATACAAAATATTTATATAGTTGGTCACTCCCTTGGTGGGCAAGTTGCAGCTTACGTTGCATCTGAAAAAAAAGACCTCGTAACCAGTCTTGTAATGATTGATACATTTATAAGGCCTCCAGATTATGATCCGTCAGAGCATGAAGGTGGACCTCTAAGAAAAATTAAATATTACCCCGATAAGAAAACTATATTGGAAAGATTTAGGCTAATGCCAAAGCAAGAGTGTTTAAACTATTGGTACCTAAGATACATTGCCGAACATTCTGTAAAGGAAGTTGAAGAAGGATGGCGATGGAAATTTGATGACCTTATGTTTAATAGTTTAGAAAGGCTTTTTGGTTATAAGTTTTCATTTGAATGCCCTGCTCTATTTATTTATGGTGCAAACAGTCTTCTTATGAGCGGAAACATTCTTTCGAATATAAAAAAAATGTATTCGGACATAATGGACTTTGAAAAAGTTGAAAACGCAGCTCATCATGTTCCATTAGATAAGCCTCTAGAGATTGTTGATATAATCAAAAAGCGTTTATTTTGAATATTTAATGAATTACTTTTATTCTTTTTTCTTTCTGTTTTTATCATTTTTAATTTTAATAAAGCCGTTTATAAAAGATGTGATTATAAGATGGATATTAGAATCTAAAGACTTAAAAAATATTGGGTTTATTACAATCTTAATAGGCGTAATTTGTATTTATTTCGGTACTAATGAAGAATATTGGTACGAAACATTATGGATGATAATTACTTTCTCGCTTGGTATTGTTTTAATCATTAGAGGGCTTTTAACTTTGTTTTTTTTAGAGGCCATAAAGAAATTTATTTCATTTTATTCTAAACATTATTTCAAGATATCAATTCCAATATCTTTAATTATGCTCTATCTATCTTTTTTTATTGTCATAACCGATTATGTTGGTCCTCAAAAAGATATAGAAATATGTAAGTCTGATGACATTGTAAATTTGATATGTGGTTTTAAAAATCCTGAAGATATTGTAGTGACTCCTGATAATGAATATATGTTTATCTCTGAAATGGGAGGTGTTGGACCATACGTTGAAATCGAGCCAGGATATTTTGCATTATTACATATGAAAAATAATTCGAAAATTGTTCCAAATATATCAATCGAGGAAAACATATGGGGAGAGTCTCAATGCAAAAGAACACTCGAAGATAAGTATGGACCTCATGGAATAGATCTTGTTCAAAGAGATGATGGTAAATTTCAAATAGGAGTAATAAGTCACTATCCAAAAGAATCTGTGGAGATGTTTGAACTAAAGAAAGTTAATAACTCATGGGAATTATTTTGGAGAGGATGTATAAATGTTCCAGAAGAGTACTATTTTAATGACATTAGTCTTAAGAGTGATGGTAGTTTTTATGCTACTCATATGTATAAAAGAGGGATAACTATGAACGAATGGTTGGTTACTTCTATTCTCAAAAAAAATTCAGGATATCTTGTTGAGTGGAATAAATCTAATTTTAATGTTGTCCCAAAGACAGAAGGCAGCGGTCCAAATGGTATAGCACTTGATCAAAAGAATAATCTTATATACATAAGTTATAACCAAGGCGATAAATTAACAGCTTTTGATTTGTCTAATAATGAAGAAATGTATAGTACTTTTATAGAAGCCCCTGATAATCCATACATTAAAGATAATTCAATTTGGATAACTTCTCTAAATATGCAACCTAATGATGCCGGAGATTGTGCTGAAAAAATAGCATGTTCGTTACCTTTTTCAATATATGAATTAGAGAAATCTTCACTCAAAACTCTAGATACATACTCTTTTAGTAAAACGGTTTTTGGCTTACCTACAGTTGCAGTCCCGTTCAATGATAAAATTTATCTTGGGTCTTTTCATTCAGATAGAATTGGTGTTTTAGAAAAAAATTAATTTTATTATGCTTCAGTTTGACTTTGACACAATTGATATAAAGATCCCTTCAAGAATAATAGATTCTCATAAAGGTAATTCAGGAAAATTATTAATCGTAGGTGGCAAGAGAGGCATGGGAGGTGCAGCAATTCTATCGTCTGAAGCTGCGCTTTTTAGCGGAGCCGGCCTCGTTCATTTACATACGCATGATGATAATATTGAAGCAAGCTTAAAAAGAAATCCTGAGGTTATTGCTTTAGGAATTAAAAACGAACATCGCATACCTGAAGATATTAAAGTTTTACTATTTGGTCCTGGACTTGATAACGAAAAATGGTCAATTGATCTTTTCAAAAAAGTATTAGTGAATTCTCAATTTGAATCGATGATTCTAGATGCTGGTGTACTGAATTTCTTGAGAGAAATAGATTTAGATCATAAAGCTAATTTAATTCTTACACCTCATCCAGGGGAAGCAAGTAAACTTCTAAATAAAACAGTTGAGGAAATTCAAAGTGATAGAGCGAAATCAGCCATTGAAATATCAGAAAAGTATAATGCTCATGTCATATTAAAAGGATACGGGACTGTTGTGGTACCTTGTGATCAAAAAAATATTTATCTTTGTGTTGATGGTGGACCTGAACTCGCATCGGGAGGCACTGGGGATGTTTTAGCTGGAGTAGTTTCATCTTTTGTTGCTCAAGGAATAAATTTACTTGATAGTTGTCTTTTAGCAACATCGGTTCATGCAAGGGCAGGAACGATATTCAAAAAAAATATTGGGGAAAAAGGTCTTAATGCATCTTCATTAATTCCAATAATTAGAGAGCTTATAAATGATTGAATTTATTTTAAAAGATGAATCTGATACAAATGCTTTGGGCAAATCAATTGCCAAAACAATACTTGAATCAAAATTTGAATCAATTGAAATCCATCTTGATGGAGATCTTGGTACAGGTAAAACTTTTCTTACAAAGTCCATTTTAAAAAATTCAGGATGGGATAGAACCGTTAAGAGTCCTACTTACACTCTATGTGAGGAGTACCAATTTAAAAAAATGTTATTTCTACATATAGATTTATATAGAACCGAAGAAGCTGAGGACATTGATATCTTTAACTTAGAGAGAAAAATAGTTCATAAAAAGATAATTATTATAGAATGGCCAGAAAGACTAAAAACCGAAAGGCTATATGATCTAAAAATAAACTTTGAGCATTTAGAAAACTCTAGAAAGGTTAAAATTGATCATAGAAATAACATTTTTGAAGGAATAAATGTCGATGAATAGATTTCTTTTCTTAAGTTTGTCATTTTTTTCTTTTATTCAGTCTAATGAATTATCCTTTTACGACATTAAAGAAAAAAATGATAAAAGTGTTGAAATATCCTTTCTACTTGAGAGAGTTGCTTTAGTGAAGTCATATTCTTTAGATAATCCTTCTCGATTAGTTTTAGATGTTTACGATAGTGATCTTAAAAATCTTATTGATGAGCCATACAACTTTCCAATAAAGAAAATTAGAGCCTCATCTGAAAAAAATATTTCAAGAATAGTTATCGATCTTTATGAGAATGTTTATTGGGAAAAACCTTATCAAATACAAACAAAAGAAGGCGTTATTCTGTCAATCATTACAAAAAAATCAAGAAATCTCAGTACTAATCTTAGAAATATTGTTATAGCTATTGATGCTGGGCATGGTGGTAAATATCCAGGAGCTGTTGGTCCTAACAATATATTGGAAAAGGATGTAACTCTATTAATTGCGAAGGAGCTTGAAAGGACTCTGAGAGATACTGTCGGATATGAGCCCATAATGATAAGAACAGATGATCAAACAATAGATTTGAATACAAGATATCAAGAGGCTAGAAAAAAAGGTGCTGATGCTTTTATATCAATTCATGCAGATGGTTTTAGACTTGAATCTGTTAAAGGTGCGTCAGTTTTTATATGGTCAGATGAGGCCTCAAGTACAATTGCTAGAAACTTATCTGAGAAGCAAAGAAAACGCATCCAAGCTGATATTAAAAATCTAAAGCCAACTGATTTTGATGAGGATCAAGCAAGAACTAATTATCCAAAAATGTATGAAAAAAAAATCAATCAAAGTAAAGTTCTTGGCACTAAAGTCTTAGATCAACTTAAAAGAGATCCATATACAAAAATTCATAAAAAGAATGTTGAGTATGCGGATTTTAGGGTTTTAAAATCTATAGACATACCCTCGATACTTGTTGAGTCAGGATTTATAACCAATCCTGAAGATGCTGCAAGATTAAAAGGTAAGGCTGGAAGAAGAATGATAGCAAGATCAATTTTTTTAGGGTTACACAATTATTTTAAAGAAATTCCTTTGCCTAATACTATTATTTCACAGAATCCAGATACAGTTATTTATGAAATTCAACCAGGTGATGTACTATCAGAAATAGCAATAAGATTTGGTGTTTCTATCAGTTCAATTACTGAATTAAATAAGCTCGAACAAAAACCAATATATCCTGGGCAGATTCTTAAAATAAATATTTAAGACATATCGTATGGATCTATATCAAATGTCCATCTAACTTTTTTTGTTTCGGGCCATCTATTAAATTCTTCTGTAAGAAATATTAAAACTTTATTTAAATAGGCTTTTGAAGAAGTATTTAACACTAAATGAAATCTCGAATTTCCTTTAATTTTTGATGGAATGGATGGAAGGGGTCCGATGATTTCAATTTTATTTTTTTCACAAAGTAAATTGCTAACTTTATTGAGAAACTTCATGCAATTTGATGAATTTGGAGATGTGCATCTTAAAATACAAATGCTAGAAAAAGGTGGCAAACTTTTGAGTTTGTTATCTTTTAGACATTGATCTGCAATGATATGGTAGTTTCCAGTTTTTATCTTCTTAAGATTTAGATCGTTTGGATATCTAGTTTGCAAAATAACTTTTGCTACATTATTGTTTCTTCCAGCTCTGCCAGAAACTTGAATAAGTTGTTGAGATATTTTTTCAATAGCATTTATTTCTGGGCTTATTAAGCCATTATCAGCATTTAAAATTATACACATAGTGACTTTTGGAAAATCGTGGCTTTTAGTAAGCATTTGTGTACCTATTAAAATTGCCTCATCGCTTTTGTGTATATCTGAATATATCTTCTCGATGGCTCCCTTTTTTCTAGTGGAGTCATGATCAACTCTTATTATAGGTGTTTTTCTAAATTCTAAACGGAGTGCTTCTTCAACTTTTTCAGTTCCTAAGCCATATGCTTTAAGCTCTTTAGAACTGCATTCTGGGCATTTTTTTGAAACATTAAACGCCGATTCACATTTATGACATATGAGCCTATTTCTTGCTTTATGATAGACAAGATTTGAGTCACATGAACTACAATTTGCAACCCACCCACAACTTTCACATTCAAAAAGCGGAGCAAATCCCCTCCTATTAATGAAAATTAATACTTGTTCTCCATTTTTAATAGTTTGCTTAATTGCTAACATGCTCTCTTCAGCAATACCTGCTACTAGTTTTGAATGATTAATATCCAAAGTAATTATTTTGGGGGGTTTCTTTCCATCTATTCTTTTTAAGATTTCATGCTTACTGAATTTATTTTCAGAAATTAATTTCAAAGTTTGAAGAGAAGGTGTTGCTGAACCAAGCAATAATGGAACTTTTTCTAACTGAGATCTTTTAATAGCTAAATCTCTTGCCGAAAACTTAAAACCTTCAGATTGTCGATAAGATTGGTCGTGTTCTTCATCAAGAATAATTAACCCAAGATTTTTAAGAGGTAATAAGACAGATGATCTTGTTCCAACAACAATTTTTATTTCACCAAATTTTGATTTTAACCATGTTTCATATCTTTTTTTGGGAGTTATATTAGAGTGAAAAACGCCAATCTCACCAGTAAACCTATTTTTGATTCTGTTAATTAGCTGAGGAGTTAAATTTATCTCTGGTACAAGGATGATAATTGATTCACCTTTTTTAATCTTTTCCTCAGCCAAGCGTAAATATACTTCGGTCTTTCCAGATCCAGTTACTCCATACAATAAAGCAGGATTAAATCCTTTAATTTTTGATAAATTCTGGACTGCATTTTCTTGCTCTTTATTTAAATTAAAAAATTTATCATCCTCATTTATTAAGTAATCTGAAGTTTTTCCAAACGGAATAATTGTTTTAGTTGAATCTTTTCTTAAAACAGTAGGTATAAATGAGAAAAATACCTCGCCAATTGGATGATGATAATATTTCGAAGCCCAAACCGCTGAATTAAATAATGGCTTTTCATAACAACTGTACTTGTCTATTGCTATAGCTTCTTTGATTGAATCTTTTTTAATTGATGGATCTAGTTTTATGATTCTTCTAACTACAATACCAAGCACCTTCTTCGAACCAAAACTTACTTTAACCCTAGAGCCTTTGACGAGCCTCTCTCTTGATTTGTATGTAAAACACCTTCTAAGCGGTATATTTAAAGCAATATCATAGTAAAAAATTTTCATTTTTTAATTGTAATGGATTTAATATTTGATATAGTTCTCATC
>CEUN01074148.1_pt1 | contig 20140 bp, 21 predicted proteins | sample 361501 | NCBI WGS metagenome assembly CEUN01 (sample SAMEA2622801, study PRJEB7988) | marine metagenome | biome: marine biome (ENVO:00000447); feature: marine epipelagic mixed layer (ENVO:xxxxxxxxx); material: "saline water (ENVO:00002010), including plankton (ENVO:xxxxxxxx)" | depth 120 m | reverse complement strand
GACCTCTCGAGCGAGAGGGTTGAGGGCCGAACAATATTGTCATAAATCGCCTAAGAAGTTAGCAATAACTTTATGATATTATGCTATTTTCGTGGATTACGGGTTTTCTAGCCACGCACGGACAAAATGTTTAGTCCACGTCTGAATCGAGGTTTCATAGGTTTCCGAAAGGCGGATCTGCTGCTGCAGTCTCTGGGCACCGGGTCAGCCTAGCTAGCTTTCGTTGTCTCCGAACCAGTCCGGAATGTCCTCGCCGCGGACGTCGGGATGGCACTGCATCCCGATCGCGCGGCCCAGACAAAATGCCTCGACGGGGAAGGCTTCGCTGCGGTCAGCTCAAGCGGAAAAAACCCAGCTCCATCAGACCATCCGGCCTGGGGCTGCCTTCACTGCCGAAGGCCGTGGCGATCATCTGTGCGCCCAGGCACAGATCCAACATCGGCCTGTCACCAGCTTCGATCAGGGCCTTGAGCCACGCGATCTCACGCATCAACCATGGCCAGCGCTCGGTATCGCGCATCGAGCCTTCGATCCCGCCTGCCACAACCACCGCAGCGTAGGACGAGCGATCATTCGGGAGCGGATCACCTTTGGGATGACAGAGGAAATCTACGCCGTAGACCATACTCCGAAGGACATCGGCGATACGCGTGCTGGTCCATTCGGAACGATGCACAAGCTAGAGAACGCGATCAGCCATAACCTTCGCCTGACGATGCAAAGGTCTCGGAGCTCGCCGCACCGATCCACATGTCGACAAAGCGTTCGGTCCACATCTGCACCTGGCTTTCGTAACGCTGTGCCAGCTCGAGCTGCTCATCCGTGCTCTGAACACCGAAGGAATGGCGATAGTGGTTCTGGTCGAGGAACTCCCGTGTCAGCGTTTGCAGCTTCGTATCGGGATGGAACTGCAGGCCATAGGCTGTCTCGCCGATCCGGAACGCCTGGACCGGGAAGTGATCGCCGCGCGCCAGAAGGATCGCCTCCTCAGGCAGCGCAACAATGCCTTCAAAGTGCCCCTGATTGAAATGGCTGGTGCCGGCGAAGAGGTCCTGGCCCTCTGCTGTGGGGTAGACCGGATAAAAACCCCATTCCGTCAAGCCGTCGGGCCGAGGCAGCACCTTGCCACCGTAGGCCGCCGCGAGAAGCTGGGCGCCCATGCAGAGACCGAGCACCGGGACTCCGCGGTCCACGGCATCGCGGATGCAGGCAATCTCCTCGGCGACCCAGGAAAGCTCATCGGGCCGGTCAGCATGCCCCTCGTCGCTACCGCCCACAATCAGCGCCGTATAGCATGAGATATCGGGCAGCGAATCTCCTTCGGGAGGGCAGATAAACTCGACCTGGTGCCTGCGGGTCCGCACGACATCGGCAACACGATCATCGGTCCAAGCTGAATTGTGGAGAATGTAGAGAACTGTCGACGGCATGAGTGCACCTCGTCGGCGGCGACGGGAGGATACCCGCGCGAACAATCTAGCCGTCCACACTCATGAATCCAGCGACGATTTCTCAGCCAAAGACTGAAGAGAATTCAGCGCTGGAGAGTTTCCGCCACGATCTCTGCCGCCAGGGCGTAACCCATGTCGCTCATGTGCACCCGGTCGACATAGAGCCACGCCTGATCATAGTCGTTGCCGATACGATCGTTGATCTCGAGATAGTCGAATCGGATCCTGCCGGAGAGGTCTTCCATGTCCTGACGATGCCAGGCGGAATGACAGCGAACGACCCTGCTGTCGGCCTCCATGATGCCCGATGCGGCATCGAAGCGATCAAAGAGTTCCCTCTCGCCTTCGGCGAGTTTCCGCTGCTGCAAGTCAGGCGTGGACTGTGTGACGGCGACCAGCCTGGCGCCGGATACGGCTGCCTGGCACGTCCACGTGCTGAACACACCTTGGAGGCTCTCGTTGAGGAGCGCACGCTCAGCATCCTCGTCGGCCTCCCTGTGGGTCAGCCTTGCAAACGGGCGAGGACTGTCGCCAAGCGGCGTGCCACGTCGCTCCTGATTGAGTCCACCATTCATGTCGTTGAGAAAGCGCTCGTTGAACTGAAACAAACCGAAGCGCCGATAGATCGCATCGCATGCCTGCAGCAGATAAATCTCATTGAGAACGGCGATGACCACATTGCGGACGGTCGTGAAGTGACCGCACAGAAACATGAAGGCAATGAGGTTCTGCGCCAGACTGTGCGAGAAACCGCCGAGATTGAGCGCGGCGCGGCGCGGCCGTTGTGGCGCCGTCATCCGATGCCCCACACCAAAACAGAACGAACCGCCGAACACGAGATCAACGGGCTCGTCTGCATCGAGGGAATCGATGGACATCTCGCGGTCACCGGGACCAGTCGTCCGGCGCATGCTCCAGCCATCGGTCTTCACGCGGCCCCGATCCAGATTCGGTACCGCGGTCCGCATGATGAACGGCTCCCAGACCTGAGCGAGATTCAATCAATGATACAGCTCCATCTGTGGCACGAGTTCATAGACCCGCGCGAGATCGCTGTCGTTTTCCACCATGGTCGGTTTCTAGCCGCTAGCCAGACGCATCAGAGCTTCTTCGAGCTTGTCACGCGTTTCGACGGCGGCGAGACGCCTTTCCTTCTGTTCCTTGATGACTTCTGCGGGCGCATTGGCCAGGAACTTCTGATTGGAGAGTTTCTTGTCGATTCCCGTGATCTCGCCTTCAGCCTTGCCGACGGCCTTTTTCAGGCGCGCGATTTCAGCATCGATGTCGATCACATCTTCGAGCGGCAGAACCAGTGTCGCTCCGTCAATCACGGCCTGGGCGGATCCCCTTGGAATCTCGCTGCTCAGGTCCATAGTCTCCAGCCGCGCCAACCGAAGAATGAGATCACGATGACGAGCGACCCGCACCTCGGCATCTACTCCGCCGTCCTTCAGCAGTGCCGTGATCTTGGCGCCCGCCGGGACATTGGCTTCGGCACGGATACCGCGGATGAGCGAGATCAGGCGCACGATCCAATCCATCTCGGCAGCAGCCTCGGCATCGACAGCCTCGTCGCCATAATCGGGCCAGCCGGCGCGGATCAACTGGGTTTCGCGGTTGTCGTCGAGTTGCTGCCAGAGTTCTTCGGTCACGAACGGCATGATGGGATGCAGCATGATCAGAAGCTGATCGAGTGCCCAGGCAGTGGCCGCACGCGTCTCGGCTATGGCAACCTCGTCTGTGCCGTTCAGGATCGGCTTGGTGAACTCGAGGTACCAGTCGCAGAAGATGTTCCATGCGGCCTGGTATCCAGCCTGGGCCGCATCGTTAAAGCGGTAGCTTGCCAGAGCATCATCCAGCCGACGGCGCAAGCGGGCCATTTCGCTGACGATCCAGCGGTTCACGGTTTCCTTGCATGATGTCGGATCGAACGTGGAATCGGGCTCACAGCCGTTCATCTCGCAATAGCGAGCGGCGTTCCAGAGCTTCGTAGCGAAATTCCGGTAACCCTCGACACGTTGCTTCGAGAGCTTGATGTCGCGGCCCGGGGCCGCCATCGCGCAGAGTGTAAAACGCAGGGCATCGGCACCATACTCGTCGATCAACTCGAGGGGATCGATGATGTTCCCCTTGGACTTCGACATCTTGGCGCCCTTCTCGTCGCGGACCAGAGCATGGATGTAGACCGTGTGGAACGGCACCTCGTCCATGAAGTGCAGGCCCATCATCATCATCCGGGCGACCCAGAAGAAAATAATGTCGAAGCCGGTCACCAGCACATCGGTCGGGTAGTAGCGCTCCAGCTCCGGGGTCTTCTCGGGCCAGCCCAGAGTTGAAAACGGCCACAGGCCCGAGGAGAACCAGGTGTCGAGAACGTCGGGATCACGCTCAAGAGCGACGTCCCCTCCATAATGCGACCGGGCCTTGAGAGCTGCGGCGTCTTCGTCGTGGGCAACAAAGACCTCGCCGTCGGGGCCGTACCAGGCCGGGATCTGATGGCCCCACCAGAGCTGGCGGGAAATGCACCAGGGCTGAATGTTGCGCATCCATTCGAAGTAGGTCTTGGTCCAGGTTTCCGGAACGAAATTCGTGCGACCGTCTTCAACGGCCCTAATTGCCGGCTCCGCCAGGGTTTTGGCATCTGCATACCACTGTTCGGTCAGCCAGGGCTCGATCGGAACGCCACCACGGTCGCCAAACGGCACCATGTGCGTGTGATCTTCGATTTCCGCCAGAAGGCCCAGAGACTCCATGTCCGCCACGATCCGGTCACGGGCTTCGAACCGGTCGAGACCCTGGTAGACCTCGGGTGCGTTCTCGTTGATGCGCGCTTCCTTGTCGAAGATGTTGATCATCTCGAGATTGTTGCGGCGACCGACTTCGAAGTCGTTGAAATCGTGGGCCGGTGTGATCTTGACCGCACCACTGCCCTGCTCCGGATCGGCGTAGTCATCGGCGACAATCCCGATCCGGCGGCCGACCAGAGGCAATACGGCATATTTGCCGACCAGATTCTTGTAGCGCTCATCGTCGGGATGAACGGCGACGGCGGTATCGCCCAACATGGTTTCGGGCCGGGTCGTGGCGACGGTGATGAAGCGTCCCTCTTCGCCCTCGATCGGATAGTTGAAGTGCCAGAGGTGGCCTTTCATCTCCTTCTGCTCGACCTCGAGGTCCGAGATCGCGGTCAGGAGTGCGGGGTCCCAGTTCACAAGGCGCTTGTCCTTGTAAATCAGGCCTTCCTCGTAGAGGTCGACAAAGACCTTGAGTACGGCCTCGCTGAGGCCTTCGTCCATGGTGAATCGTTCGCGCGACCAGTCGGCCGAAGCGCCCAGGCGGCGAAGCTGGCGCCCGATCAGACCGCCGGATTCGCCCTTCCAGGTCCAGACCTTTTCGATGAAGGCCTCACGGCCGATCTCGCGGCGGTCCAGCCCCTGCTCGGCGAGCTGACGTTCCACCACCATCTGCGTGGCGATGCCGGCGTGGTCCATGCCGGGCTGCCACAGGGCATCCCGCCCCTTCATGCGTTCGTGGCGGATAAGGATGTCCTGCAGCGTGTTGTTGAGCGCATGCCCCATGTGAAGGCTGCCGGTGACGTTGGGCGGCGGAATCACGATGGTGTAGGGCTCAGCGTTGTCGCGGCTGCCGATCGAGAACGATCCCGCGTCATCCCAGCCTTCGTAGAGTTTTGTCTCGACGCTTCCCGCGTCATAGGTCTTGTCCAACATGTCTCTTTCCGGAAATCAGCAGCGCCGCGTAGGTTCCCCTTCGCGGCGCCGGGTTATAGACGAATTTTCGAGCTTGTCAGGTTTCGTCTCCGCCCCCGAGGCGCCGTGACAGGTACCGTACCTCACGCTCTACGACTCTTTCGACAATGGCTGGAAGATGATCATCGAGCCACTGGCTGAGCATCGGCGTGAGCTGCTCCATCACGAGATCCTCGACCGGACGGCCGCGCGGTACACCATCAAGCGCATCGCGCTTGGACGCCTTGGCTAGAGAACCCAGGGCCACCGCCGCAGAGGTGCGAGCCTGTTCGGACATCAATCCATCGTCGCTCATCGTATCCTCTTGGCTGGGAGGGGGAGTTTCGTCCTCGACTTCGGGCACAGCATCGGCCACGGCCTCATCCTGCGTGCCCCGCGGGGTGTGCGTTGTGTCGCGATCGTTCCCGGACGCTTCGGCATCGGGCAGATCGGGTGTGTCCTGCACCGGTTCATCGACCGGCTCCGCCGCCTCGGCGTTCGTCATATCCGCCGTGGAGGGTTCCTCGACCGCATCACCGGCAGGCTGCTCATCAGAAGCTTCAACGATTGGCCGGGCCGGCTCGTCACTCTCGCCGGTCTCTTCGCTAGCTTCGCCCTCGATGACCTCCGTGAGCTCGAGAGGCTCGTCGTCGTCCTCATCGTCGTCGACGATCTCCTCGAGTTCGAGGATGTCATCCTCATCAGCGTCGGCATTGGGCGTTTCGTCACCTGCCGGCGCCGTCGATGAAACCTTCTTATCGTCTTCATCAATGATCTTGCGGATGGACGCCAGGATGTCGTCCATCGAGGGATCCTGGCTATTCGTCGGCTCTGCCATTGTGGGCCTGTCTTGCTTCCGTCGGGCGAAGGTTAGTCGATTTCGGGTTACCGCGAAACGCGCCCGTTACGTGTGTGATGATCGACCGTGATCAGTCGCCCATCAGGCCGCCATAACCCCACCAGGAGTCACGGGCCTCTTCGTAGTGTTCTTCAACATCGTAGACAGCGACCGGAAGCCGCAGGTACTCGGCCGTCAGGCGCCCCAAGGTGGCTTGCAGCGTGTAACTCGCGACAACGGCATCACGTTCGGCCTGGGCCAGGCTAATATGGCTCTGGAACAGCTCCTGCTCAGCATCAAGGATATCGAGAACAGTGCGCTCGCCAACCTGGGCCTCGCGTTGTGTCCCCTCCAGAGCGATCTGGTTTGCCTCAACCTCCTCACCGAACGCCATCACCTCGGCAAGCGACGTCGCAAGGTCCTGCCAGGCGCTGACCGTGTTGGCATCGACGGACCGCCGGGTTTCATCAACCTGAATACGACGCTGAGAGGCGGTCTGCTGGGCCTCACGGATCTGCGAGGATTCCAAACCGGCCTGATAAAGCGGAATCGTGACCTGGGCCTGAACCGTGATGTCATCCTGGCGCGTGATTGCTGTGCTGATGTCTTCGTTGCGCGAATAACTGGCGACCAGGTTGATCTCGGGCAACAGATCACCGATCTCAAAATCTACGGTGTCCTGTGCCGCCAATTCGGCCGCGAGCGCCTGGAGAATTGCCGGATTCTCGGCCGCGGCAATCTGCATCGACTCCTCAAGGCTTGCCGGCAAGCCCATCAGGATACCGGGCCGCGACAGCGTCTCGGGCTTGATCCCGACGATTCTCTCGAATTCAGCGGCGCGCGATATCAGGTCGCCGTCGGCCTGGACCAGTTCAGCCTGTGATTGGGCATGCCGCGCCCGGGCCTGGGACACGTCCGTCCGAGTGACCTCGCCGACGCGGAAACGATCTTCGGTCGCTTCGAGCTGGCGCAACAAACGCTGTTCGTTGTTGACGACAAGGCCCAGCACCGAACGGGCGAGAACAACATTCATGTAGGCGTTTACCGTATAGAGCAGAATCTGCTGTTCGGTGTTCACCAAGCTGGCGCGCTGGGCCGCGATCAGATTGTCGGCCTGAGAGGTCTGCGCAATCGTCTGCCCGCCATGGTACAGCGGCTGCGTCAAATTGAGGCTGTAGTTATTCGGACGGGTGGTGTCGAACGGCGCAGCATTGGTTTCCGTGCGCTGATACTGCAACGCACCGCTGGCCGAGACATTCGGCCGCCAGCCCGACAGGGCCTGGGCAATCGACTCATCGACGGAACGCAGCTCGGCCCGCGCCGCGAGAAGCGTGGGATTGTTCTGATAGGCCATGACCAGCGCATCCTCCAGGGTCTGCGCCTTGGCCGGCGAAACCTGCAAGACAACGACGACAAGGAGCGCCGATAGAGCGAGAAGCCTAGAACTGGAAAACAGCTTCACGGGCAAAAATCCGCAGTGGAGTAATGTTGGCATCGAAGAGAACCCGGCGTCCCACATTGCCGCCGGCTCCCTTCATCATCAGCATGGCCTTGCCGACACCCTGCTCTTCGCCGACGGTGACCAACCGGCCTCCGTTGGCGAGCTGGGACGTGATGTCTTCGGGAATCTGACCACAACGCCCCTCGATAACGATAACATCGTAAGGCGCCTGTTTGGCGTAACCGTCTGTCATGTTGCCCTGGAGCACCACACCATTGTCGATTTCGAGTGCGGAAAGGGCGCGATCTGCGAGAGCCACCAGGTCAGCGTCATCATCCATGCCGACGACCGTGTCAGCGAGATGTGACACCAGCGCCACGCCGTAGCCGCTGTTGCAGCCGACCACGAGCACGGCATCGGACGCCTGAATCTCGGCAGCTTGCAGCAGACGCGTCAGAACCATCGGTTCGGTCATGTAGCGTTCACCGCTGATCCGCAGGTCTTCATCGACATAGGCGATGGATTTCAGGTGCTCGGGCACGAACAGTTCGCGCGGCAGGTTGCGCAATGCCGCCAGAATGCGGTCATCGGTCACCTTCACAGTGCGAATCTGGCTTTCCACCATGGCATGGCGGGCTTGGGCGAAATCGACCATCTGCAACGCTTTCCGAAGCAATCTTGCGCATCGCTTTATAGGCTCATCGGCCCTCCGGGCACAACCTGCGACACGCGCTTTACTCCGGCCGGTGCGCTGTCCGCCATGCCTCGGCGAGCCGTTCGGCCTCTTCCAGCTCCTCAGGCGACATCAGGGTACCGAGTTTCTTCCGAAACTCGGTTGCCGCTTTTCCAACAAGGCTCCAGTCGTCCCGCGCCGCAAGCGTCAACCACATGTAGGACTGAACATAGTCCTTCGGCACACTCTCGCCGTTGAAGTACATTTCGCCGAGATTGTGTTGCGCATCGTCGTAATCCTGCTCTGCCGCTAGGCTGAACCAGTGAAATGCCTGGCCAAAGTCCTGTGGAATGCCGTCCCCATAATAATAGAGGTCGCCCAGAGCGTTCTGATCACAGGCGGTGGCGACCGATGCCGGATCTGCATGACGGAGCACTTCGACGGCCCGACAGCCGCTCTCGGGACCGTCACGGAACACGATCAGCAAGGCCGCGCCTGCGAGAATCAGGGCGACGACCGGCAGAAACAGACGGTTTCCTTCAAATCTGCTCAATACCACTGGCACCTCACGTCGCTTTCACACTCTGCTACAACTGTACCACCTGAAGTGGTTGCGGGCTCGGTGCGATGAGCTGCCACCATGACCACGAACCAACAACACGATCAACGCCGCTGTGACCTGCAATTCGCTAGACAACGAACGGCTGTCTCTGTACCAAACGCCCGCAGTGGCCAGATGGCAGAGTGGTTATGCAGCGGACTGCAAATCCGCGTACATCGGTTCGATTCCGGTTCTGGCCTCCATCCCCCTTCTCACATCCCGAAATAGATGCGTCCGTGCGGGCTCTGACCTCTGCGTCAGCCGGCCGTGCGAGATTCGCGCACCAGGTCAAACGCCTTTTCGCCGATCATGATGGCGGGTGCGTGGGTGTTGCCGTTGGTGACAAACGGCATGATCGCGTTGTCGGCGACACGTAACCCTTTAAGCCCGCGCACCTTCAGATCAGGGGCCACCACAGCCTGGGGATCGTCAGCCGCACCCATACGGCAGCTTCCCGCAACATGGTGGCTGAGAGTCACGGTTCGCCTGATCCAGTCGTTGATCTCATCATCGCTGTTGACGTCGGCGCCGGGATCGAGCTCTGCCTCTCGCCAGGGATCGAAGGCGGATTGGCCGACAATCTTGCGCATCATGTGAACACCGGTGCGAAACGCCGTGAGATCACGCTCGTCTTCAAGAAAGTTGAAGCCGAACACGGGACGCGCCCGCGGATCCGATGATCGCAGTTCAAGCCGGCCCCTGCTCTTCACACTGACCAGTTCCATGTAGACGGCAAAGCCTTCAATCGAACCATCGCTGTTGTCCCTGCCCAAAACGAGGGGCGTGAAGTCGAGCATGGCGTCAGCGAAGGGAAGACCGGGATCGGTCCGCGCATACACGGCAACATCCATGTGGTTTGTTGCTGCAGCACCTGTACGTTTCAGAAGCCACTCGATGCCTGCAAGCCATTTCAATGGCGGCTTTGTCCAGCGCAGCAAGCTCACCGGTTTGGTGCAGGTGAAGGCGACACGAACGGCTGGGTGGGTATGCAGGTTCTTGCCGACCCCTGGCAGCTCGTGCTGAACGGGTATCCCGTGAGGCGTCAACGCAGCGGGGTTACCAATGCCTGACAACATCAGTAGCTGTGGCGAGGCAATGGCGCCGGCACACAGCAGCACCTCCCGCTTTGCCGTAACCACCTCGCGTCGCCCTCCGATCATCACCTCAACGCCGGTCGCGCGCTTGCCGTCAAACACGATGCGCTCGACAGCGGTGTTGCAGCGGATCGTCAGGTTCGGGCGCTTGCGGGCCGGCTCGAGGTATCCGCGGTAGACATCACTGCGTTCACCGTTGTCCGTGTTCCGGTAAAGCACGCAGGCGCCATCCTGGATCGGGCCGTTGTAGTTCTCCGTCAGTGGATGTCCCGCCTGTTGTGCCGCTTCAAGAAAGGCTTCGTTGAGGGGGGAACTGGACGGATTGCCGCGCGTGAGGCCTATTGGGCCTGACTGGCCCATGACCTGATCGTCCGGCACCGAGGCCCGTTCGATCCGACGGTAGAGTGGCTCGATATCGTCGTACGACCATCCGGTGCAGCCTTCTGCCGCCCAACCGTCATAGACAGCCGGAGCACCGCGGGTCCACAACATGGAATTGATCGACGACGAACCGCCGATGATTTTGCCCATCTTGTAGGGCAGAACCTGTCCCGACGCGTGCTCTTCAGGTTTGGCCTTGTAATCCCAGTGGAGTGTTCCGGCCTGATAGAGCCCCAAGACACCTGCCGGCACACGGTTCATCAGTCCCCTGTGATCGGGGCCGGCCTCAACCACGAGCACACGAATAATTGGGTCCTCAGTCAATCGCGACGCCAGCACACCTCCAGCCGTCCCGCCACCGACAATCACATAGTCGAAGCCCTGTTCAGACATCCACCCGCTCCCGCTTGCCCCCTGACAATTGTTGGGGCGTGTACAGGTTGAAAGCACCGGGCTATGTCGACAAGTGAAAACTCGTCCGAATTGCCTCAGGCCCGCATGGCTGCGGTCCGCGCGCACACCAGGGCTGCGAAACTGCCCCCGACAATCACCAGATCAAAATCAGGCATAATCTATCTTACCATGGTCTGAGACGGTGCTAGCGGTGTTCCGTGGCCGAAATACGGCCTTCGCCACGGATGACGTTGCCTTCACAGTCCTGAACCGTTAAGCGTCCTGCACATGCTGACCCTTGGACTTCATCCCGGCTATCACGATGCTTCAGCCTGTCTGTTTGATGGCTACAAGCTCTTGGCGGCCGTGTCGCGCGAACGCCTGACCCGCCAGAAGGGTGACGGCCGTGGCGATGTGCCCGACGACTGCGTAGACGAGGTTCTCGCGATTGCAGGTGCTTCACGCAAAGACGTCAGTACCATCGCCTCGACCCGGTCAGCGCTCAGGCAGAGTTGTTACTCACACTTCAAGGGTCGCCGCGCCGTGGAGGGACGCATCCGCGAGGCTCTCGGACGCGAAAAGCTCCGCTTCCTTGCTCTTGAGATGGCGCGTGCCCGCACCCTTGACCCTCTTGCCATAATCGACCGGGAACGTTTCCTGGCAGCCCACGGGTTCGACGCTGCGGCGACACTCCATTTCGCCAATCATCACCGCTGCCATGCGCTTCCCACGCTGTTCTTCACTGACTGGGATGATGCCCTGCTCTACACAGCCGATGGCGGCGGCGACAACGTTCAATACTCCATGCACGCCTTTCGCGACGGGTCACTGGAGACCCTTTATGGCGACGACGAGGATCTCCTGGTGGACAACCGCGTCGACAGCCTGGGCATGGCCTATGGTTTCTGCACTCAGGCGCTGGGCTGGAAGATGAATCGCCATGAAGGAAAACTGACCGGCCTGGCCGCGCTGGGCGAGCCGAGCCAGTTTGCCGCGATGCGGAAACATTTCATGGTCACAGAGACCGGCGAGATCCTCTCGGACTTCAAAAGCTACAGCGCTATGAAAGCCTTCCTCTTCGGGTTGGCCGAAACCTCGAGCCGTGAAGATGTTGCTGCTTCGGTCCAGGCCCTGCTCGAAGAAACAATCCTCGCATCCGTGCAGATCATGTTGCGCCGCTGTGGCGCCACGAAGCTGGGGCTTGCAGGCGGCGTGTTTGCGAATGTCCGTCTGAACCGTTTGCTCGCTGAAGACACCGATGTGGACGAGGTGTTCGTGTTCCCGGCCATGGGCGATGACGGGCTCAGCGTTGGCGCCTGCCTCGACGCTCTTGCGGAACGAGACGGGATGCCGTCCTGGCTCGAACAGCGCCATCGCCTGGATGATCTCTATCTAGGCCGCGATCACACCGGTGACATCGATGTGGTGCTGGGCAACGGACACAACATCACCCGGCATGACGGCAACCCCGCGGACCTTGCCGTCGCCCGCATCAGCAGCGGTGAGGCCGGCGCGATCTACAGCCGGCGCATGGAGTTCGGGCCCCGAGCCCTGGGCGCAAGGACGATCCTGGGAAGCCCGGCCGATCACGCGATCAACGACACACTGAATCAGCGGCTCGAACGCAGCGAGTTCATGCCCTTCGCGCCGGTCGTCCGCGAGGAACGGGCATCAGAAGTCTTCGAGATATCCTCGCTGAACGCTTATGCTGCGCGCTTCATGACCATCACCTGTGCCGTGCGGCCGGAATGGAAGGACAGGATTCCGGCGGTCGTTCATTTTGACGACACAGCCCGGCCACAAATCGTACGGCGCGACGACAACCCGCTCTATCACGACATTCTGGAAGCCTTTGAACGGGAATCCGGGCTGCCGGTGCTGATCAACACATCGTTCAATGTGCACGAGGAACCCATCGTCGATACGCCGCAACAGTGCTTGAAAGCACTCAACGACAACCGCATCGACTTCGTGGTTACAGACAAGGCGCTCTATTCCCTCGCGTGAGTCCGTTGACGAGCGTGGGGCGCATCCCTATAAGCCGGATTCTATCACTGATCCGCGATAGCTCAGTTGGTAGAGCAGCTGGCTGTTAACCAGCGGGTCGTAGGTTCGAGTCCTACTCGCGGAGCCAATTTTCCAGAAGGCCGTGCCCCAGGGTGCGGCCTTCTGTCGTTTTCGCATTGCCGCCCTTCCCAAGCCTGCAGACACTTTGCACAATGTTCCGCACAGTTCGGGCGAAAGGGTGCCGATGGCCGACAAGGATTTCCAGAACGCGATTGCCGCACGCTACGACGCACCGATGTATCGCGCGATGCTGGAGGTCTGGAGTGACCAGATCCACCCCGGCCTTTTCGAGAACGACGACGATACGCTCTATGACGCTTCGGTGCGGGCTACGCGCAGACTGGCTGAACTTGCCGCCATCGACGCAGGAAGCAACGTGCTGGAAACAGCCTGCGGTGTGGGTGGAACGGCGCGGTTTCTGGCAGGTGACTTGGGATGCACAGTCACCGCGACCAATATATCCCGCGGTCAGCTTGAGACCGCGTCTGATTTGACCGAAGGCAAGCCCGGCGCCGACCGCATCGGCTACGAGTTTGCCAATTTCGAAGAGCTTCCTTTCAGCGACGAAAGCTTCGATGCCTACTGGTGCCAGGACGCTCTTCTCTATTCGATCGCACGTGATTCGGCGCTGGCTGAAGCCGCACGGGTCGTGAAACCCGGCGGCGCTGCCGCCATTTCGGATCTCACCATTGTGGGCACCCCGCAGGGCGAGGCTGCCGAGCTGATGGAACGGATTACCAAGGCTGGGTTCTGGTCACTGGACCAGTATGCGGCAGCCTTCGAAACCGCAGGATTCGAAGTCACGGCCACGGAGGACTGGAGCCATCACCTGTTGCGCTCGTTCCGGCTGATCCTGCATGACATGATCGACAAGCGCGACACGCTGGCGGCCATCGCCGGCGACGAGGAAACCGATACGACGATCGCCCGCTATCACCAGTGGTGCGCAGGGTGTGAAACCGGCCATCTCGGCTGGGGTGCGGTCGTCGGCAGGAAGAAGAAAGGCTGATTGCATGGAAACGACTGCTGACGATCTCGTGACCACCAAAGCCGCCATGGCGACGGTACCGTTGCTGGCAAGACACGATGTCGAAGCCTGCACCATCGAGCGGCTCTACGGTCTGACCAACCGTGTCTATCGGGTTGACACGCCCGACGGCAGTTACTGCCTACGCGTTCCCGGTGTCGGAACCGAGGGGTTCATCGACCGCAGCGTCGAGAAGGTGAACGCCGCAGCCGCGGCTCGGGCGGGCGTGAGCCCCGAAGTCCTGCACTACGGCGACGACGCCGTGATGGTGACGCCCTTTCTTGGTGACACTACCACCATGTCGCCTGCCCTCCTCCAAAGCACGCCAGGTGCCGCGACCCGGGCCGGCAAGGCGTTTCATAAACTCCATACCTCGGGCGAGACCTTCGATTTCCGGTTTGAACTGTTCGCTATGATCGACGACTACCTCGTTCACCTCGACAAGCTCGGTGTGACCGAATTCCCTGAGGGCTATCACGACCTGGTTCAGCAGGCCGGAGCCATGCGGGATGCGCTCTCGTCGCACGATCTGCCGCTGGCCGCCTGTCACTGCGATCCCATGTGTGAAAACATGCTGGATGACGGCAACACGATGTGGATTATCGACTGGGAATATTCGGGCATGAACGATCCGATGTGGGATCTCGGCGACTTCTCGGTCGAGGCCGGATTCGACGACGCTAAGGACAGCGAGATGATGACCGCCTACTTCGGTCGCAGCCCGACTGCCTTCGAGCAGGGCCGCATGGTGCTCTATAAGGCGTTGTGTGATTTGCTCTGGACGCTCTGGGGTCTGATCCAGCACGCCAATAAGAATCCGGCCGAAGACTTCTGGGCCTATTCCGAAGAGCGGTTTGCGCGCTGCAAGGCGCTGATGAGCAAACCGGGCTTCGGTGATCACATTGCCGCGGTGAAAGCCGGGTGAAGCTGACCATGGCCGGCCATAAACACAACGAACCGGAATCCGACATCGTCCTGAGGGTCAAGGCGATGGAGCAGTTGCTGACCGAAAAGGGCATCGTGGATCCGGCCCAGATCGATCTTGTGGTTGACTACTTTGAGACCAAGGTTGGCCCGCGCAACGGTGCAAGGGTTGTGGCCCGCGCCTGGTCGGACCCCGACTACAAGACGCGCCTCCTCGAGAACGCCTCTCCGGCCATTGCCGAACTGGGCTTTGCCGGGATGCAGGGCGAAGACATGGTGGTGCTGGAAAACACGCCCGGGGTTCACAATGTGGTCGTCTGCACCCTGTGTTCCTGTTACCCGTGGCCCGTGCTCGGGCTGCCGCCGAACTGGTACAAGAGCCCGCCCTACCGTGCCCGCGTTGTCCGCGAGCCCCGTGCCGTGCTTGAGGAGTTCGGCATGGCGGTCGGCGATGATGTCGAGGTCCGTGTCTGGGATTCCAGTGCCGAGCTTCGCTACATGGTTCTGCCCATGCAGCCCGCAGGCACAGAAGGCATGGATGAAGACGATCTGGCCAGTGTGGTGACGCGCAACGGCATGATCGGCGTGGCACCGGTCTAGGGAGCAAGCCATGGACGGACCCCACGATATCGGCGGCATGCACGGCTTCGGCCCGATTCCGATCGAGGAAAACGAGCCGATCTTTCACGGCGAGTGGGAAAAGCGCGCGTTCGGCATTGAGTTTTTCACCAACGCCCGGATCGGGGTGAACGGTGACCAGTTCCGCTATGCCAACGAGCGCCTGCCCGCTGATCTTTATCTCAGCGTGCTCTACTATGAGAAATGGATGCTGGCTTTGCAGATCCTACTTGAGGAAACCGGCGTCCTGACACAAGCAGAAATCGAGGTTCGCATGGCCAAGATACAATCCGGGGAACAGGACGTTGGGTGAACTCACAGCAGAACGCCTGGCCGAGATCATCTGGAACGGCAAGAGCCACCGCCGCGAAGGCGACGGTGGTGCAGCCCGCTTTGCGGAAGGCGACACGGTACGGACCACAAACAACCATCCTGGCGGACACACCCGCCTGCCCCGCTACGCCATGGGCCGAACAGGCACGATCGTGAAGAACCACGGAATCTTCGGCTTTCCCGATACCAACGCACGTGGCGAAGGAGAGCAGCCACAGCACTGCTATGCCGTGTGCTTCGAAGGAACCGAGCTTTGGGGCAGCGCCGCACACGCGCGCGATGCCGTCGTGCTGGACCTCTTTGACAGTTACCTGGAAGCGCCGTGACCGACCAACCGACACCGCCGCCGCAGGCGATCCTCGATATGCTGCCGGACGACGGTGACGGCCCGGTGTTTCAGGAACCATGGCAAGCGCGCATCTTTGCCCTGATCTCCACGATGTACATGGACGGCCGTTACGCCTGGGACGACTTCAAAGATCTGCTGATCGATGAGATTCAAAGCCATGGCGCGAATGACGGCATGGACTATTACGAGCGTTGGCTCGCGGCGGCAGAACGTCTGGTGACGGCCAAGGGCATAGCCGAAGACAGCGATCTCGCAGAGCGCAAGGAGCACCTCGCCCACCATCCGCCGCACCCCACGACATCGGAACCCGGTCCCATCGCGGTCGATCCCGCGCGCAAAGCGTGAACACGTCTGCCACGAAAGCGCGTGACGACGACCTGCGGCGGCATGTCGCAGCACATCGCACAGGTGAACAGTAGTAGGTGGACGAGCTGATGGCTCGTCTGGTGCCCGATCAGGATGATCCAAACGCGCATCGCCGCGTCTCTGTCGCTCTGATGCAGGCGGGCCTGATCCTGCTTGCGATCAATGCTCAGGTTGTTAGTGTCAACGCCGGGGCGCGTCTCGACAGACGGCTTGCCGACGACAAGAATCTGCTGGTCGCCATGATCCTGATGCGTGGCGATGCCCGTGGCGGCACCACGTTTGCGGAGCGCATCGCTCGCGAATGGCCCGACTACGTTCCCGGCTGAGTCAATCTCGCCTACGCGCTGACACAGGTCGGACGTATCGAGGACGCCACAACGTCCTATCGCCGTGTTCTGGAGTTTCAGCCCGGCGATCTCAATGCCACCGACGGTCTTGCCCGCTCTGTCGGATCACTCGGACAGCACGATGAATTTGTTGTTCTGGGCCGGCAGTCGCTGGAAGTGAAGGACAAGGCCGCGGCGAAGCTCAAGCGAATCTGGAAGATACCGTCGAAGCCCCCCCGTCGACGCATATCATTGCCTACAGCCTTTGGGGTGACAGCCCCCGTTACACCCGCACAGCCCATCGCAATGTCGGTGTCGTCCGAGACATCTACCCAGGCTGGAGCTGCCGCATCTATCACCACGACACGGTTCCGATCGACGTGTTGACGGACCTTAAGTCCGCTGGGGCGCAGCTCGTTCAGGTCGCCCAGCGCCATGTCGGCATGGAAGGGCTGATGTGACGCTTTCTTGTCGCCGATGATCCCGGTGTCCATCGTTTTCTGGTGCGTGACGCCGACATACTGCTCACCGTACAGGAGCGTGTCGCAGTCGATGACTGGATGGCGTCGGACAAGCCATTTTATGTGTTGCGCGACTGGTAGAGCCATGCCGATCTGATGCTGGCCGGCCTGTGGGACGGCACCGACGGACTGCTCAAAGGCATGCAGAAGCAGATCAACATCTTCTTCACCAGCAGAAACACGATCGACCGCAAGGTTGACCAGATATTCCTGGGCGAAATCGTCTGGCCATCGATCCGCAAGGCCTGCCTCAGCCACGACGACTACTTCGGCTGTTTCGATGCGCGTCCCTACTCGCCTTACGGCCATCGCCCAAGAGGCCACCACATCGGCATGAATGTCAACGTCTTACCCGAAAGAGAACGAGTACCTGGCCTCCAGGCCCAGGCGCCGGCTTAAAGGGACGTAGACGCCGAGTGAGGTGCGTGAAACGATGCGCGCATGGAGGGTATTGTAATGCAGAGTGTCTGGCTGAAGCAGGCCCTGAAGGCCGACGGTGGACCTGGAATCACTCCACTCGATGGCGACCTCAAGGTCGACGTCGCAATTGTCGGCGGCGGCTTCACCGGCTTGTGGACCGCACTAGAACTGAAATCACGCGATACTTCTCTTGATGTCGCCATCATCGAGCGTGATATCTGCGGATCCGGCGGTAGTGGCGCCAATGCCGGCCATGCGCTGCCCATGTGGCTCCAGCTCCCGCTTCTTGAGCAAGTCAGCGACACAGAAAGTGCGATGAACATTGGCAATGCGGCGCTCAAAGCGATCGACGACATCCGTTCCGTCAGCGCCGAACACGGCATCGACAGCCAGATCAGTGAGACCAACACGATCTGGGCCGCGACCTGCGAAAAGCAGTCGGGCCATTGGGACGAAATGCTCCGCCTGATGGAGGGATTTCAAGTCCATGGTTATCGTTATCTTGACAAGGACGCCGTGCGCAACGCGACGGGTTCAGACGCACTCGTCGGGGGCCTGATCGATGATTCGAGCGTTCTGATTCATCCCGGCCATCTGGTTCGCGGGCTGCGTCGTGTCGCTCTCGCAAAGGGCGTGCGCATCTTTGAGAAGACGGAGATGACAAAACTCGGCCGGACCAGCCCGCCGACTGTCACAACGCCACAGGGAACCGTGACCGCGAGGAAGGTGGTCCTGGGACTTTACGGTTGGTCACTTTCCATTCCGGAACTGCGATCCTCTGCCATGGTGATGTTTACGGACGCGGCGATGACCAAACCCATCCCCGACAAACTCGATGAACTGGGCCTGCGCGGCGTCTCCGGATTCACGGACTCCCGTGTCTTCATCGAAGCCTGCCGTCCGACCGCTGATGACCGTATGTTCTGGACCAAATCCGGGGGCTGGTTACCCTATGGCGATCGCCTCGACCGATGCAGTCGCCAGCCGTTCCGGACAGAAAGCGAGTTGCGCGATGTGATCGGTGGCTATCACCCCGCCCTGCGTGACGTGGAAATTGAAGGCGCGTGGTGTGGACCGATTGACCGAACAATGAACGGCCTGCCGATCTTCGGGCGACTGCCGACCTGTCGAGACATCGTGTTCGGCTATGGCTATTCCGGCGCCGGGGTTGTGCCATCACGGGTGGGAAGCCACATTCTGGCGTCGCTGGTTCAGGACAAGGATGATGTCTGGACCCGCTCTCCGCTGGTCAGCCCTCTCAGCCGCTCGTTCCCGCCTGAGCCTATGCGCTGGATCGGCGGTCAGATCGTGAAGGCCGCAATCTCGCGCAAGGACCGATACGATCATGCCGGCAAGGAAGTCGGGCCGATCACCAAGTTCTGGCTGCAGTTCAAGCCGGCGAGTTACAAGCCGAGCTGACGACCTATACGGTCTGATCCAGGCCGCGCCGATCTAACGCTTCTTTGGCCTCCGCAACGAGCTGTTCGTAGACAGTGCGGTTCAATTCGGCCATGTCACTTGCCAGAGCCTGATTGAGCGCCTCATCCATGCGATCGGCCGTCAGGTCGTCATCATCCGGAAGATGCCGTGCCACTATCAGCGCTGCTGCATGCAGGGCGTCGTGGCGATCAAGGCCCTCTGACACCATTCGCTCCACGGCAACGGCTGTCTCAGGCGGATCAATTAGCGCGATCTGGTTTTCGACAATCACATGCAGCACGGCATGAACATCAATGTTGATCTTCTTCTTGTTGAGCAGCCTGTGGGCCCGGCGCACGAGTTTGAATCGCGCGGCATCAGGTTGCGCCAACCACTCTTCGGTTACGGGCGTCTGTCTTGGGTCGTAACGCTTCATGCGGTGGCACTTTCCTGAAAGTTTTCATCGTCCGATGGCGCGGACTGGTCGGGACAGACAACCGCCCCCAGCCACTGGCGGACCGCATCGGCGGCGGTGTTCTCCGCGATCCCGACCAGGAACGGGCCATCGATTCCCTCAGGCCATGTTTCCAAGGGTCGCGGCCGGTGAAAGAGATGCTGCACGCCGTCGACACTGACAGGACCATCCTGCCCTTCGACCATCAAAAGTCCCTTCACCCGCAACAGTTTGTCGCCATGGGTTTCGACCAACTCGGTCACAGACAGGCGGACATGCTCCCAACTTAGAGCGGCCTCCCCCTTTACAACCACCGAAACGATCCGGTCGTGATGATGCTCCCGTGGTTCCTGAGGATCGAACCGCGCCACGCCTGACAGCACATGGTTAGGATCAATCTCGCCCTGGACGGCACGGTGGATCGTCGAACGGTTGTTCCACCGTTCGATCTCCGACTCCGCGTCCTCGACATCTCCCAGGTCACCCTTGGTGATGATGATCGTGTCGGCCAGCGCCACCTGCCGTTCGGCCTCACCATGGTTTTCGACACTATGGCGTCCGTTCACCGCATCGAAACAGGTGACCAGGCTTGCCAGTTCGTATTGCGACAGTCTCAGGGGATCAGTCCGGAAGGTCTGCATCACCGGGACGGGATCGGCGAGGCCCGTGGTTTCGATTATGACTCGCGTGAAGGGCGG
>CEUN01015555.1_pt1 | contig 20227 bp, 20 predicted proteins | sample 361501 | NCBI WGS metagenome assembly CEUN01 (sample SAMEA2622801, study PRJEB7988) | marine metagenome | biome: marine biome (ENVO:00000447); feature: marine epipelagic mixed layer (ENVO:xxxxxxxxx); material: "saline water (ENVO:00002010), including plankton (ENVO:xxxxxxxx)" | depth 120 m | reverse complement strand
CACTTCCTGCTGCCATCCGAGGGCCCTCAGCGTTTCTGCGGCTACAAGCAGGTTCATCAAATTGAAGGCACCCAGAAATGGGGTTTCTATTTCTTGTCCTCGCCACACGAAAGACGAGCCACTCCGGGTGAGTTTGGGATTTCCGATTAGTTGGGGGTCGACAACCACTAGGCCTTCATGACCTATGCCTCGAAGTTCAGAAGCAAGCCGTTTCCCCCACGCATCGCTTACTGCGACGACCGCAACAGGACATTCAAAGTCAAATAACCGGCGCTTGGCTTGAAAGTAAGCCTCCATATCTTCATGAAAGTCGAGGTGTTCCGGGCTGAGGTTCGTAAAGACCGCCGCTTCGAAGTCCACTCCTTTAACCCGATCAAACTCAAGGGCATGAGAAGAGACTTCGAGACAAGCCCATTCTTTGTTTTCATCCCTAATTTTCGCTAACGACCGTTGCAGTTCAGGTGCTTCAGGCGTGGTGTAATCACCCGTAAGAGTGCCAAGAACATCCGCCGTTGTTCCGCACCTCTCCAAGACATCGGCTAAGACCTGAACTGTTGTGCTCTTCCCTGCGGTTCCCGTAACCCCGATGACCTTTAACTTCTTTGATGGTTCGCCATGAATCACGGACGAGGCGGGCCCTAAAGCTTCTCTGACATTCGGCACCAAGATTTGCGGGATGGCATGTTCCAACTTGCGTTCGACCAACAGCGCACAAGCCCCTTTGCGAACTGCTTCGTCCGCATATTGGTGACCGTCGTCATGGACACCAATCACACAAGCGAACAGGTCACCTTGGGTTACTGCACGACTATCGAGAGTGACACCCGTCACTTGGATACTGCTTTCAGGATCCTCAAGGTTCGAAAGAGAAGCTCCTTGGCATGCCATAACGATTTCCTCTAAAGAAGTTCCCGCCATACCCCTCTACCTTGTTTTAGGCACTCCGAGAATGCCTAGGGTTCTGGCCGCTATTTCGCTAAAGACGGGAGCTGCCGTAAAGCCGGCTTTATATTCGAGAGGTTCGTCAAGGACAACGACGACAGTGACTTTAGGGTCCTCCACAGGAGCGAATCCTGCAAAGATCGTCGTATAACTGTCACCGTATCCTCGCTGGTCGATTAGAGGCTTTTGCGCTGTACCAGTCTTTCCTCCGACTCCGTAACCCTCGACTGCTGCGCGCTTTCCTGTTCCATCCATCACCACGCTTTCAAGCATGGCGCGCATTTGCTTTGCAGTGGTCGCGCTCAGAACCTCCTGCCCGAAGGAAGTATCCATTGTTCTAGATGCGCCTTCGGACGTCACAAACCCCCGCACCAGCGAAGACGGCTTGTATTTGCCATTATTTGCAATCGTGTTGTAGGCAGCAGCTATTTGGATCGCCGTTACGGAAACTCCCTGCCCAAAAGAAATGGCTGCTAAATCGATACCTTCCCAGTCTTGAGGAGGTTTTAATTTGCCCCGCGTTTCGTGAGGGAAAGATGGATTATCGCGATCTCCGGATGAGTATTGCCCCAAGCCGAACGCTCTGAGGTAATGATACATCTGATCGGGGCCGAGTCTTTCGGCGATTTGGATAGTTCCAATGTTGGATGATTTGGACAGGATTTGAGTCACTGTGAGTTCCCGGTCTTCGTAGACGTAGGGCTCGCGGAATGGCTTGTCAGAGTATTGGTACAGGTGTGGCACATTGAATACTTCGTCAGGCCAAGTGAGGCCTTCTTCTATGGCTGCTGCAATGGTGAACGTCTTTGCCACTGAACCGGGTTCAAATTGTTTGGCATACGCACTACTTGCGCCGGCAACACGGGCTTGGCCACTTTCTTTGAAGTGATCTATGTCAGCCAATGCCAAAACTTCTGCTGTAGGTACGTCAAGAACTATTGCAGTGGCCCAATTGGCGCCGCTAGCCAAAACTGCATCCTTCAAAATCTCCTCAACTAAACGCTGAATCGGGGCATGAAGTGTGGTCTCTATGTCGTACCCAGGTTTAGGGGGCTCATAGTTAAGGTCCCCGCCCGGCAGCTTTACTGAATCGAACGCTGCTACATAGTCAGCCCGACTTCCTGACTGACCCGCGAGTAAATCAGCGAATTGCAACTCAATTCCATTTAAGGGTTTCTCGTCGCGATCGACTTGACCTAGAAGGTTCCTCGCAAATTCGTTTCCGTTCGGATAGACCCGGTCTGGTTCCTCTCGATACTCGATTCCCGGCAGCTCCAGCGCGCTCACTCTGTCAGCGATATGGGCTGGCACTTCTCGCTGGAGGTGGACATAGCTGAGGTCCTTCGATAGCAGCTCGTATATTTTTTGTGTGGGCATATTTAAAATTGGAGCTAGAGCTAAGGCTGTCGCCTGGGCACTAACGATGAGACGTGGATTAGCTCCTATAGTGATTGCCGAATCTGTGGTGGCAAGAAACGATCCGTCTCGGGCGAGGATGTTGCCCCGTTCACCCGTGATCGTGGACCGAGTTATGTGACGAGAAATCTCTCCAAGATGTTGTTCCCTGTCGACGACTTGGACGATTAATAAGCGTGTGGCAATAAACCCAAGTGCCCCAATAGCGACGAGCATAAGCCATCCAACTCTTTTGCTCCGATACCCGACTCGGCCCCACGGTTCAGAGATGTGAAAGGTGGTTTTGGGCTCTGCAGTTTGCTTGCGAGGTTGTTGTGACTGCCGGGCTCCGGTAAATACGTTCATGGACTACCAGGGCCTTCGCTTATCTCGCGCTTCTCGGAGGTTCGACGGCCAGGACCTCCGCTAATAGCGGGTCCATTGAAAATCTTTTGGCGTTATTCCCTCGGTGAATGTCATGGAATTCCGGGACCTTGTTTAGCGCTATGTGCTCTGGTCTGAGCCGTATCTGTATCGCCGATTCTGCTGGTAGGAGAGCTAGTTGGCCGTATGCCAAGCGTTCAATTTTTAGCGGAGCCACGGCGTTCTCGTATTTAAGTCGCAGTTCACGCACAGACTCTTGCTGTAGTGCTATTTGCTTATCCAGACGGTCTATTTCCACCACTTGCGTTTTGAGCATGGCGTTAAAGAGTGCGTGCCCAAGGATGATGGTGATTGTGATGACTCCAAGGACTGTGGTGATGCCTACGAACCGGCTGCCCCACGAACCACTCTCCGATCGAGGACCAAATCGAGCGCTCGCACCAACCTCGATAACATCGGGCCCGATAGGCAGGTCGGTCAGGACAGTAGCGGCCATGGAAATTAGAGCTCGCTAACGGAAAGACGTTCGGCTGCTCTGAAACGGGCGCTAGCAGCTCTCGGATTTGCTTCTATTTCTTCCGCAGTCGGGCGAACAACTTTTCTTCGCATCAACCTGACATTGGGTTCTGAGTCGCAGATACATGGCAAAGTTGACGGACACTCACATATACCGTCAGCCGCTTCACGTAACACTTGCTTCACGATTTTGTCCTCTCCTGAGTGGTAAGAAAGAACGACTATTCGGCCTCCGGGTACCAGTCGCTCGATTGTTTGTTTAAGGGCCAGTTCGATTTGTTCAAGCTCATCGTTGACGGCTATCCGGACCGCCTGAAAAGTCCTTCTAGCTGGATGTTTCCCCGTTCTTCGCGCCGCTGCCGGTACCGCGTTGCGAACCAACTCTGCTAATTGCGTCGTTGAACTAATAGGACGCTGAGCGACTATTGACTGTGCTATTCGCCTAGCAAACCGTTCGTCTGCGTTGAATTTCAGCAGCCACGCGAGTTCATCTTCGGTGTAAGTGTTCACAACAATGGACGCGTTGAGTTCTTGTTGAGGGTCCATCCGCATATCCAACGGCGCATCGTGTCGATGAGAGAACCCTCGGTCGGGAGTGTCGAGCTGGTGACTACTTACGCCGAGGTCGAAAATTGCGCCGGTGAGTTGTCGGCCGCCCGAATCAAGAACGGCTGCGATTTGGTCGAACCTGGCATGAACCACATTGACCCGGTCACCCAAGTGACGGAGACGTTCTTTCGTGGCCCGCACCGCATTGGGATCACGGTCGAGTCCGATTAAGGACCTATTTGGGCTTTGTTTGAGTAGCGCATGCGCATGGCCGCCGCCTCCGACCGTCGCGTCGACGAATAGTCCTTCTTTCAAGGGTTCAAATGTTTTTAGAACCTCTTTGAGCATCACGGGGTCGTGTTCATAGGTTTGCGAGACTTCACCGTCGCCAACGTTTAGAGATGGAGAACCATCGGTCTTCTCTGTCATGTTGCATCACTGTCAATAAAGTCATCTGGTGACTCCAACAGCGAATCTCCGACTTGGGTGACCTCTTGCCACCGGGCTCTGTCCCAGATCTCAACTTCGTCTATCGCTCCGACGATTACACAGTCGCGTTGTAGGTGCGCGAAAACTCGTAAGTCTTCTGGAATCGCTATTCGGCCTTGTTTGTCAGGAAGAACTCGTGCTGCGCCCGCACCGAAAGATCTCTTCGCCGAGCGATGGCGTATGTCGCCCTCTTCGGAACGCGTGGCCATAACGCTGGCAATATCTTTAAACCGCAGCGGAGTTAGCAGAGCCAAACATCCCTCTGAGCCCTTGATGAGGAAGCCACTTTGTTCGAAGGACGTTCGAAAAGAGGCGGGGAGAACGACTCGCCCTTTGGGGTCCAAAGAGTGTTCGAATTGCCCTACAAATACGTCGTCCACGTCACACCTAAACAATCGACCCTGCGGAACAGGATGGTTTTGTGGCGCAAAACACAGCGCAAGTTAACCCACTATGTTCCCTATCGCGCCACATCGTGACACTTTATGGGATTTTTAACGCCTAGTCCAGCCATTCCAAAACACTTAAATCACTTTGCGTCAGAACTTTTGAATCACAATGATGTAATTATCCACAGAGAGTGAAACAAAAGATCACTTTTAGTGTTGTTTAGCTACTCAGAGTAGTGTTCGGTTTGCTGTCGCAGCTAGCTATGCAATGTCATCCCCACCCGTGCCGCATCCTCACCTCGGTCAACAAGTGCCGGGCTCAATTACAAGCTTCTGCGCCTAGGCACTCAAGGGCAAAAGCGCAGGTATGTAGCTCTCCCACTCAGACGGGACCGCTCCACGTAAGGCTGCCGCTACGGCTATGGGTTCGGGAGCGTAAGGGGTCTTTTTCAGCCTGAACCTCGAAAGTTCAAGAAGGGTATCTCCCTTAGCCGCATTGCAGCGTCGGCAACAGGCGACCACATTCTCCCATTTATGTTCACCGCCCTTGCTGCGCGGATGCACATGGTCTATACATTCGGCCTGTCGTCCACAGTACTGGCACCGATTTCCGTCACGGGCGAAGACTGCCTTGCGATGCAAAGGAGCACGGCGTCTATACGGAGCCGCGACCGGGTAACGAAGTCGAACAATTGAAGGGACGAAAAGGTGAAACCGTTCCGAGCGCACGATTTCGTCACGTTCGTGGACCATCTCTGCCTTGTTGGCTATCAGCAGCAACAACGCACGCTTAACCGAAACGATGGAAAGCGGACGAAATCCAACGTCAAGCAACAAGGTTCGTTCCGAAAGAACCGAGTCGCCCACCACCTTTTATTCCACTCCTGACTTCCAGTCCTTGCACCACTCCAACCACGCAATGACATCATCGGCGTAAAGATCTGGTGCAGATGAACCATCTGCGCCGTACATGGTCACCATACGAAATTCCAGGAACTTGCTGTCGGGTAGTGGCATGAAGGGAGGCTTACGCCACCACCCATTCGGCAACATCCGACACCAGGTAACTGCGCCAATCACCCAAAGTCTCGGCCTAACAAGGACCGCCATAGCGGCGGCTAAGAATAAACGGGAGGCACGTACTTCTGGAACCACGCTATAAATCCTAATCGGGTTGATTGCCCCCAACGGTTGACCCAACACTTCTAAATCCAACAGCTGCCGCTCCCACCAAAGGAGTTACTTCGCCAAGTTGGACAGAAGAAATTCTGACACCTCGCGAGAACTCCAAGCGGCAACGATCAGCCAACTCTCGATTAGCTGCCTCAAAGAACGGATCACCAAAACCAAGAGCCACCGAACCCCCGACGAGCACCTGCTCCAAATCCAGAAGATTGACCACTGAAGCCACTGCTCTACCGACCATTAAGCCAGCTCGAATTCTTTCACTTGTATCAGCTTCGGCAGGCGGCCTACCGGTACGTCGCTCAATTGCCGTGCCAGATGCTTCGGCTTCCAAGCAACCATAGGCACCGCAACCGCAAAGAGCTCCGTCAGGCTCGACAATGACGTGACCAATATGCCCAGCGTTGCCATCTTTGCCGTCCAAGAGCACATCATCCACTACGAGCCCACCACCGACTCCCGTTGACACAACCATCGCCAAAAAATTCGAGAGGGTCCTTCCCGCTCCGTACCAAGCTTCGCCTAGCGCCAAAGCTTTCGCGTCGTTGTCTACAGCAACTGGAACGCCTAGAGCTCCTTCCAATCTCTTTAATAGCGGGAACGACCGCCATGCTGGAATATTCAATGGCGAAACCAAGGCCCCATTTCGCGTCATTGGACCGCCGCACCCCACCCCGCAAACGTCATAACGCTCACCTTTTTGCACAACTTTTTCTATGAGACCCAACAGGTTGTCCCAAAGCACTTCTTCGCTGTTTGTTGAAGGCGTCGGCATTTGTGCCCGAGTCAGCACCTCTCCTTCAATGCCCACCAGACCCACTGCCAGCTTTGTCCCACCAACATCAACTGCTAGCGCAATGTGCTGCGAAGCTTTGTGACTCAGAGGTCATCCTTGCGGAAAACGGAACGCATTCGTTCCGATAAACCGCCCATATTTGCACGCATCTGGCCGCTGCGAACTTGTCCCGAGACTTTTTGGATGCCCGCTTTACCCATTTTTCTCAGATTTCGTTCGATCACGATCGCGCACACAAACATCGTCAAGAAGGCAACAAAGGCCAGTCCGAAGTGCACTTGAAGTCCCGCAACGATCCCCACAAGCCCAGCCACCCCGATAATCGCAGCCCACTTGATGTTCCTCAAGGCATGGCGATAGAGAGTAGTTTCCCCAACCTCGCGAGCGAATTCAGGGTCGGAGTCATAGAACTCCTTCTCTATCTCATGGAGTATGCGCTGTTCGTCGTCAGAGAGCGGCACGAGACCTTCCGTTCATTGGTACCAACAGTTTAGGACCACTCTCGCTCCAGATCGACACCAGCAGCGCTAGGAATCATTATTTTCAGATGGATTTATGGGTAGACCTGGCCCAATTGCCGAGTGACCATAGCGTTCACGTATGCGATCCATAGCGCCTGAAAGGCGGCTCCAACTCTGATCTCTCTTGTCATCTTGCACCAAGGACAGTTGACGAGGCCCCGTCTCATCCAAGCGACTTAGACCAACTCCGAGAAGTCTGACTCCCTGCCCAATGTCCAGTTGGGCCAACAATTCAGTAGCTTTTTCCGCTATTTCAGGCAACGTATCGACTGGTTCATCAACGGTTATCGAGCGGGTAACAAAGGACATGTCGGGGCGTCGCACCTTCAGATGAATAGTGCGCCCAGCGGTTCCTTGTGTCCGAGCTCTCGACGAAACGGCGTCAGAAAGCCTGACGATTTCGCTCTCCAGCGCCTTTCTGTCGTAGACATCGCTAGGAAAAGTTTCCTCATGACTTATCGACTTTCGTTGCCGTTCAGAATTAACTCGACTGACATCAACACCCCTACTCAGCTTCCACAGGTGACCACCATGCGAAGCGCCTAGCGCTTCGACCAATACCTGCTCGGGAACCGCCGCTAAGTCCTTCACCGTTGAAATCCCCAGCGACCGGAGCTTCCTCAACGTAACGGCGCCCACCCCCCATAGCGCTTCCACAGGGTGGGCTTCTAAGAAAGTTTTCTGGTTCTCGCTATCGACGACATACACGCCCACACCAGGCTGAATTCCACGGGAGGTGATCTGGGGCTTCGCAGCCACCGAAGCTAGCTTGGCGAGCAATTTCGAACTAGCAACTCCGACAGAACAGTCAAGCCCCACGCCCTCGTAAATATCGCTTCGCAGTTGCCAAGCAATCTCTTCCGAACTTCCAAAAAGCTTGCGAGCCCCACCCACGTCAAGAAAAGCTTCGTCTAAAGCAATCGGCTCAATCTCTGGCGTAACTGCCTGAAAAATTTGATGGACCCTCCGAGAAACTTCTCTATAACGAGGAAAATCGGATTTCACAAAAACGGCATCAGAGCAAAGCCTTCGCGCAACAACGCTCGACATTGCCGATTTTACGCCCATAGCGCGAGCCTCATAGCTAGCTGAAGCCACCACTCCTCGTTGGGAATCGCCTCCCACAACAACAGGCTTTCCGATTAGTGATGGATTGCTTTGCCGTTCAACTTCAACATAAAAGGCATCCATATCCACATGCAGAATCGGCAGATCTTCCATGGAGTCAGACCTGCGACCTTTGACATTGGTTCCCACGAGAGTGCACCAGCTTAAAGCTAGACCCGCTCCACACGAAGAGCATTTATGTCCTTCCCGGCTATGCGGTAACGAAATTCTCCACCTTCGGGAAGATCACCGTTTACATATCCGAGAAGTGGTTCTCGCAACCACAACTGCTGCCCTACCAACAGCTCGTCGAGCTTCTCCTTCGGAACCCAATCCGCCGCCTGAACTATGCCGTCGGGGTCATCAATATGGATTCGGCCTGAGTATTCAACCGCCAGATGAACTTCAACTCGCAGAGTCCAATTCATGTCCGTCGCCTCCGCCAAGACCGTATAGACAGGACCAACCCAGGCTTCAACTGCAAGGCCGGTTTCTTCGACAACTTCTCGCGTGAGGCCCTCAAGGACAGTTTCGCCTTCATCTATAACCCCACCTGGCGTGCTCCAATCCGTACGCCCACCCTTTCGATGGTTAAGCACCATAAGGACGGAGCCTTCATCCAGAATTATTCCCCCACCTACGGTCCATCTGCGCACCATAAGAGTTTGCCACCCACAAGTGGTTCTCTGTGACATCCGAATACGATGCTTGGGTGCCTGATTCTTCAAGTCAACCCGAAAGGCCCAAGCAACTTCCCGACAGCTTTGAGATTCCTAGCGCCTTACCCTCTGTTCTAGCTCGAGTCTTTGCATTCTCCGCGATTGTGGCCGGAAGTCTTTGCGGAGGCTTAATGGGCTTCGCTCTTGGGCGCCTTCAATGGGGCACCGACGGAGATCTCTGGGTATTTTTGGTTACTTGTCTAGGATCAGTGGCCACATCAGTTGGGGTCGCGATCGTTGCTGTTCTAGTTCTTAGAGCGATGTCAGAATGGAACGATGTCGCTTCCGCAAAAGCCCGACGCAAGATATGACCGTTGTTACTGATGCCAGTGAACTCAAACAACTCCTGGATCTCGCCGTAGATTTCGCACTCAGAGCCGGTGAGGTGCACCGCAGGAGGGCAACAGGAGACGTGGGCTCTAAATCCACAGCAACCGACCCAGTGACCCAGGTCGATCGTGAAGCAGAGGCACTTATTGCAGAAGCAATAAAGGAAGCTCGACCTGACGACTCTATTCTTGGAGAAGAATCAACACTGATCGAAGGTACTTCGGGGTTCCAGTGGGTAATTGATCCGCTAGACGGAACCGTGAACTATCTCTACAACTTTCCAAGCTACGCGGTCTCCATCGGGATTGAGACGGCTGGCGAGCCAGTGGTAGGTGTCGTCCTCGATACAGCCATCAATCATTTATTTACGGCGCAACACGGCGGTATGGCAACCAAAAATGGTGAAGAAATTCAAGTGACGAGTTGCTCCGAATTGCCACTAGCGCTTCTAGGAACCGGATTTGCTTATGAACCATCAGTGCGAGAGCAACAGGCAAAAGTTGCGGGCAGCCTCCTGCCCAAAGTAAGAGACATTCGTCGGTCCGGTTCCTGCGCCGTTGATCTTTGCTCCGTGGCAGCCGGGCGACTCGATGCCTTCTACGAAACAGGAGTCAACTGGTGGGACGTAGCTGCCGGGATCCAAATAGTCCGAAGCGCCGGCGGCGTTGCCACCTACGAACCCGACTTAAAACGCGTCTTTGCTTCGGGCCCCAAGCTCTGGGATCAACTAATTGACGCCGTAAATCAGGCCGAAAAGGGATTGTGACCCCCAATTCCCTCCTCCATCGGCCAATATTTAAGGTGTGAGCATCCAGATCCTGACAATTGAGGACGATGAACGAATTCGTACCGCAGTGCGGTTCGCCCTTGAAGACGAGGGCTGGAAAGTTCTAGAAGCTGAGACTGGCGAACAAGCCCTCGAAGAATTCAACTCAATGAGCCCCGATGTCGTTCTTGTAGACATTGGCCTGCCCGGGGTCGATGGCTTCGAAGTGTGTCGGTCGCTGCGACGCGTAAGTGACGTGCCGATCATCATGGTGACAGCCAGGGATGACACCCACGACGTGGTGGCTGGCTTGGAAGCAGGCGCTGACGATTACGTAACGAAGCCAATCGCCCCCAAGGAACTCTCTGCAAGAATTCGCGCCCTGTTACGCAGAGTGAAGCCCGAAGACACAGGCCTCGCCCCAAGAACAATAGGCGACTTGGAAATAGTCCCCGACGAAGGCATCGTGCGGAAAAGCGGAACGGAGATTCATCTCACAAAAACAGAATTTCATCTGTTATGCGAACTATCAGACCAAATAGGCAAAGTCCTCAGCCGCGAACACCTTCTCGAAGAGGTTTGGGGCTACGACTATTTCGGGGATGGGCGACTTGTAGATGTCCATGTCCGCCGACTTCGCACCAAAGTTGAAACCGACCCCGCCCATCCTCGTCACGTTGTAACCGTGCGCGGCATGGGCTACAAGCTTCAACCTTGAGTATGGCTTCGCGCGGCCTTCCATGGCGCCGCCTTCCCCTGAGAACTAGGGTCATCGGCGCATTTACTCTGGGGGCGGCAATAGCTGCCCTAGTGCTCGTTGTTATTACGTATGGACTTTCGCGACAGAGCATGCTCCAGCAAAGAGAGGAGTCATCAGAGCGTCAGTTCTTTGCGAATGCGCGACAAGTACAAAGTTCGCTAAGAGCCGAGGATCCCGATTTCACTCAATTATTGGAATCACTACCTAGCCTCAGCGGTAGTCGCTCGATCATTCGAACCGGAGAGGAGACCTGGACATCCCTCTCGCTGACTCCCAGCGACTTACCGCCTGTTCTGATCTCAACCGTGCTTGAGTCGCCTCAGGCTCAAACGATGCGTTACCGATTAGATGACCAGCCGGTGTTGACATTTGGACTTCAAATGCGACCGAGCACAGCATCGGCTCTTGAGGGCGTCGCATATTTTGAGGTGGTTCCGCTCGCCGAAGTCGAGAGCACTTTAGAGAGTTTGGCTTTAATTCTGTTGGTCGGGGGCGTTCTCACTGTCTTGCTGGGCGTGGGAATAGGCCTGTGGGCAAGCGGGGGTCTCTTACGGCCCCTCACCGATATTTCCGATGCTGCAACTTCGATCGCACACGGCCGTTTTGATACACGCCTTGAGGAGGTCTCTGATCCCGACCTAGACGCTCTTGTAGGTTCCTTCAACGAAATGGCCGCCGCTATGGAGACGCGTATCACTCGTGACGCAAGGTTCTCTTCAGATGTAAGTCACGAGTTGAGATCGCCCCTAATGACTTTGCGAGCTTCCATAGATGTCATGCAGCATCGCCGAGAGGAACTCTCGGAGCGAACTCGCCAAGCATTGGATCTACTGAATGATGAGGTCATTAGATTCGAAAATTTAGTTCAAGATTTGCTCGACTTATCTCGCTCTGACTCAGGCCCGATACAAAATGATTTAGTCAACATCGAAGAATTAGTTCGAGCGACTTTAGCTTCTTCAGAGAACACCACTTCACTTGAAGTATCTCCTAACGCAGAAGGGGCGCTAGTCATGGGAGACAAAAGACGGCTGGCTCAAGTCCTAGACAACTTGCTTAGAAACGCAGAAAAATACGGTGACGGCCCCAGCCGAATCACCGTTTCATCGGCCGGCACGAACATCGAAATAGCGGTCGAAGATTCAGGCCCGGGGGTCGCCCCCTCGGAAAGAGAGTTGATCTTCGAACGATTCACTCGCGGTGCCGCCGCGCGAAAACGCGGTGCTGGAGATGGAGCTGGCCTAGGCTTGGCGCTCGTTGATGAACACGCTCGCCGCCATGGCGGCACCGCAAGGGTGGAAGGCAAGCCCGACGGTGAGAGCGGAGCCCGGTTCGTTGTTACCCTCCCGAAGGCCGGTCGCCGATGAAGATGCCTATACCTTGTCGCGCTCTAGCCGTGCTCATCGCCCTAGCCGCAGTGACGAACTGCGGTCTCGGAACCGACGCTGAACCGACAGCGCTTTTTGTTCCCAAAGACGTGTTCCCACCTGACGCCAAGGAAAAGAACGAATTTGACCTTTCGGTAAACACGACTTTTCATCCTGTTTATTTTTTTAAAGACGACGTCTTAGTTGAAGTGCGGCGCCAATTACCTGCGCCAGTTTTCCTCGACGACCCATTAACCAATCTGCTTAGCGGGCCAACTGAGTCAGAAGCAGAAGCTGGCTTCAGTTCAGCTATACCCGCCGGAACAGCTGTAGTTGATGTAGGCCTTTTGAGCGATGACACAATTTCTATTCACTTAAACCAAACATTTTTTGAGATTGAAGGGGAGCAGCGAATTAGAGCTTCAGCGCAACTTGTGTTCACAGCATCAGCGCTAATCAGCGATAGCCAAGGAATCAAGTTCTTTCTCGACGGGGAACCAGTACAGCTACCCGACGGAGAAGGAGTCATCGAAGAAGTGCTCGAGGGGCAATCTCCTTCTGCCCTAACAATTGACGACTATTTGACACTCGCTGAAGTCGCGGAAAAAGATTGAAATTTATTGAGAACGCTCTCGATCTCGCCGTAGCCGTGATCGGTCGATCCCGCGAAGACTAGCTACCAACATCAACATTGCCGGAAAAAGCTCTAGTCGACCTAAGGCCATCATCGCCATTAAGACGATCCGACCAGCCCTAGGAAATACTAGAAAGTTGCTTGTGGGCCCTGCCTCTCCTAGCGCGGGACCAACGTTTCCGAGCGCAGACGCCGATCCACTGAAAGCTGTAACTGGGTCAACCCCTAAACCTGACAGGATGACCCCACCGGCAAGTATCAGACCCAAATAAAGCAACACGAACCCAACAACTTTGGCTGCAATTTGCTCCTCAATCGTGGTTCTACCTAATCGAATAGGGATAACCGAGTTCGGGTGACGGGCTCGCATCAATTCTCTGAACGAGTACTTAAAGACCACTTGTAAACGCAGCACTTTCATGCCGCCTGCTGTCGAGCCGCTCATGCCGCCCACAAGCATCAAAACTAGAAGGAGCAAGTGAGCCGCTGGCATCCAAAGCACAAAGTCCGAGTTTCCAAATCCGGTATTGGAACCTAAAGAAACCGCGTAAAAGAGTGACTCTCTAAGGTTCTGCAGCCATCCGAGCTCTCCAAGGTTGACCCATACAAGCATTCCAAAGGCACCGAAGACTAAAGACAGATACCAGCGCACCTCGGAAACGCGCCTATAAGCCCCTATCCCCTGTCTTAGAGCGTGCCAATGAATAGAAAAGCTGGCTCCGCTCAACAGCATTCCAACCATGAGGATTAGCTCTATGGTGAATGAGTCAAAGTATGCAATGGATTCGGCGTGGGGCGAAAAGCCACCAGTAGAGATCGTTGTAAAGGCATGGGTAACTGCATCAAACGCCGACATTCCGATAGTCAGTAGAACCAATGTGAGCGCGCCCGTCATAGCGCCATAGAGCAGCCACAACTGCCGGGCCGTATCGCGCACTCGCAAGGTGAGTCGGTCCGCTGTAGGGCCAGGTGCTTCGCTAGCGATCAGATCTAGGCCACCGATACCCAATGCCGGAAGTACTGCTACCGCCAAAACGACTAGGCCCATTCCTCCAAGCCATTGAGTCAAACTCCGATAGAAGAGGACGCCTTGTGGCACTGCATCGAAGTTGACCAAAATCGTAGACCCGCTGCAGGTGAAACCGGAGATCGACTCAAATAATGCATTGTCGAATTGCCCCCAGGGGATGACCCCCGTAAGCAAAAATGGGAGTGAGCCAGCTAAGGAGACTGCCAGCCAACTCCAAGCGACTGAGGCGAATGCGAGAGCGGAATCTGCCGTTGCTGAAACCCGCGAGCCGAAGAAGAGTACAACACCCGCTAATCCGGTGAGAAGCGCTGAAAGTAGCAAGCCCCTGGCCCCACCGCCACCGTCCAAAACAGCAACAGCAGCCGACAAAATCATTGCGATAGCGGCCGCCAAAAGCCCGGCTCCGGCCACTCGCACAGGTGTGACCGATATCCGCCTCAACGAACTGCCTTCTCATGTCGAGTTAAACGCCACCGCCGAATTTCTCGCTGCATCGGCTCTCCAACGCCCCCCAAAGTAACTAAAAGAGGAGTTACGGATATTCTCCCAATCAACATCAACAAAGCCGCTGCAAGGTGACCAAGTGCACCCAACGTTCGGAGGTGCTCTTCAGGCCCACTAAGTCCGAATGCGAAGCCGACGTTAGAAAGCGCGGAAATAGCAAACGAGAACGCTGCTTCGAAATTCAAGCCATCTGCACTGAGCACCAGGGCCAGGGGGAGGATCACGACGGCCGACAGGAAAAGTTCTCCAATAATTCTCGCGAGAGCAACCTCACCGATTGAGGACTTACCTAAGTGGATTTTTTCTACTGCTGCTGGATGGATACTCCTGCGCAACTCCCGACCTATGTAACTTGACACCACCATAAACCTCATGACAGTGAAGCCACCGGCCACTGACGCCGACATTCCCCCAATCACCATCAAGACCAGAAGCACTGCTTCTGCGCCATACGAAATCGAGTTCAGGTCGTGCGCAACAAAGCCAGTGGTGGAAACAGATGAAGCCACGGCGAAGATAGTTTCTCTAACCTCGTCAGCTTTGGGCCAGTTGCCAGACCAAGCTAGAGCCGCAACTACCGCGGCGACCACCAGGCCAATGTAGGTTCGAAATTCAATACTTCGAGTGAATCGACGGAGATCCCCTCGGCGAAGAGCTCGAAAGATCAATGGCAAGCTTGTGCCGGCTATCAACATGCCAGATATGGCCACCCATTCGATTGCCCCTGAATTAAATGCTCCGATTGAGCCAGAGCGACTGGAAAAGCCCCCGGATGAAACAGTCGTCAAGCAATGGAGCACACTGTCAACAAAAGGCATGCCCGCTGAGAAATAAGCTATTAGCAACAAAACAGTCAACGAGACGTAGAGAAGCAACAGCCGAGCCATGGTTGAACCGCTCTTGGGTGCTAAACGCCTTGCCGAGCGCGTTGAAACTCCTCCATCCGCATCAAGACCGCCGACGCCCAGGTGAGGTGAGATACGCACCAACACTACGATCAGGGCAGCAGACCCCAACCATTGCCCAAGGGCTCGAAATAACAGCATTCCCAGAGATAGTTGTTCAGGGTTAATCGTCGAAGAATTAGTCCCAGTGATGGTTGCAGCGCCCTCAGCTAAAGATGAGTCAAATGTAGGGGTAACACCAGTTACAAAGTGAGCCACCGTTACAGCAACCAATGCTGATAACGCTCCACATACGAGAGCTGCAAACAAACTTTTCAGCGGAAGAGAGGACGGAAATTGCGATAAATAAAGAGTGAGCAGTCCCGTTACTGCAATAGCGACCCCAGACAGAAACAGTGCCATCGCGTCCGGCCCTCTATCGAAATAGTCCACAATGGCGCACAAGAAAAACAGGGGTGCAATCGCGAGCCAAACTGCTCCCACAGTCACCCCTACCGCTGACTCAAACCGACCATGGGCAATGTGGTACCGAAGTCTTATAGAGATATCCCGTATCCAAAGAATTAACGGTCGAGTGAACGCCGGTCCGGCGACCCGTGCAGTGGACCTTGGTGTCACCCGAAGGCCTGTTTCACCTCATCAACCAGATGAGGCTTTGCGAAAACGATTACGTGGTCACGGGCTCTTAAGACACTCCGACCACGAGCTATTTGAGCATTGCCGTCGCGAACTATGGCAGCAAGAAGAACGTTTCCTGACACACCAAGATCTTTTACCGCAGTTCCATCAGCCGGGGCGTCAGGAGCCACCTCAAACTCAACTACCTCAACATCACCCTCTAGGAAAGTGGTGACGGCGGCGACGTCCCCTCGAACGGATCGCAAGACGCTGTTGGCGCTAGCCGTGCGAGGCGACAAGGCAGCGTCAATTCCCACTTGACTTAATAAAGGCAGCAAACTCAAGCGGTGAACAACCGCAATCGTTTCTGGGGCACCCATCGATTTCGCGTAAAGACAAGCAAGCACGTTGGCATCATCTTGTCCAGTTGACGCAACCACCGCATCGAAATCTCCGACCCGTTCAGACGACAATAAATCCGTATCAGTTATGTCACCATGAAACACCATGGAACCAGGCAAAATTTCGGCTAACTCTTCGCAACGTTCTTGTTGAACCTCAACAATCGCTACCTCGACACCACGGTCATTAAGTCGACCAGCCAACAGAGCAGCTGTCCTACCACCGCCAAGCAACATCACACGTTTAACTTCAGTTCTCCTCAAGCCGAGCAGTTTCATCAGTTCCCGTCGACCTTCGCGACGACACACCACTCGAAGTAAATCCTGAGGTTGCAAGACAGTGTCTTCGCGAACGACATAGCTTTCTCCGTCTCGGACTATCTCTCCGAAAATGAAGTCCCATTCCGGTTCATACGCTGCACCAATTTCTCCGACCGAACGACCCACTATCGGTGCATCTTCGGTGAGGCGCGCTCCTACTAGGAGGACTTCACCCCCGGCCATTTCATATAAGTTCCGAGCACCTCTATAAAGCAGCAGTTCCTGAATTGCTCCAGCTGTCTGCTCATCAGGGTCCAGCACTAAGTCGACTCCCATCGCCTCTCGAATTTTGCGACCAGCGGGTCCTCTCAGCTCAGGGTCATCAATGCGGGCGATGGTTGAGAGCGGCTCTTCGCCGCGAGCCTGTCGAACCTGCAAACAGACAAGCAGATTGGTCTTGTAGCTCTGAGTAACAGCGACCAAAACCTCAGCTTTATTTACCTCAGCCTCAAGAAGTGTGCTCGGGTTAGTCGCGTCACCAACCACCGTGAGAACGTCGTTGTCTCGCTCAATTCTGGTTAGAGGTTCTCGTCGTTCATCAACGACGACCACATCGTTCCCTTCACGGGAAAGTAAAGCAGCTACGTAGCTTCCGACCTCGCCGGCTCCAACCACCACGATTCTCACAACATTAACGGTACCTCTCAACTCTGAGACTTAGAACCTAAGAGACAAGCTAATTAACACCGACAGCAGGGCGATATGTTGTGTCCATGGCAGTCGTAGTATCTATCGATGCTGGAACCACTGGTGTTCGGTCTTTCGCTCTAAACGAAGCAGGCCATCAGTTGGCCCTCTCCTATCAAGAGTTCACTCAGCATTACCCAAACCCCGGTTGGGTAGAACACGACCCAAATGAGATTTGGAATGCCGTTCACCTCACCCTGTCTGAACTTAAGGGCCAACTTCAAGAACCTGTCGCTGCCATCGGTATAACCAACCAACGAGAAACTGTCGTAGCTTGGAACCGCAAGACAGGTGAACCCCTCTGCAATGCGATTGTTTGGCAAGACTTGAGAACATCTCATCGCTGCGAACAGCTTCTAGAGCTCGGTTATTTAGATCAAATCCGTCAGACAACTGGGCTACTACTCAACCCATATTTCACAGCGACGAAGATCGAGTGGTTGTTAAACAACAACGTCGTAGAACACAACTCCGATCTGGCTTTTGGCACTGTCGACAGCTGGCTTCTATGGAAACTGACTGATGGCGCCTCATACGCGACAGATGTCAGCAACGCCTCAAGAACACTGCTTTACGACATCAAAGAGAACCAATGGTCATCAGATATGTGCAAGCTGTTCGGAATACCTGAGGCGGCTCTTCCTGAGGTTTTACCTTCGTCGGGTCGTTTTGGCACTACGTCAGCTACAACGGCTATCGGTGCAGGCATTCCCATCAGCGGAATTGCCGGTGATCAGCAGTCAGCATTATTCGGTCAAGCCTGTCTTGAACCGGGTATGACTAAGAACACTTACGGAACTGGGTCATTTGTTCTTATGAATGCTGGTTCAGAGTGCCCAGAACCCGCCGAGGGGTTACTCACTACTGTCGCTTGGGACCTCGGAAACGGACCAACTTATGCTTTGGAAGGCTCGATCTTTGTGACCGGCGCTGCTATCCAGTGGCTACGCGACGGACTTGGAGTTATATCCCATGCATCAGAGATCGGGGATTTGGCAGCTTCAGTGCCAGACAATGGTGGCGTCTTCTTTGTGCCTGCGTTCGCAGGTCTGGGCAGTCCATGGTGGGACACTCGAGCTCGAGGAACGATTATCGGTATTACAGGCGGAACCGACCGCGGGCACCTAGCACGCGCCGTTGTGGAAGCGATCGCTTTCCAAACCCGCGATGTGGTCGAAGCTATGTCACAAGCGGCGGGGACACCCATCGGAGAAATGCGTGTGGATGGCGGTGCGTCGGTAATGGACTTGTTGTTACAGATCCAGGCCAACCAACTAGGCGTCCGAGTAGCGCGACCAACAATTACCGAAACAACTGCTCAAGGGGCGGCCATGCTCGCCGGTCTCGCCGAGGGTATGTGGAGTGATACTGGAGAGATTCATTCCGTTTGGCGCATCGACAAAGCGTTTACCCCGCAGAGCGACCGGAAGACATACGACGCCGAACACGCAAGATGGCTTCAAGCGCTTGAGCGTTCCAGGTTTTGGGTCGACTAAGCGACAGTCAAGAAAGTTGTTCTAAACCATTTCCTAGTTGTGTAATCGCCTGACGTATCCGATGTTCGTTTTCGACAAGGGCAAACCTGACATACCCTTCACCGCCGGGACCAAAGCCGACGCCGGGAGAAAGCGCCACATTGGAAGACTCGACGAGGTGTTGACAAAAGCTGACTGAGCCCATCTCCCTATACGGTTCGGGGATAGGGGCCCAAACGAACATGGTGCCTTTGGGAGGTTCGACTTGCCACCCGATGCGGTCTAAGCCTCTGATCAGGCTGTCGCGTCGGGACTGGTAAATCTGATTGACCTCGAGTGGGTACTCGCTCTCTTCGTTCATCACGACTGTGGCAGCAATTTGGATTGGCTGAAATGTTCCGTAATCCAAATAGCTCTTCAACTTCGCTAGAGCACCAACTACTTCGCTGTTACCTACACAAAACGCTACGCGCCATCCTGCCATCGAAAATGATTTGGTGAGGCTGTAAAACTCAACTGCTACTTCTTTCGCTCCTTCTGCCTGCATTATGGAAGGAGGCCGGTATCCGTCAAAACCCAGATCTGCGTAGGCGAAATCATGCACCAAAACCACGTCTCGCTCTCGAGCAAAATCGACAAGGCGTTGCATAAAAGCCAAGTCGACGCATGTCGTAGTCGGGTTGTGAGGGAAGGAAAGAACAATCACCCTCGGTCGAGGCCACGAATACTCGAATCGCTCAACCAGCGAATCAAAAAAATCTTCGCCTGTGGTCAGGGGAACTTCGCGAACGTTTGCCCCTGTGAAAAGTGGCCCAAATATATGAATGGGATAAGACGGCGCAGGCACCAAACATGCATCGCCAGGTGCGAGAAGCGCCCACATCAGATGAGAAAATCCTTCTTTGGCGCCAATCGTGTTAATTATTTCGGTCTCGGGGTCTAACTCGACATCCCACTGACGTCTATAGAGGTCTGCTACAGCTTCTCGTAGCTTAGGGATTCCCCTGCTGGCTGAATAACGATGGTTACGTTCATTTTCTGCGGCTTCACTGAGTTTCTTGACTGCTGTTATGGGCGACGGTATGTCAGGGTTACCAAAGCCCAAGTCAATGACGTCAGCCCCTTCTCTTCTCCGTTCGACTTTGAGTGAATCGATGATCGTAAAGACGTAGGGCGGCAAGTTGCTTATTCGACGAAACTCCACGGAAGTTGAGGGTACCGATCCTGTGAGTGATATTCGAAACAGACCTAGGGAAGTACGTTTTTTACTGTTCTACCTTGGCTTGGAAATCATCGAGGGCTGCATGCGCAATTCTTCCTTCGGCACGACGCTTCACGAAGCCTGGCAAGGGAATAGCTAGCTCGATAGCGAGCTCGTAAGTGACTTCGGTCTGTTGAGGCTCTTCGACGACGCCACTGAATCGGTAACTCCCGTCT
>CEUN01077250.1_pt1 | contig 20300 bp, 24 predicted proteins | sample 361501 | NCBI WGS metagenome assembly CEUN01 (sample SAMEA2622801, study PRJEB7988) | marine metagenome | biome: marine biome (ENVO:00000447); feature: marine epipelagic mixed layer (ENVO:xxxxxxxxx); material: "saline water (ENVO:00002010), including plankton (ENVO:xxxxxxxx)" | depth 120 m | reverse complement strand
GTGCCGAAGGCCGAGCTTATGATCAGGCGAGAGAACACCGCCGCCACTCAGTTTTATCGGTGTCTGGGATATCAGCAGGAATCGCGCACAGTCATGGGACGGCGCCTTGATGGAACACCCCAGCCCGTCCCGGCTCCGCCTCTGAAACTCGCGCTCCTACGTCTGGAGAATCCAACCACAGAATTCTATCTCTACCTTTACGATGCTGTCGGTAGCGAGTGGACCTGGGTCAATCGCAAGCACATGGACAAGGCAGAACTCGCCGGGATCATTCAGGACGATCTGGTTGAGATCTTCGTGCTTTACGTCGGAGGAGTGCCCGCGGGATACGCGGAACTCGACCGTCGCAACGAACCCGATGTCGAACTCGCATACTTCGGACTGATTCCCGAATTCATCGAGCGCGGTCTTGGACGATACTTTCTGGATTGGTCCATTCGTCAAGCATGGTCTTACGGTCCTGAGAGAGTCTGGGTGAACACCTGCACCGAGGACCATCCGCGCGTGTTACCCCTCTATCAGCGGCTCGGATTTCAAGTCTACTCTCAAGAGACAGCAACACTGGACCTGAATGTGTAGCCGCAAATGAAGCGGGTCGAAGCAATTGTTCAGATAGCCGCCAGTCCGGAGCAGGTGTGGGCCGTGCTAATCGACTTCCCGAAGTGGTCTCAGTGGAATCGCGTGATGCCCGGACTCGAAGGGGAACTCGCTGAGGGCAATCAGGTGGAGTTGAAGCTGGCGTTGCCAGGACGACGCACCTCCCGGCAAAAACCGTACCTGACCCGCGTAGTCATCAATCAGGAACTTCGTTGGTATGATCAGGTGTTCCACCCGAGAATTTTTGCCTCAGAGCACTGGTTCATCCTCAACGAAACGCACAATGGCTGCCGAGTCAGTCACGGTGAGCAATTTGCAGGCTGGCTCTCGGTGTTCATGGGCAGCAAGACCCTCAAACAAACCGAGCAGGTTTTCGAACTGATGAATCGTGACCTGAAACAACGGGTCGAGGATTTGACCTAGTCGGCAGGAAGGGCTGATTTACCCCTAGCTACACCCATACTCGCTGCAAGGAAATTGAAAGCGTCCGATACCCTGGTCACCTGCCCAGGTATTAGTGCGAGAGAATCTGGCTCAGGAACAGTTTGGTCCGCTCGCTCTGCGGATTGTTGAAGAATGTCTCCGGGTCGGCCTGTTCAATGACTTCACCGCCGTCCATGAAGATCACGCGATCAGCCACGCGGTTGGCGAAACCCATCTCGTGGGTCACCACAATCATGGTCATTCCTTCCTCGGCGAGGTCGACCATGACGTCCAGCACCTCCTTGATCATCTCGGGATCCAACGCGGATGTCGGCTCGTCGAAAAGCATGATCTTCGGATTCATGAAAAGGGATCGGGCAATCGCCACACGTTGCTGCTGACCACCAGAGAGCTGACCGGGAAACTTTGTCGCCTGTTCCGGGATCTTCACCCGGGTCAGGAACTTCATGGTGACGTCATCGGCCTCGTCCTTGGGCATCTTACGCACCCATATGGACGCCAGCGTCAGATTGTCGAGCACCGAGAGATGGGGAAACAGATTGAAGTGCTGAAACACCATGCCCACTTCGCGGCGAATTTCATCGATCTTCTTCAGATCGTTCGTCAGCTCGATGTCCTCGACGATGATCTGGCCACGCTGATGCTCCTCCAGCCGATTGATGCAGCGGATCAATGTCGACTTACCGGAACCCGACGGTCCGCACACGACGATCTTCTCTTTCCGGTCGACCGCAAGGTTGATCTCCTTGAGAACATGGAACTGGCCGTAACACTTGTGCACGGCAAACATCGACATCGATGCCGGTCCAATTCCCGGCTTGATCGGGATTCGAGAATCCCAGCAGACCCTGGCTCACACCGCACTGGACGTGACCCTTGGCCTTGACGTCATCAATCGTGGCCGATGACGCCGGAAGCGCAAACCCTACGGCGAGCGCCGCAAATGAATTTTCATCTCCCCTGTTGTGGCCCAGGTCCAATGCAAAAGAACAAAGGCCGGAAGCTCGAGCTTGCCGCTCATTCGAGGTGTTGAAGGCACCTTCGCGACGGCAATTTTTTGAACCGTAACACAACTGAAATTATCACCCAATAGAGAATTCTGGGTGTATCTACAGGGACTTGGCTCTCTCATCGGCAGAAAGGCGCGGCCAGACAACAGGCGTCTGGCGCCGGGCAATTTGAGATGACATCATGGGCCGGCCCGACGCCTCCTCCGAACATTCAGATGAAAGCAACGAGTACCATGAAGGACGACACCACCTTAGTTCACGCCGGCAGGAAGCCATTCGACAACAATGGAATCGTCAATCCACCGGTATTCCATGCGTCGACCGTGCTCTTCCCGACATTGGCGTCTTGGGAGCATGCACGCGAGAACCGCGACGAACCGGGAACGATTATCTATGGTCGGCGGGGGACGCCGACCACGTTTGCCCTGCAGGATGCGATGGCAGCGCTCGAAGGTGCAGATCATTGCGTCGCCGTGCCGTCAGGTCTAGCGGCGATCACCGTACCCTTGCTTACGTATCTGAACCCGGGCGATCACATGCTGATGCTGGACGCCGTTTACTACCCGGCCCGGCGTTTCACGGAAACATTGCTGAATCGGATCGGCGTCGAGACCACGTTCTACGACCCCAATATCGGCGAGGGCATAGCTGATCTCATTCGCGATACCACCCGGGTCATCTACTTAGAAGCACCGGGGTCACAGACATTTGAAATGCAGGACATTCCCGCGATAACGAAAATCGCCAAGGATGCCGGCGCTATCACAATGATGGACAACACTTGGGCAACTCCGCTGTACTTCAAACCCCTCGACTTTGGTGTCGACATTTCGATCATGGCGGCAACCAAGTATATCGTCGGACATTCCGACGCCATGCTCGGCATGATCTCGACCCGCGACGAACACCATGCGGCGGTGCGCGACTCTGCTTGGACGCTGGGAATGACTGTCGGCCCGGATGACTGCTACCTGGGGCAGCGCGGAATACGAACCCTGTCCGCACGCTTGGCACGCCACCAGGAATCGGCCTTCCGGATTGCGGAGTGGTTCGAAGCGCGTGAAGAAGTCGACCGGGTCCTCTACCCCGCGCTGCCAAGCGATCCAGGCCATGAAATCTGGAAGAGGGATTTTAAGGGCGCATCGGGGCTGTTCGGTGTCGTCCTGAAAGAAACACCAAAGGAAGCGGTCGCGGCCATGCTGGACGGCTATCATTATTTCGGCATGGGTGGTTCCTGGGGTGGGTACGAAAGCCTGGTGCTACCCACCCAGCCCGAAAAGTTGCGGTCCGCAACGACCTGGGATGCTCCGGGCCCGACGCTGCGGTACCACATCGGTCTTGAGGATCCTGAAGATCTGATCGGTGATCTCGAGGCTGGATTCGAGCGGCTCCGCGCATCCGCCTAGCGTTGGTGCGCTTCGCACCCATATTCATGGGTGTCGGCCGGACTGAGAGCGGAAACTGTTCGCTAAAGTGCATCGCAACAGGTGAAGCATGCAGGATTCAAACAAAGGCACGGTGAACGATTCGGTCATCGACGCCATCTCATTCAATCCCCAGGGGCTGGTGCCCGCAATTGCTCAGCAGCATGACTCGGGCGAGGTGCTGATGATGGCGTGGATGAACCGGGAAGCCGTTGAACAAACCCTTGCATCCGGCGAAGTCCATTACTGGTCTCGCTCACGCAACAGCTTGTGGCATAAGGGTGAATCGTCAGGTCAGACACAGGCGCTGAAGGAGTTGCGCATAGACTGTGATGGCGACACCCTTCTGGTGCTCGTCGATCAGAAGGGAGTGGCATGCCACACCGGACGCCGGAACTGTTTCTTCACTGCCGTTCGCGACGGCACCCTTGAGACAATCGCCGAGGTCGAGATCGATCCAAAAGAACTCTATGGAGACGGAACAAAGTCATGACGGTCCGTTCCAGATGTTTGATCACTCTGACCGTCGCATGCATTGCGGCAATCTTTGCGGCCACAGCCACTGTGGCTCTAGACAAGATGAGTGTGAATCGTCTAGTCAATTTCTTTGAGATCATAGCCTTTGGATCGGAATTTGATGGCATCGGGAAAGTAAATTTTGTCCGCAAATGGAATTCCAAATCGATCATCAACTACAAAATCGGCGGCAATCGGAAATCCATTGAGACGTTCCGAGCTGTGATCCAAAAGCACGCCAAGGCGTTGTCATTCGATACCGGACTCAAGTTCAGAGAGATCGGGACGAAAGATCCCGGTGAGCATTTCATCTTCTGGTTCGCAGAGCCCGACAAGATGGTTGAAGCTGGGCTGATGATCTAAAAAAACGCCAACGCCGTCCGCAGGGTCGCCTCCAACGCCCGATGCTACTTCCTGGCCTACAACCTTAAGTCCGGCGAATACATCAAGTCGACGATCGTCATAAATCGAGCGAACACCTTCTCGGATCTCGAGCATTGTCTGCTCGAAGAAATGGCGCAGTCATTAGGGTTGCCCAATGACGACCCTTTGGTGAGCCCGTCGATTTTCAATGATCAGGAACGACACATGGAACTCACCCGCGTGGATCGATTCCTGCTACGCACCCTGTACGACAAGCGTCTGCCGGCAGGCATTCAAAAAGAACGGGCTATGCAACTTGTCGCCAGCATCATGCGTGATCTCGGCAGGCGTTCGGGGTGGACCGAATAAGCATCAGAATTTCGGCGCTCAGGGGCCGATAAACATGGTGAATTCAGAACCCGATGATGTCCGATTGCGCGCACCCGCGGTGGGACGGAACCGGGACCCCATTCTGGAAGTACTGAGGGATGTCCTGCCCCGGTCCGGCACCGTTTTAGAACTGGCGAGCGGCAGCGGTGAATATATCATTCACTTTGCCGAGGACATGCCCGACCTGACCTGGCTTCCCAGTGGCATCGACCCCGAGGCCCTTGGCAGCATCAAAGCCTGGAGAGCACATTCAGGACTTTCGAACATCCACTTGCCAATATCCCCCGACGTCACTTCCGACGAGTGGAAACTTCCGGACTACACCGGTGACCTGATCGGTGTACTCGCTATCAACCTCATTCACATTGCTCCCTGGGGGGCTTGTGAAGGCTTGATACGCGGTTCCGCGTCACGGCTGTCGGCGAATGGAATTCTTTATCTATACGGCCCGTTCAAAAGAAGCGGGAGGCACACCGTCGCCGGCAACTAGTCTTTCGACGAGATGCTTCGCCGTCACGATCCGGAGTGGGGTGTCCGCGATCTGGATTCAGTAATAGAATATGCCAGGCATTATGGGCTGAACCTCGACCAGGTGGTCGAAATACCTTCTAACAATTTGTCGGTCATATTGCGCCAGCCCTGAGGCAGTGGAACAGGAATTTGACCAAAAAGTGGGACTGGCGCCCCATAGGGGGTCGCGGTACAACTTAATCCCATGGGTGCGTTCGTTATCTGGATCGTCGTGACGGCGGCGCTATTCGCCGGTCTGGTCGTTTGGCGAGACTCCCACCTGCATCAGCGAGTCAAACTCTCGGACATTCATTGGAAGGCTGCCATTATCCTTGCAGCCCTCATTGCGCTCGTTCCGGCGTTTGTTTTTGATCACCTGTCCAAGGACTCGGTCGACGTGCCCGCCGGGGTCGCCGAACGTGAAGGCGTCCCTGTTACGCCGCCGAAATCAGGCGAGTAACCCAAATCGATCAAAGGATCTCGAACACCCGGTAACTTGGTCCATCCGGACGACGCCACCCTGTCGCGACAGAGACGGTTCGGGTCAACCAAGCGTAACGCTCGTCGCCCGTCTCATAGAACGGAGCTGCCCGCTGGTAGTATTCAGAGGAATCCACTTCCTCACCGTTCGCCAGGCGCTCAAGCACCTCGGCTGGACCGTGACGGTAACCACGATAGAACATGAAGATCGCGGCCCCATCATCCGTTTGAAGTGTCAGGCGGACGTCGAGTTGAGTCACATCATCCGTGCGGAAAAGCAACCAGTCGCCCCCACCCGGCATGATTTTGCCTTTCAGCCGCTCACCCTCGAAAGTGCCTCCCGTGATCGATGCAATGACGCGCGACCCAATGTGACCGAGACCGGTATTCACTGTGACTGGGTCGACATCGATATGCATATCGAATAGATGGGCCGTCGCAATTTCAGTCATCCTTCATCTCCTTGACGTACCTGTTCGATGTAGTTCGCGAGGCCGCTTCGCATATCGGGAAACTCTGGCTCGTAACCGAACGTTTCCCGCGCGCGCGTATTGTCGAGTAGGCCCTTCTTGGGCATCCGAACACCGCCAGGAAAGTTGTACGGACCAGGGGCTACGGAGATATCAGCCCCCGGCACCAGTTCCTTTACGATGTCGACCACCTCCTGGAACGACGTCGCGACACCACTGCCGATGTTGTAGATGGCATGAGGGTGGTCGGGATGATCCAGAGCGCGGAGAATGCCCTGGACCACGTCGTAAATGTGGGTGAAGTCGGTCACCGTCTCAGCGCCCTCGGTCATGTGGAAGCTGCGGCCTTCCAGAGCCGCATCGATGAACGTGTTCGGCGGCCTAGGACGCGGTAGCCCCGGACTGTAGATCCACGATGTTCGTAGACCGATGCACTCCAAGCCATGGAGCCTGTTATAGGTCTGGCAAAAATGCTCCATCGTGAGCTTGGTGATTCCATAAGGCAGGAATGGCACCTGGTAGTCGGTCTCGGTGTTGACCTCGTTCATGTCGCCCCAGGTCTCCTCGGTGCTCAGATAGATCATGCGCGTCACATCGAAGAGACGCATGGCCTCCATCACGTGAAGGGTACCGCCGACGTTCACCTCCACGACGCGCCACGGATTGCCCATCGTTGGACCGGCCCCAACGGCGGCCGCAAGATGGACCACAGCTTCTGGACGATGTGCCATGAAGGTCTGCAGTATGTGGGGAGAGCTAGTGATGTCACCGACGACGGCTTCAACATCCGCGCCATCATCCATCAATTTCTGCAGCTGTTCAGATATGGCGATGTCGAAGACGACAACGCCATCGCCACGCGCCACCAGCCGCTTTACGAGCGCCATGCCCGTGAATCCACCGCCACCTGTGACCAAGACTTTCATTTGCCCCTCCCCGCTGTGAGCCATTGATCGGCAGCGCCCGGAGAGTCGCCGATCAAGATGCGAGCATAGGCACCGGAGATTGTGCGAACAACTAGCCCTCGGCGGCGGTCACCCCCGCCGCGCAACCTTCACCGTTACTCTTGGATAAGGGTGGGTCCTTTGCGAATGGCTCTGAATGAAAGCAGTTTTCGCTCGCTGTCATCCCAAAGCGCCAACGAGGCACATCTGAGACTTTGCCATAGAGTGAGCCGATTCACCGTGCGCAACTCTGGAAAGTCCTTCAAGCATTCATGAAGGCGATAGCTCGGAATGCGGCTTCTCAAATGGTGGATGTGGTGGATTCCGATGTTCGCCGTCAGCCAACGGAGAGGTGCCGGAAGGTCGTAGAACGAACTGCCTTCAATAGCTTGACGATGGAAATCCCAATCGTCATGGCTGTCCCACTGAGTTTCCTGGAATTGATGTTGCACATAGAACAGCCATACACCGATTGTCGCGGCACAGAGGGTTGTCGGAACCTGTACAGCAGCAAATGCCCCGGGACCCGCGATGAAGGACGCTACGACGACCAAGCCGAATATGGCGGCATTGGTGGCCATCACGCTGATCCAACCGTCCTTGACGTCTCGCAACAACTCGATAGGCATACGCTGCTTCAGCAGGAACACATACGCGGGACCGAGTCCGAACAGCACCAAAGGATTGCGGTAAAGCCGATACAGCATCCGGCCCCAGGCGGAAAGGTTCCTGTACTCCGACACCGTCAGGGTGTCGATGTCGCCTTTTCCACGCATATCGAGGTTGCCGGAAGTGGCATGATGACGCGCATGCAGGCGTCGCCAGTAGGCGTAAGGCGTCCACGTCAGAACACCGATGATGCGCCCTACGGTATCGTTCAATCGGCGTTGTCGGAAGAAAGACCCGTGGCCGCAATCGTGCTGGATCATGAAGAGACGCACGAGAAACGCTGCCGCCGGTATCGACAACAGAGCGAACAACCAGTGCACCCAGGCAACACCGATGAGTGCCGTCAACCAGCAGGCCAGGAACGGAAGTCCGGTTACTGAAAGTTCCCAAACAGCTCGGCCCGATCGGGGCTGGCAGTACTTGGACAGCTTGTCAGAAAGTTGGGAGAGGCCTTGCCCCGAGTTAGGCTGAACAACCTTCATCGCACACCAAGAAATTCAACGGATTCTCTGATCGTCATCGGAGACTCATCAATCGCGCTCACCTAATCGCAGGCGGAATAGAAACACAAGAAAATTCGCCTGCGAGCTGTCAATACAAAACCGCAACCAACACATCACTCTGCTCCACGATGATCGCTACGAAGGTCACAAAATTTGCTCTTTTGTCGGGGCAGAGACACGATGGTGCTTAATATGTCAGCACGACTGAAAACCAACCTCTGGGTTCAAGCGCAGGTTCGTCTCTGCGACCTCAACTTCATCCCCATGGCCGTCACCCGCCGTGGCGATCCGGACGCCGGCGCAGTTCTCCTGAAGCTTCTACGCAAGGACGGGCTTTGCCAGCTGCTTCGTCGTACCACCACATTCGACGGAGAACAGGGCTGGGTATATGCGATCGCGCCCAATAATGCCAGTTCTGGTGACGTCGCTGAAGCAACGGCCGATGGCTACATCGAACGGGAAAGCGCACGCGACCGGGACTTGTGGGTGGTCGAAATTGAAGATTACGAAGGCCGCTATGAGATCGACGGCCCGATCGAGATGTGATCTGACAAACGGAGGAATGAGCGCATGACTCGCATACCAATTCTGGAGGAAGGCGATCTCAATCAAGCACAGCAACGTGTATTGGATGAAATCAAAGAGAGCCGGAACGGAACCGTCCTGGACCTTTTCAAGGTTTTGCTTCACAGCCCCGTCGTAGCCGACCACGCGCAAAGGCTGGGCGCATTCCATCGCCATAACTCAAGCCTATCGACGCGGCTCGTCGAGATTTCAGTCCTGACAACCGCTCAATACTGGAGTTGTGCTTACGCCTGGTACCACCACGATCGCTATGCCCGCGCCTGCGGTATAGAAGACGATATCATCGAGGAAATTCTCGAGGGCAGAGAGCCTGCCCTTATCGCACCGGACGACATTTTGGTTTATCGGTTCACCCGGGAACTGCTGGTGAACCGGCACGTCGGTGACGAGACCTATCAGGCTGCCTGGCAGGAATTGGGGGCCACTGGGGTGGTCGAACTCACTGCGCTCATTGGCTATTACACGATGATCACAATGACCCTGAACACGCACCAGGTTCCTCTCCCAGATGGTGCTTCACCCGAACTGCCTCCAGCGGGCTGATCGGAAGTCAGTTCGCACGACGTCACGACCACTCTGCAAAAATTTGAAATCGGGTCTCAGATCAACTGGTTAGGCGACGCTTCAATGATAGTTCGCGAACACCTGTACCTCAGTTGTACGAACTGATATGGACCCACCGCAGAAATCTACAGCCGGTACACCCGTGTCGCGGTATCGTGATACAGCGCAGCTTTTTCGTCGGCGGAATACTCTTTTGTCAGCCGTTTGAACGAGTTCCACAGGACGCCGTAACTGCACGTGATGATGTCAACGGGGAAGTTCGACTCGAACATGCAGCGATCGACCCCGAATGACTCAATGGTGTGCTCGTAGTAACGGCGGGTCGCCTCCATGAGTTCCTGGCTTGATGGTGGCCGCTCCCGCTCGTGCCAACCGAATCCGTTGAGGTCCATGTTGATTCCGCCCAGCTTGGCGACCACGTTGGGACAGGTCGCGAGCTCGGTGATGTAGCCCTTCCATTCTTCAAAAATTTCGTCCTGCCGGCCCGCATAGGGACCAACGCCGAGTGGGCCACCGAAATGGTCGAGCACGATCGTCGTGTCGGGAAAAGCACGTGCGAGGTCTGTGACTTCCGGTATCTGGGGATGGAAACACCAGATTTCGAAGCTGAGATTGCGGGGTGCCAGCTCTGCGAAGCCTTCGCGGAACGTCGAGTGTAGAAACAGTTGCCGCGGAGCGTTCGTTCGCGGTGGCGGCATATGACCGGCCGGGTCAAATGTAGCAATGTACCGAATGCCGCGGTACCGCCCGCCACCGGCGGCAATTTGGGCATCGAGGACCATTCCAACAGTACTTCCCAAGGTCAGATCGGCATGCCCGACTATTCCCGCTGCGATGCGCGCGTCTCCATAGAAACCAGAAGCACTCATCGCTGCGATACCGTTGACGAATTCGACCTCGCCGACAGGTTTCATCTCCTCTGGCCCATCCTTCTTGTACATCGCGGAACACTCGATGAAGACCGTCGAGACGATGTTGTGACCGGCGTTGATGTCCGCCAGCAGATCGTCCAGCAAATAGTGGTGAGCGTCCCGCTCGTGACGGAATTCCCAGAAGTGATGGTGCGGATCACAGATCGGGAGATCAGGTTCAAGTGCTTCCTCAACCGTCAAGTCGAGCCATTGCTTGTTCGTTGAATCAACTGTGGGCATTCACATGCTCCCTGTCGGACGGAGGAAGTCGGAATTACATCGATCGGCCCTCCGGTATGAGAACTGCCTTCAACCGTAGGCAAATTTACGAGGTTGCGAAAGTTCCCACCGGGAAGCCCTGCAGCTCCAGACCTTGCCTTCTGGCCTGCCCCTAAATGAGATTGTGTCTTCGAGCAGCTCCGCGTGCGACGGCATATTGATCCTGCCGACCGGCTTTTTCGCCAACACCAGATTACGTCAACATCCAGAATTCTGAGTGTGCTTACAAACTCTTCCAAATCTGGTTGGCTGTGAATGCCAGGCTGAACAGCCGCGACATGATCGGTGCCAATGCGACGGTCTTGGCATCCGTGACCGGAAGCGGAAGATCCTCCTCTCGTCCTCCGGCCAGCAACTCCGCGATGGCCTTGCGATATACGGAACCGGGTCCGATACCCCGTCCGTTGTAGCCAATGGGCGTGTAGAGACCTTGGGCCAGGCGATGTATTCGCGGCAGATGGTCGGGCGTCATGGCGAGTTGTCCATGCCAGGATGCCTCGAACTCCACCGGGCCGAGGTTGGGAAATAGCTTGTCCAACCGCGGTTCCGCCCAGCGCCGTTACAGGCCCTGATCACCACCTGCCACCTTGCCCATGGATCCGATGATCAACCGATCGAAGGCGTCCCGGCGAAGCGAGAACATGATGGTTCCCGTATCCCACAAGCCCTGGCCTCCTGGCAGGATGTTTTTCACTCGCTCACCCAAGGGTGCCGTCGCGAGCTGGAAATAATGGATGATCGTGAATGTGCTCCTCAATCCGGGCCACAGGTCGTCGGAGTACTCATTTTTGCCTAGCACAGTGCGGTTGGCTGTGACGGTTCCGCAATCCGTTTTAACGAGCCACTTGCCATTTTCGGGATGCAATGCCCGAACCGTTACACCGGTGGAGATCTTTGCACCCGCTGCCAGCGCAGCTCGTGCGAGGCCGCGGACATAGCCCATGGGATTGATGGTGCCCGCACGGCGGTCCAATAAACTACCGTGAAAGTCACTGCTGCCGATCATTTCGGAAACTTCTTCAGGGGAAAGAAGCTCCACGGGGGCCCCGAGTCTCTGCCATTCCTCTGCGCGCCGGGCGAGGTCCCGGTAGCCGCGCGGGGCATGCGCAGCATGCACCGTACCGTTCCGGATTGCTTTACAGCGGATTTGATGACATTCGATCAGCGAGAAAACAAACTCCGGCGCGCCACTCAGTTCGCGGACAAGCTTCGATCCGCTGGCTTCACCGAGGCGGGCACGCACGTCTTGCGGCGGCAGCCAGACACCGGCGTTGACGAGCCCGGCATTGCGGCCGGAGCCGCCGTATCCAATCTGTTCGGCTTCAAGCGCATGACAATCGATACCCCTCACTGCAGCATGCAATGCTGTCGAGAGACCAGTATAGCCGCCGCCGACGATGGCAAGCTCGGTGGTTGTATCACCGGACAAGGGAGACACGTGTGCCGCTTCTGCCGCGGTCGTGTCCCACAGTGAGGTATTCGATCGCTCGTTCATGGCGCAAGGGGATTGGACGCCTGAAAATCTGCCAATGTCCAGTACCAGACGCATCGAAATGATCGGAAGTTCACGGGCGGGCAAGAACGATTGGATTAGATGCCCGAGATTCGGGCTCACCAGATCGCAACGACAAATTCTTTGACCTGTTTGACTCGCTACGGATAGGCGGGATAAGTCCACTGCAAGAAGCAGTGGCTTCAAGACCTCTGGGAAGTGCCAGGAATTCACGGGAATCGAATAATGCGCCACTACGGTCTCCAGCATGTGCCGGCCGCTCGGCATTTGAGTCTCAGACCATGACTGCAGTCATTGATTCTCAGGTGCATGCTTATGCGGCAAACACTCCGGAGCGTCCCTGGAGTGAGGTTCCCAATTGGCCGCCGCACGTCACCGGAGATGAAATGGTAGCAGCGATGGACGCTGTCGGGGTCGACGGCGCCATTCTGGTCTCCGCATTCTCGATATACCAATTCGACGCCAGCTATGCCGTCGAGGTGCGAAACGCCCATCCGGATCGATTTGCGCTGGTTAAACCGGTTGATCCGACAGAGCCCTCGGTCGCCGAGGAAATTGCGGATTGGAAGGGCACGGAAGGAACGGTCGCCATCCGCATCCTGATGAGTCACGGACGTGAACACGATCCTGACGATCCAGGCATCCAGTTGGTCCTGCGCGAAGCCGTCCGGCACGATCTGCCGGTCAACGTCCTGTTCTGGGGCAGGCTCGACGCTGGCATGACTTTGATCGACCACAACCCCGAAAATTTCTTCATTGTGGACCACATGGGATTGCTGCAACCCCATGAACCTCCCGCTCCACCAGATCCCTTTGCCGAACTGCCCAAAGTACTTGAACTTGCCAAGCGCCCGAACGCAGTCATCAAGATCAGCGGTGCGTGCACACTCTCCCATGCCGGTTACCCTTACCCCGATATCTGGGACCCGCTTGGGCGCATTTTCGATGCCTGGGGAATCGACCGTTGCCTGTGGGGCACGGACTGGACCCGCGCAGCCGCAGTCCTGTCTTATGAGAACGGGGTCAAGCCGTTCCGCCTGACCGACCGTCTGACCGACAATGAGAGAGCGACGCTGATGGGAGGAGCTTGCGCAGAGGCGTATGGGTGGTCACCGGAAGTGTGAGGATTTCAGCTTCCGATACCCTGACGATCATTCCTCAAGACCCGCTACGCAATGTCATCGAAATCAAAGAACTTCGGACACTATGCAGAGGAAACATCAATGAAGGTCGCCAAGGTAGAAGTGTTCCCGCTTTTCGTCCCTCTGTCGAAACCAATTGATGCCCCGGTCAGCATTCCGCACGCGGACAAGGTCCAGAACATCGTGTTCGGAGGTTATCGCGCCACCATCGTGAAGATCACGACAGACGATGGCCTCGTCGGTTGGGGCGAATGCATGACTCGTTTTGCACCTGCCGCGCTCGGCAAAATCATCGAGGAACTCACACCGCTCGTTATCGGCACGGATCCACTCCAACCAGAGCACACATGGGAAATCATGTACGCGGCGATGATGAACCGCGGACACAACAGGGGATTCTTCATTGAAGCCTTGAGCGGCATCGACATCGCTCTGTGGGACCTCCGAGCCAAGTTCTACGGACAACCCTTGTACATGTTTCTGGGTGGGCGTCAGCGCGACCTCATCCCGTCCTACGCTTCCAGTTTGAGAATGCGCGAAAAGAGTGTCGTACTCGAAACCGCCCGGGAGTTTATGGACCTTGGCTTCACCTCCATGAAGATCAAGCTTGGCAAGAACCCGGAAGGTTACGTCAGGGATATAAAACTCGTGGAAGAGATCCGCAAAGCCGTGGGCGATGAGGTGACGCTCACGGTCGATGCCAATTGCGGCTATCACGAAGACTACAAGCTGGCGCTCCGGATCGGCCGGGAACTCGAAAAGTTTGGAATTTACTGGTTCGAAGAACCGATCAGCCCGGACAATATTTATGGCTACAAATACCTGGCGGATCATCTGGAAATGGCTATCGCCTGGGGAGAGAGTTCGTTTACACGTTTCGACTTTGCGAACATGTTCAGCGAGCGCTGCGTCGACATCGTTCAGCCGAATCCGTGCCGCGTCGGCGGTCTGACCGAGGCCACGAAGATCGCCCACATGAGCCAGGCATTTCACATCCCCTACGCGCCGCACACGGGAAGCTGCTCGGCACTATGCCTTGCCCTCTCTCTGCACCTTGCAACGGCATTGCCCAATCTGCTCACGTTCGAGGTCATGCGCTCGGACTGGTCGAAGGAAGACCACAATCCGTTACGCCACGACCTGCTCACCGAACCCTATGATCAATTCGAAAATGGCTTCCTGCACGCTCCCAGCGCCGATCGTCCGGGCATCGGCATCGACATCAACGAAGAGATCCTCGATCGATACAGCGTGAGCTGAAATGATTGACGGGTTCATCCAGATTTCAACGCGGTCCTGCTGGACCCGTGCGATGTCGGAATAAGGCTCAAATGTCGAAGCTCGACGAGGCGGTGCAGGTTCGAGAATCTCTCGCTGCGGAATTGTTCGATCAGTTGCGTGAATCGACACACGACGGCGTTGGCATTACCCGGGCGTCGTACGGCGAAGGAGAGCAGTTCGCCCACTCCCTCATTGCGGATACCGCGACTGAGCTCGGCCTCGAAGTGACGCACGATGCGGCGCGGAACACATTCATGACTCTGGCCGGCGCCGACCGCTCCGACCCGGCCGTTATCGTTGGTTCACATCTCGATTCGGTTGCGCAAGGGGGAAACTTCGATGGTGCGGCAGGCGTAATCGCGGGTCTGGTCGTGGCGGCGGCTATGCGCGACGCGGGCATGACACCCGCGCGAGACCTCAAGGTGATGGGGATCCGGGCCGAAGAAGGTGAATGGTTCGGTGTCTCCTATATTGGTAGTCGAAGTGCGCTCGGGCTACTGCCCGAAGAAGCGCTCGACGGAGCGAGGCGGGCCGACACGGGCCGCACGTTGCGCGAACACATGCACCAAATGGGCTGCGACCCTGACGCAATCCTGACGGGTGAGCCGTCATTGCCGCCCGCAAGCACACACGGATTTATCGAGATTCATATCGAGCAAGGACCCGTTCTCGATGAAATGGCTATTCCAATAGGTCTGGTGACCGGCGTCCGCGGCAACAGCAGACTGCCCAATGCACGTTGTACAGGCGAGTTCTCACATTGCGGCGGCGTGCCACGATCGCATCGCCGCGATGCAGTCGCCGCCGTGGCCGAACTGCTAGCCCGCCTCGATGACACGTGGTCGGACTGCGAGAGATTGGGGAAGGATTTCGCCTTCACCGTAGGAAAACTGTCCACCGATGCAGCGCAGCACGCAATGTCGAAGATCGCGGGTGCTGTGGATTTCACTCTCGACATGCGCAGCGTGGATGGCCTCGTTCTGACAGAGATGGAAGATCGGGTCAGAGAGATGGCTGACGACATCGGACACCGCCGAAGCGTGGAATTCGATCTGGGCGATTTCATCCGCGTGGAGCCGGGAGTGCTCTCGCCACGAATGCGCGACGAGCTAAGTGAGGCAAGCGCAACGTTGGGCGTCCGCGGCATGGAGATCGCGAGCGGCGCCTCACATGATGCCGCCGCATTTGCGGCTGCCGGAGTGCCGAGCGCGATGCTCTTCATCAGGAATGCAAACGGCAGTCACAACCCACACGAGGCGATGGCCCTCTCCGATTTCACCACAGCCGCACGAGTACTCGCCCAGTGGCTTGCCCACAGCGTTTAGCGAAGCATCAATCCACGACATACACTGGTCTGCAAACCGTTGATCTAATATCGACACCCATAAGAGTACGTTTTCGGGGACCACCCTAGGAATCGAGGCTGATGCCGAATGGTGAGCCCACAGGTACTTCGAGTGACCCTGTGATCCGAAACAGCGTCCATTGTCTCGCTCACGTGCCAGATCTGGTGACGTATGGTTCCAAACCTCGGCGCGAGATCGCCAAAGATGCGTCCAACAGCGAGCGATTGACGGGCTCACTGCGCTCCTTCGACGAGGCCATTCGCTATCCACCGAATCAGACGGTGATCGGCTACTTATCCCCGGGAATGCTGGCGGAGATCCCGCGCCCTTGGTTTGCAGTGCCGGATAGCAAGGCGTTGCCAGAGGCCGCACCGATGGGACCTTTCGGTGAAATTCTGCCGCAGGAGTTGTTTTTTGGACTGCTGAAGTCAGCGAGCGTCCTGAAACCACCACTCGTCGAGCTCACCGAAGCAGCGCGCGAAAGTATCGAGGGGGGCCTGGCGGTGCACCCAGTCTTGGCGCCGATCATCGGGCTCGATTTCGCATCGGACGCGTCGCTTCAAAACGAACTCGAGGACGGAACGTCCCTGGCCATGTGGTCGGATGGGATTCTTTATGGCTGTGTCCGGTGCGACAGCCGGGCGGAGGGTCGCGAGGACGACAATCTCGACGCCTACACCCTTCTCGAGGGACTCTGCACGAAGGCATCGGCCACCTTCGCCCTCCAGTGGCTAATTCATCGCGAGGGAATCGTCGCGGAAGAGATCGATTTCGTCATCAGTTGCGGCGAGGAGGCCGCTGGCGACCGCTACCAGCGTGGCGACCCCGGCAGGACTCGAACCTGCAACCCTCGGCTTCGAAGGCCGATGCTCTATCCAATTGAGCTACGGGGCCGTCATCTAGAACCCTGAGGTGTACCACAATGGTGGTTTACCTCACGCTTCATCCGCCCGGCACAATAACAACTCGACCTGCAGCAGTGCGACTGGATAACGCACGTGCCGCATCGGAGAACGTCTCAAGGGAATAGGCATCGATGGCCGGCGCCTTCACGCGGCCCGTTTTCCACATATCGAATATTTCTGCCTGGACGTGTGCGACCCAGTCCGGGTGCCGCTTTCTGTAAGAGTCCAAGTACATTCCCACTGCCGAGATATTTTTGAGCAGCAGATAATTCGCTACCGCTTCAGGGATGCGGCCTGCAACGAACCCGATGATGATGATGCGGCCCCGCCACGCCAGTGCCCGCAGGCTGGCATCGAATACATCACCTCCAACGGGGTCGATGACAACATCGACACCTTGGCCCCCCGTTGCGGCATAGACCTGGTCTCGCAATGAGGACCTGAGGTCATCTGCTGACAGATCGATGACATGATCGGCGCCGGCCGTAATGACCAGCGCCTCCTTCTCCGGGTTCGCGATACCGGCAAGAACGATGGCGCCCAGCGCCTTTGCGATCTGCACCGCGGCCAGGCCCACGCCTCCCGACGCACCAGTCACAAGGACGATGTCCTCTGGCTCCATTCGGGCCCGGTCGACGAGGGCGAAATGCGACGTCTGAAAGTTGATACCAAGCGATACGGCCTCTGGAAATGACAACTCCGCAGGGATTGGATGACAATCCTGCTCCACGGCGAGCGCCTGCTCGGCGAATCCCCCCGCCTCAACGAAGGCCACGATTCGATCGCCGACTTTGAAACGTGTGACGCCTGCACCCACGGCAGTCACCTCGCCGCCGATCTCCTTGCCCGGTACGAATGGGAGGCCAGGCAGAACCTGGTACTTGCCTTCCACGACGAGCAGGTCCGCGAAGTTGAGGCCCGCCGCGCCAACATTTACGATAACCTGATTCTCGCCGGCGATCGGCGCTGTAATTTCGCTGGTTGTGTTCAGCGTCTCCGGCGAACCGAACTCACTGACGACGACAGCTTTCAATACTTTACTCCGCCCCTACCTGACATCGGCATCAGCTCTTGGGAGGTAATACCACGCCGGTACGTTCAGTGATGAGCCCGTAGTGCTCGATACGGCGATTCTTTTCGAAGTTGAAAATCGTTCGCTTGATGTAGTCGCAGAGGTCGAGATCGCAGTTGAAGGCAATCACCTCATCATCCTCCGTCAGCGCCTGGGCAGCGATCTCTCCTGTCGGCGCGATGATGCAGGAACCACCGATCATCGGGAATCCATCCTCCGCCCCACACTTCGCGGTGGCCACGACCCAGGTTCCGTTTTGGTAGGCATTCGCCTGCATGGTGACGTGATTGTGGAACATTCGCAAGTGAACGGGTTCAGGATGATGGATGTTCTCGGTTGGTGTGTTGTAGCCAAGTGCAACGAGTTCCACACCCTGCAATCCCATCACGCGGAACGTCTCGGGCCAGCGCCGGTCGTTGCAGATGCACATGCCCACGATGCCATCAAAGGCGCGCCATACCGGGAATCCCAGGTTGCCGACCTCGAAGTACTTCTTCTCCAGATGCTGGAACGGCGCGTCCAGCAGATGCTCGCTGTGGCCCGGGAGATGAATCTTGCGGTACTTGCCGATCAACCTGCCATCAGGTGCGACGAGAATGGAGGTGTTGAAATGCCGTACTTTTCCCGCTTCCTCTGTCAGTTCGGCATAACCTAAGTAGAAGCCTATGCCGAGTTCCTTCGCCCTGTCGAACAGGGGCTGGGTCTCGGGTCCGGGCATTTCAGTTTCGAAGTAGACATCGATCTCCGCCTGGTCTTCCGTCCACCAGCGTGGGAAGAACGTTGTCAGGGCCAGTTCCGGGAACACGACCAGACGGCAGCCTGCCGCATGCGCCTCCTCGAGCAGCGCAAGCAGCCGTTTGATGACCTGCGCACGGGAATCTGCCAGGTGAATGGGCCCGAGCTGGGCCGCCGCGACTCTAAGTGTCCGGCTCATCTTGCATGCTCCTTCAAGATCGTCCGATCACACCCAATAAGTTTAATGCCTCTTGGCGGATGGGCAGAAATGTGCGTCCCAGTATCCACACGTGCGCAGGCACGTGGACCCGTGGCTGCATGCAAACCCGTTCATATGGATCTGGCGACCCCGGCAGGACTCGAACCTGCAACCCTCGGCTTAGAAGGCCGATGCTCTATCCGGTTGAGCTACGGGGCCGCTTGGTGGCGAAGTTTAGCGTAGGTGGCACGGGTCGCTTAGCAATTTGTCGAAGCCGCGGGGCAATCGCCAGCGTGTCGCTGTTGCCGCCTCCCAACGAGCACGAGAGATCCTCTATCTCACAGCGTCATAGCGGAAATTGTCCGAGTACGATTTCACCTTGAATTTGCGCTGACGCGGCTCCTGCACATGATAATCCATACCGTGCTTTTCACAGTAAGCTACGGCAGCCTCGCGCGTCGGAAACCTCAGCTTAACCTGCTGGTCCGTATCGGAAGACGAGGTCCAGCCCATCAAGGGATCGATGTATCGCGCGGCCTTGGGCTCGAACCGCACGACCCAGTCCCTGGTCTTGGCCGAACCCGACTGCATTGCCGTCTTAGCGGGTTGGTATATCCGTGCCTGCATCGCCATTTCAAATCTACCACTATCTGGTTTCGAAAACGTCGCTGATTCGGTCAACCTGGCCGGCTCAAACACCGGCTCCCAAAGCCGGCATTTTACCCATACAGAACAACGACCTAGCCTATCATCTTGACTGCAAATACAGTCTAATTAGGGCATGTTTTGGCCTGTTTTGGAAACCTTTTTTGGACAAAGGTGAGGAAGATCCGGATAACCCGATTAAAAACAATTAGTTCTACAAGGAAGTATTCCATTCCTCTAATCACCAGATTCCCGCTTACCTTTGTGACGCACTTAGTTCTTACTGATTCGGCATATTCTTGTTATGAAATTATCAGCTTTAGTTTGGGGAGGAAATAATTATGGCTGTTTACGTTATCGCGGACATTAAAGTGACAAACGACTCTTGGGTTCCAGATTATGCTGGCAACGTGCATGACATCGTCCACAAGTATGGTGGAAAATATTTGTCGCGTACCGCCAACATTAACACTGTGGAGGGTGAGGGTCTGGATACGACCTTGGTCGCGCTTATCGAGTTTCCATCAATGGAAGCACTGCAAAATTTTGCCGGTTCAGAAGAATACGCGCCCTATGCGAAAGCACGCCAAGAAGGCAGCATCTCCCGCTTTCACGTCCTCGATGACGCCGATTTAGCAGGAACTATTCCCTATCTGCCAAAGGGATAACTAAGAGCTGGAGTGCGCTTTTGATCTTTGTCGAGACTTCTGTTTATTCAAGATCTTTTTCAATTTAAGTCTCTAAACATGAACAGCGCATTCTCATAATCCCCCGCCACCACCGGAGTGGCGAACAATATGAGT
>CEUN01175337.1_pt1 | contig 20326 bp, 24 predicted proteins | sample 361501 | NCBI WGS metagenome assembly CEUN01 (sample SAMEA2622801, study PRJEB7988) | marine metagenome | biome: marine biome (ENVO:00000447); feature: marine epipelagic mixed layer (ENVO:xxxxxxxxx); material: "saline water (ENVO:00002010), including plankton (ENVO:xxxxxxxx)" | depth 120 m | reverse complement strand
TGCCAGCAATATGCCCCAGCCATATAGAGTCGGCGCCACCAGTTCCTCGCCAGAAACAAGGACCAGCGGCAAGAGCGCGGCAGCGGTCACCAGGCTTGACCAGGTCATGATTGTCGCCGCTGAAAGCCGTCTGCGTAGATGTTTGACCGTAAGCTGGTAGGCCGCCCAGAACATGCCCGTCAAGACCCCGACGCCGTCTCCAAGCATGTGCGCCCGATCGATCTGGAAGCTGCTCCCAACCACGATCATGGTTCCGATCAGTGCCGCTGCCAGGGCGAGGAGAAACAATGGAGTCACGCGCTCTCGAAACAGAAACCAGGCCCCCAGCGTGACGAAGATCGGCGCCGAGTTCGCGAACAGCGTCGCGTTGGCGACTGATGTCAGGGTGATCGACCAGTGCCAGGTGGCAAGGTCGCCGGCAAAGAACAGGCCTGCGAGTCCCAGCAACCAGAAATCCTTACGGGTCAATTCTTTACGGTCGGTCTCTCTCCCCCGTGATGCCGAGTTCCCCGCGGTCAGCCAGACAAAGAGAATGGGTAAGGCGAGAAATGCTCGATGAAACGCCGTGGCAGTGGGGCCCAACTCGCTGAGGCGCACAAATATCGGCGACAAGGCGACGAGCACGGCGCCAAGCACAAGTATGAACAAGCTGAGTCGCGCGGCCTGGTGTTGCGCCATGTATTCTCGCCAGGCTCCTGTTGGAGTCGGAGACGGTTCAATACTCCGACGGCACCGCCAGGGCCAGAGAATTGCGCGCCATCGCGCCGTGACGAGGAGCATCAATTCCGCGCGAAAATCCATGACCGCAGGCGAGCCACTTTGCCGCTCGAACATTTTCAGTATCATGCGGCGCCATGTCGCGCGTGGTTCCGGAGTCAGATGGATCGCTCAGCTGCGGAGGCGCGGAATCGGAGACGGATCCGCCGCTCTTCGAAAGCGTCAATGAATCGGGTGACGCTGCGGTGCTGCTTGTCTGCGATCATGCCAGCAATGCACTGCCCGCATCCTATGGAACCCTGGGATTGGATCCGGAGTTTTTGGATCGCCATATTGCATTCGACATCGGAGCCGCGGACATCACGCGTCGCATGTCCCGGGCCCTCGATGCGCCCGCTGTGCTTTCCGGCTACTCCCGCCTGTTGATCGACTGCAACAGGCAGCCGGGCCACGTCACATCCATTCCCGAAATCAGCGACAACATCGAAGTGCCGCTCAACTGCGATCTTTCGGTGGAAGAGGTGCAGTACCGTCAGGCCACGTACTTTCAGCCGTTCCATAGTGCGGTCGAGCGATCGCTTGGACGCTTCGCTGCACGTGGAGTGGTGCCCGCTTACGTCGCCATGCACAGCTTCACGCCCATCATGAACGGGTATGAGCGTCCGTGGCATGTCGGCATTCTGTGGAATGAGGACCCACGGCTCGCGAACCCTCTCATTGAAGTCCTGTCGGAGTGGCCCGACATCGTGGTCGGAGAGAACGAGCCTTATTCAGGTCGTGATCCGGAGGGATATTCGATTCATACTCATGGTGGTGACCGCGGTATCCCCAATGTCCTGATTGAAGTGCGGCAGGATCTGGTGGATACCCATCACGGGGTGGAACTTTGGGCCGCGCGTATTGGTCAAGCTGTATCGAGGGTGGTGTCTGAACTGGCGCCTTTTGAAATCGAGAGGTACTAGGGGAGGGCGGCATGGCCCTCGAAGAGCCTGCGTTCACGATAGGGATCGAAGAGGAGTACCTCCTTGTCGACCGCGAAACCCGAGACCTTTGCGCGGAGCCACCACCGTCGATGATGGCGTACTGCGAGCAAAGGCTAACCGGACAGGTCAGTCCTGAATTCCTGCAGGCGCAAATCGAGGTGGAAATCCGGGCCTGCGGATCGATCTCAGAGGCCCGCGCAGATCTTGCCCATTTGCGGGCGACCGTTGCCGAGGTGGCGACACAGCACGGGCTGGCGCCCATTGCCGCTGCGACACACCCATTCGCTCTGTGGCACGATCAAAAGCATACCGATAAGGAAAGATACAATCTCTTCGCCCGGGATCTTCAGACGTTGGCCTGCCGTCTGCTGATTTGCGGCCTTCATGTCCATATTGGAATTGAAGACGAAGACCTCCGAATCGATTTGATGGGTCAGGCCCGTTATTTCATGCCGCATCTGCTGATGCTGAGTATGTCGTCCCCATTTGGGAAGGCATGGAAACAGGCTTGATGTCCTAACGGCTCAGTGTGTTCGACGGACTCTCGCGCACTGGAATACCGGATCTGTTCGACAGCTATGGTGAATATCAACGTCTCGTGGGGCAGATGGTGACGGCGGGCCTCATCGAGGACGCCACCAAACACTAGTGGGATGTTCGGCCGAGCGCGCGCTTCCCTACGTTGGAGATGCGCATTTGCGATATGTGTACCCGGCTCAATGATGCAGTCACTATCGCGGCGATATATGTGTGCCTGATTCGCATGCTCTATCGCCTTCGTATGGGGAACCAGCGATGGCGCGTCTATCCTCGGACGCTCATTCACGAAAACCGCTGGCTGGCATAAAGATACGGGTTGCAGGGGCACCTCGTGGATTTCGGCAAAGGTGATCTGGTTCCGTATTCCGAGTTGCTCGAAGAGATTATCGAACTTATCCGAGAGGATGCCGAACAGCTGGGCTGTGTCGCGGAAATCGAGCATGCGCATGACATCGTCGCGCGGGGGACCAGTGCGCAACGGCAGCTATCCGTGTATCAGGCGGCGATGGATGAGGGCGCAGATGCCCCAGAGGCTCTCAAGTCTGTTGTCGATTGGCTCATCGACGAGACCGTGAACGGCGTGAACTCGACCGGCTGAATTTGATCTCGCGGGATTGTGTTATCGGCTGGCCTAACGTTCGTGTGCGGGCTATGACTCGGGTAACACTGGATTACCAACATGTGGGGTTCGACATGGACGATAAAACACGAACTGAACTCGAGGCGGCCGCATTCCGTACGCTCGTGGCACATCTGCGAGAACGGACCGATGTGCAGAATATAGATCTGATGAATCTGGCCGGTTTTTGCCGAAACTGCCTTTCGAAGTGGTACCGGGCCGAGGCGGAGGAGCGCGGTCTCGATATGACCTACGATGATGCCCGCGAAATTGTTTACGGCATGCCATACGCGGAGTGGAAGGACAAACATCAGGCGGAGGCGTCACCGGATCAGATCGCGGCGTTCGAGAAGGCGGCCAAAGATTCGCACCAGTAGTGCCGAGATGCGTACTGCAGACCAGAGCGCCTGGATTGCCTCACGCACGTCAACTCACTCGATGACTGCAGCCTTGTAATGCCCGTGTCGTTAGTAATCCAATGACCATAGGAGCGCGACAGTCTTAGAATCGTCAGATTTCGAGCAATTGTGACTGCGGTGGCAACTGCGGGAGCAATTGCCATCACTTTGTTCGCGAGCACCGCGCCGGCTGGTTCGGCCTGCCTGATCGTTTAGAATACGGCGTCCTATTGGGTTGCCGGTCGAATTGAAACACGCAAGCGAGACCGGTCCGACTTTCGCCTCGGCGCCGGTGAACAGCAGTGGGTCTCCCTGGATGGCGGCCCGGATGAAGATGGCCGGCTCCATTTTGTGCTTAAGAATGCCCTGGCCATGCCGGTATTCATGTGCCGCGCCAAAACCGTTACACACGTGACGATCGAGTCGGAGCAGCGGGACGGTAAGACTCGCACCTACGCTGTCTGCAAGTAGAAGCTGGTTCGGAGTGGGGCGCGTTCGTTCTGAGCGTTGCAGGTCCTGTAACGTCGTGCAAACTGTGCGAATTGTTCGATTCTGGCACAGGTCGGCAAAGCCGCCCGGGCATGGCCTGGCTGGAGCTAGAAACGCTCGACGTACGGTCGAAGATCCACCTCCAACGTCCAGGCACTCCGGTGCTGCGAGTGAATCTCGAAATAGGTCTGGGCAATGGCTTCTGCTGATAGGACATCATCGGCAGTTGTTGACGTTTGATCTCTATGCTCCGCCGCAATCACACCGTCGATGATGACGTGCGCAACATGGATGCCCTCGGGACCCAGTTCCCGGGCCATGCTCTGCGCCAGTGCCCTCAGGCCGAACTTTCCAACCGCAAGATTGACGAAGTTGGCGCTACCGCGTAACGCGGCAGTTGCTCCGGTTAAGATGATGGTTCCCCGATTGCGTGCGAGCATGCGGCGGGCTGCCTCACGACCGACGAGAAATCCGCCGAAGCACCCGATCCGCCAGCAATCCATGAACTCCTGGGCCGAGGTCTCGACCACAGGCGAGCGGCTGAAGGCGCCAGCGTTATATACAGCGACATCGATGGGACCCAGATCCTTCTCGACCCGGTCAAAAAGGTTCTCGACGGCATCTTCGTCAGTGGCGTCCGCAGCGTAAGCCCGAGCATTGCCACCAGATGCATTGATCTCGCCTGCGAGGCCGTCGACGGTGGCCTGCGTACGAGTCGAGACGGCGACCGGCATTTCCGCGTTTGCGAATCGGTGGGCGACAGCCGCGCCAAAGCCTGGTCCAGCTCCGACGACAAGAACCGCTCCTGCATCAGTCATGTTTGAACACCCCTGGGATGCTGCACTTGGTCATTCCGCCGCGTGGGCATGGGGAGAGGGGTTACGGTATATCGACAACAGGTGCTGCTGTTGGGCTCGCACGGCTTCGACATTGCGCTCCTTGACGTGACCATAACCACGAATTTGCTCGGGAAGTGACGCGATCTCGATTGCCAGGGCATGATTGTCGACTGCGAGGCCACCCAGAATCTCCTCGACAAGACCTTCATACTCGCTGATGAGCTGGCGCTCCATGCGCCGTTCGCGGGTATGGCCGAAGATATCGAAAGCCGTGCCGCGGAGCCTTTTGAGTTTTGCGAGGACGCGGAACAAGATCAGCACCCAGGGGCCGAATTCCTTCTTTTCGAGCTCTCCGGTCACGGGATCGCGGCGGGAACCCAACGGTGGCGCAAGGTGGAACCTGAGGGTGAAGTCGCCTTCGAACTGTGTGTTGAGCGCGGCGGAAAACTTCGGGTCCGCATACAGCCGGGCCACCTCATACTCATCCTTGTAGGCCATCAGCTTGAAGTACATGCGGGCCACGGATTCGCTCAATCCACTGAGACCCTTACCCTTTGCAGTCTCCACCGCTCTGACTCGATCAACCAATGATCGGTACCGGCTTGCGTAGGCGCCATCCTGGTACTGGCTTAGCTCAACCTCACGAATTCTGATGACCTCATCCAACTCCGTCGCGACAGGTGCGGCTCGGTGAAGTGTCGGCCGGGCTGCCGCCTCGACGCTGGTGAGATCATGCGCGGCGGCACGGCCCCAGTTGAAGGCACGCAGGTTGCTCTCCACCGCAATCCCGTTTAGCTCGATCGCACGTGCGATGGCTTCCGCAGATACTGGAATGAGTCCGCGTTGATAGGCGTAACCGGTCAAGAACAGGTTGGTCGCGATTGCGTCGCCGATCAACGCCGTGGCGAGTCCAGTGGCATCCACGAAATCCGTCAAGTTATCGCCAGCGGTGGCCCGGATGACCTGGCACATATGTGTTTCGTGGAAATCAATATCTGGATTGAGGGTAAAATGCGATGTCGGCGTCATGCGGCTGTTTATCACAGCGTGAGTCGCGCCCCTGCGCATTCTCTTCAAAGCTTCGTCGTCCGCCGCAACGACCATGTCGCAGCCCAGCACCACGTCGGCTGCACCCATTCCCAGGCGTACGGCGTGGAGCCTGTCCGAGGTCTCGGCGATCCGCACGTGTGAGATCACGGCACCGCCCTTCTGAGCGAGGCCGGTCATATCCAGGATGCTGCAGCCTTTGCCTTCCAGGTGCGCAGCCATGCCGAGCAAGGCCCCGATGGTCACGACGCCCGTGCCGCCAACGCCGGTCACGACCACACCATAGGGTGACTCGGCGGAAGGCAATTCCGGATCAGGAAGCGAATCGACCGTGGACGATACATCTGCTCCGGACCTGAGCTTGCGCACACCGCCACCGTGAACCGTTACAAAGCTCGGGCAGAAGCCATCGACACAGGAGAAGTCCTTGTTACACGATGATTGATTGATTACCCGTTTTCGACCGAACTCGGTTTCCAAGGGCTCGATCGACACGCAGTTAGCTTTGACGGAACAGTCTCCGCAGCCCTCACAGACCCGCTCATTAATGAACACGCGTTTGGCCGGGTCGGGATAGAGGCCTCGCTTGCGTCGCCGTCGTTTCTCTGCGGCACAGGTTTGGTCGTAGATGAGGACCGTAACACCCGATGTGTCACGAAGGTCCTTTTGCACGCCGATGAGATCATCGCGATGGTGAATCGTGGTGCCAGGAGGAAAATCGCTGCCGATCGGATACTTGTCGGGTTCGTCCGAGGCGATTGCGATTTTCTTGACGCCCTCAGCATGCACCTGCCAGGCGATTTCATGGACCGACAATTGCCCTTCGATGGGCTGGCCGCCGGTCATGGCGACGGCGTCGTTGAAAAGGACCTTGTAGGTGATGTTGCTGTTCGCCGCGACGTTTGCACGGATGGCCATGACGCCAGAGTGGTAGAACGTTCCATCTCCCATGTTCTGGAATATGTGGGGCATGTTCGTGAAGGGTTGGAGGCCGATCCAGGTTGCACCTTCACCACCCATCTGCGTGAACGTGAGTGTGCTCCGATCCATGTACAGCGACATCCAGTGGCAGCCGATACCGGCGTTCGCAAACGAACCATCAGGCAGTTTGGTGCCGGTGTTGTGGGGGCAGCCCGAGCAGAAATATGGCGTGCGCTTCTCTTCTGGATCGAGGGATGTGCTCTCGGCGTCCTTGCTGTCCAGGAAGGCCAGATGGTCGGCAACCCGCTGGGGGGCGTGGAACGGCGCAATGCGTTTGGCGATGGCGCGGGCGACAATCGCCGGGCCGAGCTCCCCTGCTACGGGAATGAAGGATGCGCCGAATTCGTCCGTCTTGCCGACGACTCGCGGACGGTCGCCATCTGGAAGGTGATACAACTGACCCTTCAACTGTTCTTCGACGATGCCCCGCTTTTCCTCGATGACGAGGATCTCGTCCAGACCACGGGCGAAGGCCATCACACCCTCCGGCTCCAGCGGCCAGACCATTCCCACTTTGTAGACGGCGATTCCCAGTTCCCGAGCCGACCTTTCGTCTATACCGAGGTCATCGAGTGCCTGGCGAACGTCGAGATAAGCCTTGCCGGCGGTCACAATTCCGAACCGTCTCGTCGGGCCAGATATGACGGCCTGGTTCAAGGAATTTGCCTTACAGAATGCAAGGGCGGCAGGAACTTTGACCTCGTGGAGTCGTTGCTCCTGCTCGAACCTGTCGTCGGGCCATCGCAGGCTCACGCCGTCAGACGGCAGCTCAAATTCCTTGGGGAGCAGAATATCGAGCCGGGCGGGATCGATGTCGACGATTTCGGTGCTCTCGGCATTGTCCGAAAGGGTTTTGAATCCGACCCAGAGGCCCGAATACCGGGAAAGTGCGATTCCGAGAAGTCCGTAGTCGATAAACTCCTGCACGCCCGCAGGTACGAGCACTGGCATGAACGCGCCGATGAACACGTGCTCCGTCTGATGCGGGGAGGTTGAAGATTTTGCTGCGGGATCATCACCGGCGATGGCCAGTATGCCGCCGTACTTCGCCGTCCCGTGGCCGTTGCCCTGCTTGAAGACATCGCCTGACCTGTCCACGCCGGGGCCTTTGCCATACCAGATGGCAAAGACGCCGTCGTACTTCGCGTCGGGATAGAGGTGAAGTTGTTGCGATCCCCAGGCGGAGGTCAGAGCAAGATCTTCATTTACGCCGGGAACGAACCGAATGTGATGAGACTGCAGGTACTCGCTGGCTTGCCACAAAGCTTGGTCATATCCGCCCAGTGGAGAGCCGCGATATCCGGAAACGAAACCGCCAGTGTTGAGCCCGACTGCCAGATCACGGTCGCGTTGCAGCATTGGAAGGCGAACCAGTGCCTGCATCCCCGTCATGAATACCCGTCCCGACGTGGCGGTATATTTGTCATCGAGAGAGACCGCGGCGAGATTCATTCAGGGGTCTCCTGACTGCGATGGTGACAAGATAGGTAGAGCACTGAAGGGGCGATGGCAATTTGAACAATTACCGACGTCATTCCCCTTTGTTTCCGTTATGAGCGCAGCTTGAATTCATCTGCATCGAGGCCGAGGTCACGCACTTTCCGATAGAGAGTTATCTCGCGACATCCGACATCTGGCCGCGGCAATGCTCAAGCGCTGCCCGGATCATATCGTCTTCGACAATTAGGATGGTTTGCGCCATGAATTCTCGATTTGAGACAGCCCTGGGGTCGTGCCCGGATGCGAAGGCAGCCCTGACAAGTCAACACCAAGCGGCTTTGGAATCTGAGGGAGTATAACCTTCGCCCCTCAAGTTGTCCCTTTCCAGCACACATCTTACCAGAAAAATTTTGAGTTTCTGCGCGAATCGGAGCCTGAAATCGGGTGATTTCGCGGACCTGCCGTTCTATGTTGGTGTCACAATCCGTCTGACTGCACTTCAGCTGTTGAGTTTCTCATTCATATGAAAGTATTAGTGACCGGGGCGGCCGGTTTCATTGGATTTAGTGTCTCTCGTGCATTGCTCGAGCGCGGTGATCGCGTCGTCGGCATCGACAATGTGAATGACTACTATGATGTCTCCCTCAAGGAGGCGCGACTTGCGCTGCTCGAGCAGCACGATGGCTTCGAGTTTGTGCGGGCCGACGTGAGCGACCTGGCAACTTTGACAGAGATTTCCGACAAACACGGGCCGTTCCCGCGGGTGGTGCATTTGGCAGCCCAGGCGGGCGTGAGGTACTCGATCGAGAATCCCATGGCTTATGTGCAAAGTAACCTTGTCGGCCACGCGAGCATTCTCGAGCTGTGCCGGGCCACCGAAAACTTCGAGCACCTGACCTACGCGAGCTCCAGTTCCGTCTATGGCGGCAATGCCAAGGTGCCCTTTTCCGTCGAAGATCGTGTCGATCGCCCCATTTCGTTGTACGCGGCGACAAAGGTGGCGGATGAGCTGATGAGTTATACGTACAGCCATCTCTACGACCTGCCGCAGACCGGCCTGAGGTTTTTCACAGTGTATGGTCCCTGGGGGCGTCCAGACATGGCGCTCTACCTGTTCACCGACGCCATACTTCACGATCGGCCCATCCGAGTATTCAACTTTGGTGAGATGCAGCGGGATTTTACCTACATCGACGATATCGTCGACGGAACGATTCGAGCCCTCGATCGGCCACCGAAGATGACCAATCAGAGTCCCGCTCATCGAGTATTCAACCTGGGCAACAATCGGGCAGAGCCCTTGCTCAAGGTTATCGAGATCCTCGAGAAGACATTGGGAAAGCAGGCGGAAAGGCAACTCGAACCCATCCAACCTGGCGACGTTCCTGAGACCTTTGCTGATATTTCCTCAGCGGCCCGCGAATTGGGTTTCGCGCCAAAGACAGGAGTGGAGGAGGGCGTCGCGCAATTCGTCGACTGGTACCGCACGTACCATGGAATTTGATGTCGAGTTTCGATTCCGCCGCATCCAGTAATCCGATTGCCAATGATCGGGAATCCGCCCAGAGGTTCGCCGATACCATTCCACACGGGCGAGAACTTGGGTTGACTGTCGAGGCCATCGCGCCTGGCTGCGCGCTGTTTGTGATGGACTATCAGGAACGACTTATCGGCAATCCCGAGACAGGCGTTCTCCACGGAGGGGTTATCACAACCCTGATCGATACGGTCTCGGGTTGCGCCGTGTTCTCGGCATTGCCCAGTCTGGTTCCGATCGCCACCCTCGATCTGCGGATCGACTATTTGAAGCCGGCGACACCGCGCCTACCGCTTCACGCAGATGCACGCTGCTACAAGCTCACCCGAAACATCGGGTTTACGCGGGCATTCGCTTATCACAGTGATCCGGCTGATCCAGTCGTGAACAGTGTGGGGACGTTCATGGTGAATTCTTCGGACTCCAGCCTGCGCCTTGATGACTTAACGGAAGAACGCGCCAGTTGAATTTCACAGAGATCATTCGAAACGCGAAAGAGGCGGCTGATCCCGGTGTCATCGCCCGGGCGATTCCCTATAGCAACTTCATAGGCATCGACGCGCATCTCGACGGCGATGCCGTCGTCTGCACGATACCCGGAGACGATATGATTGTGGGAAATCCGGTTCTTCCGGCCATTCACGGTGGGGTTATTGGCGCGTTCCCGGAACATGCCGCTTTAATGCTCTTGATGTGGGAACTGGCGCCCGGTCAGCCTCCAAAGGCCATAAACGTTTCCATCGACTACCTCCGCAGCGGAAAACTCGAAAAGACGTTTGCGCAAGGAAAAGTAACGCGTCAGGGCCGTAGAGTGGCCAACGTTCAGGCCGAGGCGTGGCAGGCGGATCCGGACATGCCGATCGTGGTCGCCCACGGGCATTTTCTCATAACGGACTAGAAGCCGTGTCTCCCTGAGAGCTTCGACACTGGTCGCCATGACCCGCCCATCCCATATTCAGTTTTGAGCTGCAGGAAAGATCAACAGAAATGACCGATAAATCCCCTGACGCACCCCTTCCGATGGAATTGCCAGAATGGGACCTGTCCGATCTCTATCTGTCCATCGATTCGGAAGAACTTGCTCGCGATCTGGAACGGGTGACCTGGGACGCGAAGGGATTTGCAGCGGAGTTCAAAGAACGTGTCGGCGATCTTGACGGCGATGCCCTGGCTGCTGCGATCGCGAGATACGAAACCTGCCAGGAATTAATGGGACGGATCGGGAGTTTTGCCAGTTTGACTTACGCGGGAAATGTGGAGGACCCGGAGATCGGTGCCTTCTTTCAGGACACGCAGGAACAGCTCAATCTGGTGGGAACGGATCTCTTGTTCTTCTCGCTCGAACTCAACCTGATCGACGAAGATGCACTGGCGCATCTGCTTGAATGCTCCACTGCATTGCAACACTACCGGCCATGGATTCGCGATATCCGCGTGTTCCGTCCATACCAGCTCTCGGATGAATTGGAACGTCTGCTTCACGAAAAGGACGTAGCTGGGCGCGCGGCTTGGGTGAGGCTCTTCGATCAAACCATGGTCGGGCTACGTTTCGATGTTGAGGGCCGGTCGCTGTCAAGCGAGGAGGCCCTGCACCTGTTGTCGGATCCGGATGGCTCGGTGCGTAAACAGGCAGCGAACGAACTGAGTCGTGTTTTTGAGCAGAATATTCGAACCTTCTCATTGATCACCAATACGCTCGCCAAAGACAAGGAGGTGGAGGACAAATGGCGCGGATATCCGGATGCGTCGACGGCGCGCCACCTCAGCAACCAGGTCGAACCCGAGGTGGTGGAAGCGCTGGTGGCGTCCGTTCAGCATTCTTATCCCCGCCTGTCGCATCGCTACTACGCATTGAAAGCCCAATGGTTGGGCAAGGGGCATCTGGAACACTGGGACCGCAACGCGCCGCTGCCAGATTCCGCTGAGCGGAACATTGGATGGACGGACGCGCGTGACATTGTGCTGGATGCCTACGCGACATTTTCAGAGGAAATGTCCGATATTGCCCGGCGGTTTTTCGAGAATGGTTGGATTGATGCGCAAGTGCGTGCGGGCAAATCGCCCGGGGCCTTCTCCCACCCCACGGTACCAAGTGTTCATCCCTACGTACTGCTCAATTATCAAGGCAAGACCCGAGATGTCATGACCCTCGCGCACGAACTCGGACATGGCGTTCATCAGATGCTCGCCGGAGCGCAGGGAACGCTTATGGCCAGTACGCCACTCACCCTTGCGGAAACAGCGAGCGTATTTGGCGAGCAGCTGACATTTCGGGCTCTCCTGGCGCAAGAGCAGGACGCTGCGCGCCGACGCGGTATGCTGGCGGGCAAGGTTGAGGACATGCTCAACACGGTGGTGCGGCAGATCGCATTTTATGAGTTCGAAACCCGAGTACACCGGGAGCGTGCCTTGGGAGAACTGACGTCTGAACGTCTGGGTGAAATCTGGCTCGATGTGCAGACCGAGAGTCTGGGGCCAGCTTTTCGGCTTGGGTCTGATTACCGGTCCTATTGGTGCTACATACCGCACTTTCTCCATTCGCCGTTCTACGTCTATGCATACGCCTTTGGTGACTGCCTCGTGAACTCCTTGTACGCGGTCTACCTCGATGCTCATGAAGGATTTCAGGAGAGATACTTCGAAATGCTCAAAGCCGGGGGAACCTTGCGCCACAAGGAGTTGCTCGCGCCATTCGGACTGGACGCATCGGATCCAGGTTTCTGGGACAAGGGATTGTCCGTTATCTCTGCGTTCGTCGATCAACTAGAAGCAGCTTGACTCATGTCAGGACGTGATCAGAGCGATTCCCTAACGGGGCGAATGAAGCGCTATGCGCGGGTATCCAGCACGGTTGGCGGTTTGGCAGCGAAACTGGCTGGTGAGCGCGTATTTGGCCTGACGCTGGATCGTTCGGAGCACGCTGCCGAATTACGCAAGGCACTCGGTGGATTGAAGGGCCCTCTCATGAAGGTGGCCCAATTGATGTCGACGATTCCCGAGGCATTGCCCAAGGAGTACGTGGCTGAACTCGCGCAGTTGCAGTCCAATGCGCCCCCCATGGGGTGGCCGTTCGTGCGCCGGCGCATGGCGTCTGAGCTCGGTGGCGCCTGGCAGTCCAAGTTTAAGGCATTCGATCGCGAGGCCGCTGCGGCGGCATCTCTCGGCCAGGTTCATCGCGCGGAATCGCTCGCTGGCCAGGATCTAGCCTGCAAACTGCAGTACCCCGACATGCCGTCCGTTGTTGAGGCGGATTTGCGGCAGCTCAAATTAGCATTTGCGATCTATGCCCGCTACGACCCGAGTGTTGATACCAGTGAAATTCACACGGAAATCGCTGAACGGTTGCGTGAGGAGCTCGATTACGAGCTAGAGGCTCGCCATGCACGGCTCTATGCGGAACTCTTGAAGAAAGAGCCCACTGTGCACGTGCCGGAGGTCTTGCCGGACCTGTCGACGGGTAGACTGCTGACAATGAGCTGGTTGGACGGACGGGGGCTTCTCGATTTTGTCGAGGCACCGCTCGACGTGCGCAATGCCATCGCTCTGGCCTTGTTCAGGGCCTGGTACGTGCCTTTCTACGATGGCGGTGTCATTCATGCAGACCCCCATCTCGGAAATTACTCGGCAGCTGAGGATCTGTCCCTCAATCTCCTTGATTTTGGGTGCATACGCATTTTCAAGGCGAGCTTTGTACGTGGGGTGATTGATCTCTACTGGGCTATCGCCAACGACGATCGTGACCTGGCCGTACATGCCTATGAGACCTGGGGATTCGAGAACCTGTCGCATGAACTGATCGATACGCTGAACCTGTGGGCGGAGTTCGTGTATGCGCCGCTTTTGGAGAATCGATCGCGGCGCATCCAGGAATTCGAGTCAAGCGGTGTGTACGGTCATGACGTCGCCGCCAAGGTTCATCGCCGGTTGCGGGAACAGGGCGGCGTGCGGCCACCGAGGGAGTTCGTATTCATGGATCGCGCGGCAATCGGTTTGGGCGGTGTGTTCCTGCACCTCAATGCGGAAATCAACTGGTTCGAGATTTTCCACGACCTCATTCGCGATTTTGACGAGGGACGGTTACAGCGCCGTCAGGCACGTCTTCTGAAAAAGGTTGGACTGCCACGCCCCGCCTGACAAAGGTAAAGTCGACGACCATTGTCGAGCGGTTACTTTCTTTGCGGGTCAGGTCGATGGACGCTCTCCAACCGCGGTTTCGAACACGGGCAGTTCACCATCCCTTGGTCAATTGCAGGATTGAACGCTGCTGGACGTTTGATATATTGCCGAGAATTGACGGCATAGATTTTGAGGAAGTGAGTTTCCAATGGCCGACAGTGAAATGGACATTGCACAACAACAGGAAACCTGGCGCGATTTCTGCCGACTCACGCTGTGGAGTTGCATTGGCATCACGGTCCTATTGATCGTTTTGGCGGCTACCCTGGTTTGGTAGGGGTGCCGGCGCTTTAGGCGTTTAGTGGATTGTCGCCAATTCCGGCGCTCTGGAGTTGCTTGGTTGTTAGGCGCTTCAAAATGATCTCAAACGCTGTTGGTTTCAGCTGCACGACCCCTATAAGTCTGAATAGACTAGGTGAGGCATGAAGGTCGCCGTTCCCAAGGAGCGGCGAGAGTTTGAATGTTGCGTGGTGGCGAAACCCGACACGGTCAAGAAATTCGTGGACCTGGGAGCGCAGGTTGTCGTGGAGCGCGATGCCGGCCTTCAAGCCAACTACATGGATCAACTCTATCGCGACGCAGGCGCCGAGGTTGCCGGAACCGAAGCGGAGACACTGAGCGGTGCGGATGTCGTCCTGAAGGTTCAGAGCCCGATAACCTCCAGTGAAGGCGACACCGACGAGCTCGGACTCATCCAAAAGAGTGCCGTTCTGGTGGGTTTTCTGGCACCCTTAGACCAGCGTTCAATCGTCGATAAGTATGCGGAACAAGGCACAGACCGTGCTGTTCGTGGAGAGGTCCCTGTCACCAGGCTATGTCGGGATTGACAACGATCTGTTCTATCAGGACAACACGATGATGTTGTTCGCCGACGCGAAGCAGTTCACCGAGGACGTGGTGAAAGCCCTATAAGCCCACTGCACCTACGGCACGGGCGTCAAAACTGATAATCGAGGAATTACGAACGACCGGTTGCCCCGGACGGTTTCGTCAGTTGTTACCTTCACGCTGGGCGCGTTTCCGGGCCAGCTTGCGTGCGCGCCGAATGGCCTCAGCCTTCTCTCTTGCGCGTTTTTCTGACGGCTTCTCGTAATGATTCCGGAGTTTCATCTCGCGGAAAACCCCTTCGCGCTGCATTTTCTTCTTCAGGGCGCGCAGGGCCTGATCGATATTGTTGTCTCTGACGACGACTTGAACCAGTTTTCTTTCCTCCGTTCCACGGCATTCTCGAAATTCAATGCCGTGCACAACCCGCGCAGCACAATTTGGCTCCGACGGACAGGCCGCGCTCTTTAACACAGGGGGAAAGCTCCTGTCCACCTCAGAGCGATGTCCGGTTTCCCGAAACCTTGTGTGGGGTCGGGCTTTACCTGAGCTTCACAGCCACACATATTAGAAAGATGGCAATACTAAAAATTGCGCGCATGGGTCACCCAATCCTGATGCGCCGGGCTCAGGAGGTTGACGATCCGGATGCGCCGGAGAACCGATATCTCGTCCATAATTTGATCGAGACCATGGCGGATGTTCGGGGTTTGGGACTTGCGGCACCACAGGTTCATGTGTCGAAACGCGTAGTTGTCTTTCAAGCCCCGGTTGACGATTCCGAACGAGCGGCCGACGAGCCCGCGGAGCGGGAACTGACCGTCTTGTTCAACCCCGTGATTGAACCCGTCTCGGATGAGATCGTTTATGGCTGGGAAGGCTGTCTTTCCGTCCCCGAGCTGCGTGGCGAAGTTCCGCGCCACGCTGCAGTTCGCTATCGCGGTTTCACACTCGACGGCGGGACAATTGATCGAACGGTCGATGGCATGCATGCCAGGGTCGTTCAGCATGAATGCGATCATCTGGACGGTATTCTGTACCCGATGCGCATGACCGATATGTCCAAGCTCGTATTCGAGTCGGAATTTCATCACCTCATCGAGGCTGCTCGCGACCCGGATTCTCATGAGGAAGACACCGAGGAGGAACTGGTGGATGGCTAGCCGCAGGGAGGAACCTCAACGGCGCTACCTTTCTGCGGTCTTGCGCCACGTATCCTTCGACGGTTGGAGCGTTCGTGCCCTTAAGCATGCCGCCAGAGATCTGGGTGAGGAGGTCGAAGCTGTACGCCAGGCTTTGCCGGGAGGGGCCTCTGGATGGGTTGGCGCCTTCATCAAGGCGGCGGACCAAGACATGCTGGGGGCGCTTGCTCAGCAGGATCTCGAGTCACTTAAGATAAGAGAACAAATCGCTCTCGCCGTCCGCCTTCGAATTGAGGCAGTGGCACCCTACCGGGAAGCCGTGCGCCGTGGCATCGCTGTGCACGCCCTTCCCTTTAATGCCGCTCATGCCTTTCGAAGTTTGTATGGCACGGTCGACGCGATTTGGGCCGGAATCGGCGACACTTCGACCGATTTCAACTTCTATACCAAACGTGTACTGCTTGCCGGCGTATATTCATCCACGTTGCTGTATTGGTTGGACGATCACTCGGACGGGTACGTTGACACCTGGTCATTCCTTAATCGACGAATCGAGAACGTCATGGGAATCCAAAAGGTGCGGGGGCGCGTCGATGGCCTTGCCAAACGCATGAGCAAACTTGCTTCACGCGGCGCTCAATTGTCGCCTTGGCGCCGCCGACCGGCCTGAGGCGCTGAGATCAGGTTTCGGCCGACAGGTCGACAGTGGCCGCCGACTGCTCTGCGCGAAACTTCATCAGGGCGTCCGATACAGTCGCATCGCTGATTGCCAGGATTGCTGCCGCAAAGAGGGCGGCATTGACCGCACCGGCGCGGCCGATTGCCAAGGTACCCACGGGAATACCTGCAGGCATCTGGACCATCGACAACAAACTATCGAGTCCATTGACTTTGCTCTCCATCGGCACGCCTAGGACCGGGATCGGTGTCTTTGCAGCAACGACACCAGGCAGGGCCGCGGCCATTCCGGCCCCGGCGATGATGATCTTAAGTCCGCGGTCCTGAGCGCTGCCACAATATTCTTCGAGCCTGTCCGAATTCCGATGAGCGGAAATCACATTCGCTTCGTGCGGAATGCCCAGTTTCTCCAGCGTGTCCGCCGCGTTCTTCATCGTTGCCCAATCGGACTTGCTGCCCATCAGGATTCCGACGATCGGATCATCTTGTGCCATGTGCCTCTCCCTGTTGCGTGGGTGCCGAATTTAGCGGGAGCAACCGAAAAAGTGCAACATTGTGACGTGAATCACAGGAAATTTGCTCGGCAACTGCTCGTGCTCACCATGGCGTTAACCAATCATTAGCTTTAATTTGTAGAATCCCTGTTACGCGTAGCACAGCGTTCAAACAATAAAAGGTCCCGGAATGCGGGTGCCAAAAATCAGGCCCAGCGTGGCGGCGCCCCCATAACCCGAGTTAGTTCGCCGCGTCGTGCTCCGGCCGCCGCGCCGGACACAGCGTCGGTCACCAGAAATCGGGAAGTGAATGACTAATCCTCGGTGATGGGAATTCCTGCTGCAGAGATTACCCCGAAGGTTCAGGCTACAATCGTGACATTGATGGAGGAAGTTCAACAGCTTCACCATCAGTTGGAGGCTACCCAGGCCCAACTCGCGGAAGTCGCCAAACTGGCTGATCAGGATGCGTTGACGCCAACGTTGAATCGGAGGGCGTGTGTGCGCGAGTTACACCGTGCCATGTCGCTTGCTGAACGGTACGGGGAACCCTCCAGCGTGCTCTATTTCGACATCAACAACTTCAAAGAAAACAACGATACATATGGGCATTTGGCTGGTGATGACGCGTTGATGCATGTGGCTGACATACTGGCGTGAGATCTCCGGGACACCGACATTGTGGGCCGACTGGGTGGCGATGAGTTCGGAATTATCCTCACCCACACCGATGAAGACGCGACCTACGAAAAGGCCGAAGAACTTGTTGCCCACGTCAAGACCTCACCCTCTCGCTGGAACGGTTCGACGTTGCACCTGGACATGGCTTGCGGAGCCTATACATTCCGGGCGGGCGAAAGTGTCGATGATGCGCTGGCGGCAGCAGATTGCGCGATGTGCGCCCACAAGTGCTCAATGAAACAGCCCCAGTGAAGTTCCTCAAGCGATAATATCGGGTACGAGCGCGTTCTCCAGCCGCGCAATATCGTCCTTGAGCGCCAGTTTCTGTTTCTTCAATCTCTGCAGCTGCAGCTGCAGTTGGTCCCGGCTTCCGGCCGAGACCAATGCTTTGATGGCGTCGTCCAGGTCTCGGTGCGCGGTCCTCAAATCTGCTAGCTTGTGCTCAAGCTCGACGATGTCCCGGTCGTCCATCATGACCTCATCAGACCAGGAGACTGGAATCCCGGTTAGAATAGCAGAGTTTGGTGTTTGATCGCTGTTGCCGACGGCACAGCACTCGACAGGCATCCATGGGGCCAGAAATTTGTCGCTTCCGGAAAATCCGTTCTGGGATTTCTCTATACGTGTCTATGCCGTGACGGGCGTCGCCGAAGCCTGTTTGTCCTTGCAGGACGACCAGGGTGCCGACGTCAATCTGGTCCTCTTTTGCCTGTGGGTTGCTCAGCAGAACGGCGGTCGGCTCAGTCGGTCTCAACTCGAGGGGTATTTGGACCGGGTTGCGGACTGGCAGGCGCAGGTGGTGGTACCGCTTCGCGCGCTTCGCAGGCAGCTCAAGGAAGAGAGCTCCGCCATTCCTCCTGAGTTTCGGGAGCTGGTGCGGTCGACCGTCAAGCGTGCGGAACTCGATGCGGAGCATGCGGAGCAACTCTATCTGGCCAGCCTCAAACCGGAAGGCTCTGATTCGAAGAAACCGAGTCCTGAAGCAGCTGCCATGGATGCGGCCGAGAACCTTGCGCAATATCTTTCGCTCCTCAAAGTCAGGTCTTCCTCAAGGGTTCAGGAAAAAGTTGACGTTCTCCTTTCAGCCGCCTTTCCAGACGTGCCCCGCGACAAGATTGCGATACTCGCGAGGTATGAAACCTGATGAAATTGAGGGTCACGATGTCGCTGACGCGCGTGCCGACCTGTGCTTAAATATTGCTGCCGGGAAATGCCAGGAGGACATGCCATATGAATGTCGATGCACGTGTGGAGTCGCTGAAGCAAGTACACCACGACCTTGAAGAGGCTATCAAGGAAGAGAATCAGCGGCCCATGCCTGACTCGGCGATGTTGTCGGATCTCAAGCGTCAAAAGCTCCGCATCAAGGACGAGATCGCACAGCTCGACGCAGGGCACTAGCGGCCGCGGATCTTCGCGGCACTGGTGTGGCACCGGTAGCCACTCCGCCCAAGCTAAAGTGACTTCGCCTTATCGCGGAGGACGAATTTCTGAATCTTTCCGGTCGAAGTTTTCGGTAGATCTCCGAACACGACGAAGCGTGGGCACTTGTAGTGAGCGAGATTCTCGCGGCAGTACGCGATGATGTCATCCGCCGAAACTTCCGATTTCTGCGTTTTTAGCTCGACGAAGGCGCACGGCGTTTCTCCCCATTTCTCGTCCGGTTTGGCGACCACGGCAACGTTCATCACCGCCGGGTGACGGAAGATCACGTCCTCGACTTCGATGGAAGAAATGTTCTCTCCTCCGGAAATGATAATGTCCTTGGAGCGGTCCTTGAGCTGGATGTATCCATCCTCATGCAGGACACCCAGGTCACCGGAGTGAAACCATCCACCGTCCAATGCCTCTTCCGTGGCCTCGGGGTTCTTCAAATACCCCTTCATGACGATGTTGCCCTTGAACATCACTTCACCCAGCGTCTCGCCGTCTGCCGGCACTTCCCTCATGGTCTCGGGATCCATGACGGTGAGACCCTGAAGAACCGGATAGCGCACGCCCTGTCGCGCCTTTCGCGTCGCCTGGTCCTCGGCGTTGAGCGCATTCCAGTCCGAGTGCCAATCGCAAACGACTGCGGGGCCGTACGTTTCGGTCAGTCCGTAGACATGCGTCACATCGAACCCATCGTGCTGCATTGCTTCGAGGAGCGCCGCCGGCGGCGGTGCTCCGGCGGTCATCATGCTGACATTATGTGAGAAGGGCTTCCGCTCATGATCCTCAGCATTGACGATGAGGTTCATGACGATGGGTGCCCCGCAGAGGTGTGTCACGCCATGGTCGGCGATCGCGGTATATATGTTGGCGGCCGCGACTTTTCTTGAACAGACGCTTGTGCCGGCCAGGGCGGCGAGCGTCCACGGGAGGCACCAGCCGTTGCAATGGAACATCGGCAGGGTCCACAGGTAAACTGGGTGTCGCGGCATCGGCCAGGCCATGATGTTTCCGACCGCATTCAAATAGGCGCCCCGATGATGGTAAACGACGCCTTTTGGATTCCCGGTGGTGCCCGATGTGTAGTTGAGGCAGATCGCCTGCCATTCGTCCGCCGGCAGATGCCACGCGAATTCGGCATCTCCCGACTGGAGAAAGCTTTCGTAATCGATCTCTCCCAGGCGCTCTCCTTCCTGCACTGCAAGAGGGTCCACAATATCGATGACGATCGGGTCGGATTCGGTCTGGGCAAGTGCCTGTTTGATGGTTTCTGAAAATTCCGTATCGGTGATGAGTACCTTGGCCTCGC
>CEUN01169950.1_pt1 | contig 20398 bp, 16 predicted proteins | sample 361501 | NCBI WGS metagenome assembly CEUN01 (sample SAMEA2622801, study PRJEB7988) | marine metagenome | biome: marine biome (ENVO:00000447); feature: marine epipelagic mixed layer (ENVO:xxxxxxxxx); material: "saline water (ENVO:00002010), including plankton (ENVO:xxxxxxxx)" | depth 120 m | reverse complement strand
GCGTTGGATCGGGGGCTCACGGTTGCCGAGACAGAGGCGTTATACGAGCGGGGCCGGGAGCGATACCGCTTGTTGATGGCGCGTGTCGGGACTGCGGTCGCGCCGACTCTTGTCGACCTGGATATGTCTCAGATAGAGGTATTGGAACGGAACCTGTCCGCGCGTAACGAAGAGTTCAAGGAGGACTTTGCGGCGTCTGATCCCGAAGAGCGCAAGGCTAGGCGCCGCGAGCGTATGGAAGAACGCTTCGAGCGACTCACCGGTGACCTCAATGATCAACAACTGGCTGACCTCGGCCGCAGGAGCGACGAATTCCCGGATTCTGGTCAACTGTGGCTGGACTACCGCGTCGCACAACAGATTCGGTTGTTGGGCATGCTGAAGACTGGCAAACCCGCGTCTGTCATCGAAGCCCAACTGCGGGACTGGTTCTCCGAAGGTCTGGACAGAGGGGCGCGGCTCGACGCTTTGTCCGCTGAGCTCGAGCGACGGCTGCTCCGTACCGTCGTCGCCGTCGTCAACTCGTTGGATAAGGCGCAGTCCGCTTATCTGCGCGAGCAACTTGGCGATTTCAGCGAACTCGCGATGCAGCTGAACGAAGATTCCTGACGCTTTCATTGACTCTGGCCGCGGCTCGGTTGGCACCACCGGTCATCTGGTGGCGCCTGGCCAGGATGTGGCTGAGCCTGGCAATGTTGGAATGATGGGGCTGGCCTTTGTGTCTCTAGCGTCCAAACGCCCGGGCCGACCTGGTGCGGACCTTAAACCGGGTGTCGGGAATCAGGCGTACAGAGCCTTTGCATTCTTGCGATGAAGACCCGGGTCACGGGAACTTTTGCTCTCGGGCGCTTTCGCGTTTTGCGCCGGTCTGAATGCGATACACTCGTGTTTGTATTCGGCTGCTGACTTGTAGCCAACCCAATATCCGGAGCGTCTCGCATGAAGTTTTCGCTGCACTCCATTGCAGTTCTGTTGTTGAGTGGTCTACTGGTCGGCGCGGCGCACGCCACCGACGAGCGGACGCTATTTCGCTTGAACGGGCTGGACTACAACGAGGCCGATTTGAACGATGAACTGCGCCAACGCGTGTTTGAGGCATACGCCAAATATCGCGACACGATGAGCGCGGTCATGCGTGATGCCATTTTCGAATTGCACGTCGAAGAGGTTGCCAAGGAGACTAATCGTAGTGTCGCGGACGTTCGTCAGGAGTTGGCGCCCAAGCGGGTTATCGCCGACGAACGGCTGAAGGCGTTCTATGATCAAAATCGTCAGCGCATTCGTATGCCCTACGACCAGGTCAAAGGTCAGATTGTGGAGTACCTGCAACGCGCGGAACAAAACGCTGCGAAGTCGGAGCTGGTGAGCAAACTCACGGTGGAAGGCAAGCTGAAAGAACTCCTGCCGGACGCCGAGGCCCCCAGCGTCAAGATCAATACCGCGGGCTTCCCTTCAAAAGGTCCCGAAGATGCGGCGGTGACGTTGGTTGAGTTTGCGGACTATCAGTGCCCGCATTGCAAGGCGGCCGCGCCTATTGTCAAAGACATGTTGCGCCGCTTCAAAGACAAACTGCGTGTGGTGTTTGTCGACTTTCCCATCAACCGCTCGGGTATCTCGCGGCTGGTTGCCAAAGGCGCCGTATGCGCGGGGCAGCAGGGTAAGTTCTGGGAGTATCACGACCTCGCATTCGAGCGTCAGCAGTCCTTGTCAGCCAACTCACCCAGCAGCCTCGCAGGTGCGCTTGAGCTCGATAAAGCTGCATTCGACCAATGTTATGGGTCGCAGCAGACCGAGGGGCCGATCGCCAGAGCCGAGGCAGAAGCGCGGCGTTTGGGCGTCAGCTCTACGCCAACCATCTACGTGAATGGCCGTAAGTTACGTGTTGTTGAGGGGCTGGCTCCGGATCTGGACAAGGCTATTCAACAGGCTTTGAAGGCAACTCGGGCCTGAGCTCTCCGCCCGCTGCAGACGACAAAGGATAACTGGCACGATGGCGTTAGATAAATCTGACTGGGTCATTAGCAAACTCATCAAGAAGTTTGCGATCGAGCGCGGTGACAAACCGTTCATTCAGTTCGAGGACGGTGAGCCACTGTCTTACGTCGATGTCGACAGGATGACCAATCGCCTCGGCAATGCATTCGCGGATGTGGGTGTTGGTTTTGGCGATAACGTCGCGATGATGTTGCACAACCGGCTCGAATATCTGTGGACCTGGTTCGGCCTGAACCGACTGGGCGCCGTGCCGGTTGCCATCAACACGGCATTGAAGGGCACGTTCCTGACACATGTATTGACCAATGTCCGTTCCCGCATCGCGGTGGTGGAACCTGAGTTTTTGCCGTGGCTTGAGGATATCGAAGATACCGTGCCGGATCTGGAAGTCATCTACGTCGTGGGCGACATGCCAGGCGCTGACGAACTGCCAGCGTTCAAGCGCTGCACGGTACATCCGTTTGATGATTTGATGCATGCCAGCGATGCTGAAATGGATGTGGAGGTTTCCTACAGAGATATCGGTATGGTCATGTTCACGTCCGGGACCACGGGTCCTTCCAAGGGCGTGTTGATGCCGCATGGACACTTGTTTTTGTTCGCGCGCAGCATGGAAGTACATCTCGCGCTGACGGATGAAGACCGTTATTACGTCTGTATGCCGCTCTTCCACGCACAAGGCTCATTGATGCAGCTTTACGGTAGCCTGCTGGCGGGCGCGTACGTGGTGCTGATGAAGCAGTTCCGGGCGACTTCATGGATCGACGATGTCAAGAAGTACCGCGCGACGGTCACGAACACGCTGGGTGTCATGAATGACTTCGTTTTGAAGCAACCCGTCAAAGAAGGTGAACGCGAGAACGACCTGCGTATCCTGTGTGCCGTGCCGGTTGTGGAAGAAACCCTGGCCGCGTTCCGCGAGCGGTTTGGTATCCCGAAGTTCAACGAACTGTTTGGCATGACGGAATGCAACCTGCCGGTTGGACGACCTATCGATGCGCCCGACGAAGCTGGTTGCTCGGGTAAGGTCTGGGATGAATATTTCGAAGTTATCATCGCGGATCCGGATACCGACGAAGAAGTACCGGTAGGCACGGTAGGCGAGATCCTGGTGCGTCCAAAGGAGCCGTTCTGTTTTATGCAGGGCTACAACGGCATGCCCGAGCGCACTGTGGAAACGTGGCGTAACTTCTGGTTTCACACCGGGGACGCCGGCCGCATGGATGAGCGGGGCTACATCTGGTACATCGACCGCATCAAGGACACCATCCGCCGTCGTGGCGAGAACATCTCGTCGTACGAAGTGGAGGCGGTGTTGCTCGAATACCCAGGCATCGCCGAAGTGGCCGCCGTAGCCGTGCGGGCCGACGAGGGTGGCGAAGACGAAGTCCTCGCCTGCATGGTGCTGGCAGAAGGCGTGGATGCACCAAACCCAACTGCCATCCTCGATTTCTGCGTGCCACGCATGCCGTACTTTGCGGTACCGCGGTATCTGGAGTATGTGGACGAGATCCCCAAGACCCCGTCGTCCAAGATCCAGAAGAACAAGCTGCGTGATCGTGGCTTGAGCAATACTACGTGGGATCGTGACGCGGCCGGTTACAAGGTCTCTCGCGGTTAGGGTTCGTTTTGCACCGGCGAACTCGGGCAGAGCCGGTCCAGGCGCAGTCACGCGTGGCCCGCGAGGGCGACGCCCTGGAAGTCAAGCGGCCCGGTAATCCACCAGGCCGCCACTTTTTGATGAGCGTTACCGACCTTTCCACTCAGGTGGGCGTTTCTCCGCAAACGCGCGGGGACCTTCCACGTAGTCTTCCGTGCTCATGATGTGCAACTGCATCGGGAATGTGGCGTCGAGCGCGTGCTCCAGCGTAGTGCCAAGACCGCGCATGGTCGCCTCTTTGGATGCCTGCACCGAGAGTGGGGCGCCTTTGAGGATTTCCTGAGCCCAATCGTTGGCCGTTTGCATCAGGTCGCCCGGAGCGACCACTTCGTTGACGAGCCCGTATTTGAGCGCGTCATCGGCGCTCAGGCGTTTGCCTGCCAGGATGACACCCATCGCGACGTGATACGGAATCTGTCTTGGCAGTCGATGTACGCCGCCGGCACCCGCCATCAACCCTACGCGTGGCTCCGGCAGTCCGAAGGACGCGTTTGTGGATGCGATGATGATATCGGCGGAGAGCGCCAGCTCGAAGCCGCCACCCAGCGCAAAGCCATTCACGGCTGCAATGATCGGTTTGATGCAGGTGCTACGGCGGTGTAGACCACCAAACCCGCCGGGCGCCTGGCGTCTCAGTTCGCGCACTTTCTCGCCACCGTGCTCAGCCTGGAAGCGTAAGTCGTTGCCTGCGGAAAATGCTTTTTCGCCCGTGCCAGTGATAATGGCTACCCACTGTTCCGGGTCGGATTCGAAGTTATCAAAAACCTCGTTCATTTCGATCGCCGCATACGGATGCAACGCGTTCATACGCTCGGGGCGATTGATAGTGACGGTGGTGATGTGATTGGACTGGTCGACGTTAATAAACTCGTAACTCATGACGGCTCTTCCGCGTGCAGTGGCGATGAAATAGAACGATGGCAGTTTGGCAAAGCGCAAGCGTTGGCAGTTAGTTCGATTCGCGCGGGCTGCCCGACCTGGCTGCTCTGGACTTGTCTGTACCGCTAAGCGTGCGTCTCCAGTATGAGATCGGATGCTTTTTCTCCGACCATGATCGCGGGTGCGTTGGTGTTGCCCGACGGCATGGTGGGGAAGATCGAAGCATCTGCCACACGCAAGCCCGCGAGCCCATGCACACGGAGTTGATCGTCTACAACGGTATTGGGGCCTTCCGGGCCCATACGGCACGTCCCAATCGGATGGTACGCCGTCTCCGAGTGACCGCGAATCCAATCCAGGATTTCGTCTTCACTGCTCACGCTGTCACCGGGATCCAGCTCCTGGCCGCGCAAATGATCCAACGCTTTGGCATTGGCAATTTTCCGGATGACCTTGAAGCCATCGGTCATGGTGCGCTGATCGGTCTCGTCGTCCAGGAAGTTGAAAAGAATGGCCGGGTCGACACCAGGCTCAGGCGATTGAATATGGATGGAACCGAGACTCTCCGGTCGTAGCTGGTAACAAGCGATCGTCATACCCGGTTCGTCCTGTAATAGCCGTCGCTTCGGATCTTTGACGGTATACGGCACAAAGTGCAGCTGGATGTCGGGTGTTGCCAGCTCCGGTCGTGTTTTCAGGAATCCAAGCAACGGGGCAGAGGGGAGACTCATGAAGCCCGTGCGCGTCGTCAGGAAGCGCAGCCCCTGCAAGTAGCGGTTCATGCCGCGCAGGCGTTCGTTATAGGAGACACCCGCGGCCTTGATGCGCCATTGAATACGCGCGTTGATGTGATCGCGCAGGTTTTCGCCAACCGCACGCAGTTCGTGTTTGACCTCAATACCCTGCGCCTGCAGTACCTCAGCCCGGCCAATGCCCGACAGCTCGAGAATCTGTGGCGCGGCTACGCCGCCCGCGCAGACAATGACCTCACGCGCGGCCAGCGCATCAACAGGCTCGCCCAGATGGCGGTAACGCACACCCGTGCATTGTTTGCCGTTCAGTATGAGCGAGTGCACCAGCGCCTTGCTTGCGATGTGCAGGTTCTTGCGTTTGCGCGCGGGATCCAGATAACAGTGCGCTGTGCTCATGCGCCGGCCATTACTGATGGTTGTCTGCGTCTTGACGATGCCCTCCTGGTCTTCGCCGTTATAGTCGTAGTTGCGCGCATAGCCGACTTCTTCGCCCGCGGCAAACCATGCGTCATACAGCGGATTTTCGTCAGGAACTTCGGACACCCGCAGTGGACCGCCCTCAGCACGCAGCTCATCCGCGCCGCTTTCAAAATGCTCCATGCGTTTGAACAGCGGCAACAGGCTTTCGAAACTCCAGCCGCGGTTGCCGAGTTGCGACCAGGTGTCGTAGTCCAACTGTTGACCGCGTACAAACACAAGCCCGTTGATGGCACTGGAACCGCCGAGCAATTTGCCGCGTGGCACGGGTATCTGTCGGTTTGCGGTGCCGGGCTCTGGCTGCGAGCGATAGCGCCAGTTTGCGGATGGTTCGTCAATCAGCAGGCCGAAGCTCGCTGGCATCCAGCTATAAGGATGGCTGGCCGCACCCGCCTCGAGCAGCAATACCTCGTAGCGTCCGTTGGCACTCAAACGGTTGGCGAGGACGGAGCCCGCCGAACCGGCACCCACAATGATGAAGTCGTATGTCCTGGTGACCATGGTTATCTGTACTCCTGCTCCGCGAGCTCGGGTGTAGGTTCGCTCGCTTTACCTTGTTCGATGCGCGCGACGGTTCCGCGCGTCTGTGCTTCACATTCGGGCTGGCCGAGCGCCGTGGCCAGTTCCTCCAGGCGTAGACGCTCACTCTCGGGCACCAGGCGGCCGGCTGCGGCAAGCCCGCGCCAACGTGCGAGAACCGCCAGTTTCTTGCGGCGCTGGTGCGGTTGCACCAAATCCATATATCGGGCGTCTTCTTCGCCACCAATGGCAATAGCCCCCGCTGCTGCGGCGTCTTCCAACAGTTGCGCGCCACGCCGGGTGCGCGCAACCACCGCGTTGGTGCCCGCATCACTGACAGAGGCGCCGCGTTCAGGCGAGCCTCCAGGCCAGGTGTCGGATGCTGCGATGTCAGCGCTCTCTCCAGTGCCGTCGGCGCACACCTTGCAGCGGAACGGCAGCACCCACTGGCTTTCGTCTTCGCCCCAGAAATCCAGGTAGTCGAACTCGCGACTGGTCCCGCCACGCAGGCTGATGCGCGTCGGTCCGGGGCATCCTTCCCCGCGGTAGTGCACTCTGACAACATCCGCCGGGTTGATACCCGTTCGCAACAAGAACTGCTGCATACCGACCGGCGGCATAAAACCGCCGCATACGGGTGTTAGCCAGTACCGCACCAGCTCGTTGATGCGCGTGTCATAGCGGGCGTAATTGCGTAGCGCCGTCAAGTCACAGGGTTTGCCGATAACGGCGAGATGCAGTCCGCGTGCGAGCACGGCATTGATCGTGCGCAGGGGCGCTGCAGGGCCGTAGCGTGACCCGGCGCCTGCCAGTACCGCCTCCGGAGTGAAACTGAGTGTGGGTTCTCCAAATGCCGGATCGGCGCTGCCGGGACGCACATGCAAAACGGCATCCACCTTGTCGGAGGTCAGCAAAAATTGTGCGAGGGCCGTCAGGACGCCGCCGGTCGCGCCTCGATGCCGAACGTAAGCGTCTCCGGCCCAGACACGCACGATCCGCCGAATTGGCCCCCAAATCAGGTCGGTCTCGGTCTCACCGTCTATTTCGTCTGTTGGCAGACCGTTGACGCGCAAGCCCGGGCACACCGCGTATATTCGATCCACGATTGCCGCAGGGGGATCCGCGATCGCGACAGGGGCCTCGTAGCCGCTGCGCACTTTTGCCACGCGAATCTTATCGCTGCCGGCGATTGATTCGCACAGGCCACAGCCTATGCACAAGCCTTCCTCGACGATGCGATACAGACGTTGCGTGGGGGATGCGTCGCTCAATGTGGTCTCCCGTGTAACATAACGCCCTCGCGCAATACCGCGCGGCTCGCTTGTTTTGCCCCAACCATGGAGAACTGCCCTCGTGTCTGAACTCGTCACTTCTACCCGGCACGACAACGTCGCGGTCATCACGGTCAACAATCCGCCAGTCAACGCGCTGAGCCCGGGCGTGCCCGAAGGTATCGTCGATCAGGTTAACGCAGCCAATGCGGATGACGCGATCCAAGCGATAGTGTTGATCGGCGCCGGGCGCGGTTTTATTGCTGGCGCCGACATCAAACATCTGGGCAAGCCGCGTAGCGAGAAGGCAGGCCTCGTTCATCAGACCCTGGAAGACAGCCCCAAGCCGATCGTCGCTGCTATTCACGGGCATGCACTCGGTGGCGGACTGGAAGTGGCGCTTGAATGCAACTATCGGGTTGCTGTGCGTAGCGCCAAGGTGGGCTTGCCCGAGGTTTTGATCGGGGTGTTGCCGGGCGCAGGCGGTACACAACGGTTGCCGCGCGTCGCAGGTCCCAAGGCGGCGCTGGATATGATTGTGACCGGTCGCCACGTCCCCGCTGCCGAAGCCCTGGAACTGGGCATCCTTGATGATGTGGTTGATGACGACGGATTGTTGGAAGCGGCCATCGCATTCGCCGCTTCGCGGGCCGAGGATCTGCCAGCGCCACGCGTGCGCGACCGCAACGCGCGTTTGCAGGAGGCGGAAAGCGCCCCGGGCATGTTCGACGACATGCGCAAGAAAATCGCCCGCAAGGCGCGTAATCAACGTGCCCCTTATGCCTGTATCGAAGCCGTGGAGGCTGCCGTTTCCTTGCCGTTCGAGGAAGGCATCAGCAAGGAACGTGAACTGTTCCAGGAAGTGGTCAATGCTGACGAGGCCAAAGCCCTGCGCTACGCGTTCTTCTCCGAGCGTGTTGCCCGGAATGTGCCTGGCGTCGCCAAAGGTACCGCAACCCGAGCGGTCAATAGCGTGGCCGTGATTGGCGCCGGCACGATGGGCGGCGGTATTGCGATGTCCTGCGCCAACGCCGGCCTGGATGTGCGCGTTCTGGAGCGCGATAGTGAGTCGCTGGGGCGTGGACTCGCGCGCGTACGCGCCAACTACGAGACCAGCGTCAAACGCGGCAGTATCACTGCCGAGCAGATGGAAGCGCGTTTCGGCCGCATTCAGCCAGTCACCGAATATGAAGCCCTGGCGGACTGCGACTTTGTCATCGAAGCCGTATTCGAGAACATGGACGTCAAACGCGAGGTGTTTCAGGAACTGGATCGGGTCATGCGTGAAGGCGCCATTCTTGCGACCAACAGCTCGGCGCTCAGCATCGATGAAATCGCGTCATTCACAAACCGGCCCGCGGATGTCCTCGGCACACATTTTTTCAGCCCTGCAAACATCATGAAGCTGCTCGAAATTGTGCGTGGCGACGCGACGGCGCCGGACGTCATCGCCACTGCGATGGAACTCGGACGCACGATCGATAAGGTCCCGGCGGTCTGCGGCAACTGCTACGGCTTCCTCGCCAACCGTTCTCGCGCCCCGTTTGGTATCGAATCCGCCAGCCTTATTCTGGAGGGCGCATCACCTGCGCAGGTGGATGCGGTGATGTTCGAATTTGGCTATCCGGTTGGGCCTTTCGTGGTCAACGACATTGCGGGCATCGATGTTGGTTACATGGTGCGCCAGACCAAGAAGGCCGAAGACCCGGACAACTACCAGCCCAATCCGGTTGCCGACCGACTCTATGAAATGGGGCGCCTCGGGCAGAAGACCGGCGCCGGCTTCTATCGCTATGAAGAGGGCAGCCGCGCGCCGCTACCGGACCCTGTCGTGGACGAGGTCATCACGGAGGTGGCCGCCGCGGAAGGGATCGAGCGACGAGAGATGGACGCTGAAGAAATTCTGCAGAGGCTTTTGTTCTCGTCCGTCAACGAAGCTGCGCGCATCCTCGAAGAGGGGATTGCCTACCGCCCCAGCGACGTCGACGTCATGTGGCTGGGTGGTTTCAACTTCCCACGCTATCGTGGCGGTTTGATGTTCTGGGCGGACTCCATAGGCCCGCGCCGCATCTACGAACAGATCCGCATCTGGGAACAGCGTTACGGCCGTCGCTGGGCACCAGCCCCGCTATTGCAACAACTCGCTGACGCAAACCTGTCGTTTGCCGATTGGCAGGCCAAACGCCAGGGCTGATCTGCTGGCGCTGAACGCGAGCGCTCAGACGTTTTCGATGCCGCGCATCCGCTCGGCATCGTCTGCGTCTTTGGGAATCCAGCTGGGTGACTCGCCGTCGTAGAGCGCCCCGGGGTTGCCGCTGACGGTGGTGCGCCACATTTCGCGTTCGTACCGCGTTGCATCAAACCAGGTAGCCGCGTGGATTGTGCAGCGGTTGTCGTAGATGACAAGGTCACCTGCGGACCAGTGGTGCGCATAGACAAAATCAGGGTGCGTGTAGTGGCTCATGATTTTGTAGAGCAATTGCGCGCCGCTGCCGTGGATGCCCGGTTCCAGGCCAACCAGCGGTCCGTTGATCCAATCCATCTGACCTGACTCACACAAATACAACGCCTTTTCGCCTGATACCGGGTGGGTGCGTACAACGGGCTGTGGCTGCGGTTGCTGATGCGGCAACAGCGGCATAGGCTCTTCGCCGTTACGCACGGCTTCTTCGGAATACCTGGTCCACGGCATCACGTGCAGACCCTGCAGGTTGTCGACCTGTGCCTTCAGGTCATCTGACAAAGCGGCATACGCCGCGATGCCGTTGGCATACAACGTCTGTCCCTGCTTTGCCGTGATTGGCTCGTGGGCGTAGAACAACGAGACATCCGGTGGCGGACGCCGATAACTCTGATCGGTGTGCCATCCGCGCCGATGCGGGAACTGCAGCGGCAGACTGCCATCTTCAGCAGTGGGCGGATCCGGTTGTTTGGGCGGCTGCTGATTGGTTGGTTGTTTGTTCGTGACCAGCAGTATCTCCGGCACATCGACATGAATGCGGTGCGAACCGGTCAGCGTCTGCCGGTAGTCTTCAACGTGAGGACCAAACAGGCGGCTGATACGCACCAGGAGTTCGGGTTCTGCACTGATGCTCTGCATGTCACTCAACAGCAACAGGCCGCCCGCTTCCACCAGTGGTGTCAGCAGATCCGATTGAGCCGCCTCCAAAGCAGAGACCCAGGCGTGCACATTCTGGGTGTTACGGGTTACGCGGGCGCCAAAGCTCCCACTCAAGGGTTCCAGCGTGAACATGCTCATGTCCGCTCATCCAACGCAATGTCCAGTATCTCACGTAAGCCCTCACGATGCTCCGCGATCTCTTCCCGCGTGAGGCCCTCAAGTGAGTGCGGAAACTTGATCCACTGGCTGGTCTCGTGCAGGTAGTAGTCCGGCACTCGCGACGTCTCGTTGCGGCTTGGCTTGTAGTACGGCACGGCCACGCGGATGTCAGCCGGACAGTTTTTGCGGGTTTTGGCCTGTAACTCATCGATGACCGCCGCAATCGTGTGTCCGGTATCAAACACGTCATCAACGATCAGCAGACGGTCGTGGTGCTGGACGTTCTTGATGAGATAGTTCATCCCATGAACCCGCACCGTGGATGCGCGTCCGTCAATACCGGCATAAGCGGATGTACGAATGGCGATATGGTCACATTGCACACCGTGGTACTCGATGATCTCCTGCACCGCGATGCCGATAGGTGCCCCGCCGCGCCAGATGGCGGTGATGAAACTTGGCTCGAAGCCGCTCTTGATAACCTCCGCGCCCAGCCTGAACGCGTCCTCCAGCAACCCTTGCGCGCTTAAATAGAGTTTCTGTGTCATTGGCGTTGTTCCCGTGTGCTTTGAGGGTTGCTTTGGGTTGCTCTGATAGTATGCAGACGCATCATCATTCACTAGTCCGCGAACAACGACCACAGCGCATGGAAAAGTTATTCATTGAAGAAGAAGACTTGTTGCAAGACGCTTTCCGCCTCGGCGTGCAAGTCTATCAAAGCGGCTTCAGGCCCACGTTTATTGTGGGTTTATGGCGTGGTGGCAGCTCCGTCGGGATTGCTGTGCAGGAGTGCCTGCAGTATCTCGACGTTGAGACTGACCATATCTCCATTCGCACCTCTTATCGTGGCATGAATTCCTATGGCGACATGGTTGAACGGGCGGATGAGATTCGTGTGCACGGTACGCAGTATCTGCTCGAGAACCTGAATGCCGACGACAGCCTGCTTTTGGTTGATGACGTCTACAGCACGGGGTTGAACATCCAGGCCGTGATCGCACGCCTGCAACATCGGACAAAACGCAACATGCCGGCCCAGGTGCGCGTGGCTGTGCCATGGTACAAGCCGTCGCGCAATCGTACCCGGCGCGTGCCGGATTATTTTTTACACGAGACGGACGACTGGCTTGTGCTGCCTTACGAAATGAACGGGTTGAGCGTGACCGAGATTGGTGAGCGCAAGCCGTTTCTGAAGCCTATTCTGGAAGACATCGCCGCCAACCGTTTGCACTCCGAGGAGAGTTCCGCATGAAGCCTGTGAAGTTTGCGCTTGGCCAGCCGGTCCCCCGCAGCGAGGACCCCAGACTCTTGCGTGGGGGTGGGCGCTATACGGATGACATCAACCTGCCGGGCCAGGCGTATTCGGCGATGGTCCGCTCGCCCTACGCGCATGCCCGCATCAACACCATCGACGCATCGGCGGCACTGGAACTCGAAGGCGTCATCGCCGTCTTCACGGGCGCAGATATTCTGTCCGCGGGTCTCGGTTCGTTACCAACTTTTGCACCAAAACTGGTGCCACTAACCCGTCCTGACGGCACGCCGATTTTTGTGCCGGAGCATCCCGCACTGGCGCACGACAAGGTGGCGTTTGTGGGTGATCCGGTGGCGTTTGTAGTCGCGGATGACATCAACACCGCCCGCTTGGCCACCGAACTGGTTGAGGTGGACTACGAAGTGTTGGCGGCCAATGCCGACGCTATGGCCGCCACTTCGGCCGCGCCGGTCTGGGAAGACTGCCCGGACAACGTCTGCTTCAAGTTTGTGACTGGTGACCGCGAGAAAACTGACGCGGCGTTTGCAGGCGCAGCGCACGTGACAAAAGCATCGGTCCCGGTGACGCGGCTGTGTGTAAACGCCATGGAGCCGCGCGCGGCGCTGGGCGAATATGACCCGTTCGAGGAGCGTTACACGCTACATTCAGGCAACCAGTTCCCGCACGACCTGCGCAACTGGATAGCGGAGTTTGTGCTGGGTTGTGGCCAAAGCCAGCTTCGCATCATCAGCCCGGATATGGGCGGATCGTTTGGCTTGCGCAGCAACGTTTTCCCGGAGCTGGTGCTCGTCCTGTTTGCCGCGCGGGAATTGTGTCGACCGGTCAAGTGGATCGGCCAGCGCAGCGAGGATTTCATGGAGGATCACGCGCGCGATATCGTCATGGACGCGGAGTTGGCGCTTGATGCCAACAACCGTTTTGTTGGTCTGCGTGTCAATGGCGTGGCCAACATGGGTGCATATCTGTCGATATTTGGTCCGCTGCCTGCGTTCGGCAACCTGAGCGGAGTCGCCGGGCCTTACACAACGCCTGCCATCCACGCCGAGATTTTGAGTGTCTTCACCAACTCCGCGCCCGTACATCCGTACCGCGGCGCCGGGCGTCCGGAGGCCACACTTTTGATCGAGCAGGTGATCGATCAGGCCGCCCGTGAGCTGGATGTCGACCGTGTCGAACTGCGGCGCGTCAACATGATTCCCGCCAGTGCCATGCCGTACCAGACGCCGCTCAGTTATCTGTACGATTGCGGCGAGTTCGAGCGCAACATGGATGCGGCGCTGGCCAACGTCGATGTGGCCGGACTGGAAGCGCGGCGCGAGGAGGCGCGCGCGGACGGCAAGATTCTCGGGTTTGGCATCGCAAATGCTGTTGAACAGGCGGCTGGAATGTTCGACGAAGGCGCCGAGATCCGGGTCGACGGGGACGGGGTGGCGACGCTTTTGAGCGGCGTTCATTCGCACGGCCAGGGACATGCCACGGTTTTTCGCCAGGTTGTGGCGGAGAAACTGGGGCTCGAGGAGCACCAGATTCGCTTTATTCAGGGCGACACGGACCTGGTGCCTTACGGCCATGGCACCGGTGGATCACGTGCTTCAGGGCTTGCAGGCACTGCTTTTGCCATGGCGGCCGACCGCGTTGCGGAGAAGGGCAAGGCCATCGCGGCGCACATGCTCGAAGCGGCCGTGGAAGACGTCGAGTTCACTGATGGTGTCTTCAATGTGGTTGGCACGGACCAGAAAGTCACGTTTGCCGACGTTGCGAAGACCGCACACACCGTGCGCGCACTGCCGCCCGGCATGGATAGCGGCCTGAAGGCGTTCGCAAGCTTCACGCCGCCCGGACCGACCTTCCCGAACGCTTGCCATATCTGCGAGGTGCTACTGGACCCGGACACCGGCGAAATCACCTACACACGCTACTGCGCGGTTGAAGACGTAGGTAACGTCATGAACCCCATGTTGCTGAAAGGCCAGCTCCACGGCGGCATCGTGCAGGGGCTGGGTCAGGTTACGCTGGAAGACATGGTATTCGACGACGAGGCGCAGTTGCTGAGTGGCTCGTTCATGGACTACGCCATGCCCCGCGCGGACCAGATGCCGGCGTTTGAGATTGAATCGCAGCCGGTACCCACCGAAAAGAACCCGTTAGGTGTCAAAGGTGTTGGTGAGGCTGGCACCGTGGGGGCACTGGCAGCTGGCGTTAGCGCCGTGAACGACGCACTAGCGCAGGCCGGTGCGCAACCGATCGGTATGCCGATGACCCCCGAGCGTGTGTGGGCGGCGCTGCGAGATGGCTAACCTGATGCGACCACCACAGTAAAGCCAGGCAATACGGCGGGACACTGTAGGTTTTCTTTACAGTTGCCGTTTCTGCGTACCCTATTGATTTTATTGTGTTTGTGCCGGGAAGTTCGTTCTTTTGGAATTTGTGGACTGCATCACAGTATCGAAAGTGTCGAACAGCTGTACATTCACTGGCTCAAAATACGCACCTTGGACTCTTTCGATTCCGAAAGTGTCGTAAGGATTGAAATATAAAGTTAAAGTTTACGTTGGCGCGAAATTTGCAGCCGATTTTCGGTGAGAGTCGAGGGGGACGCTGATGAAACTGATACTTGCAAGGTTGCTTGGGTGGTGCATGCTTGCCGCGAGCGTGGGACTATCGTCCAGCGTCATGGCGGGCACTGTGTTCTGGAACTTTGCGGCAGAGCCAAACACGCCAAATCCTGGGCTTGACCCGTTCTCCCTGACTTCGGGTGGCAACACGATCAACGCGTACGGTTTCGTCAGCTTGGACGGAACGGGCTCGCCGGTCACCGATCTTGAAGGCTGGAAACGGGTTGGGGTCCGCAAATCGAGCAACAACGCTGGCAGAAATCCCGGTCTTGGCGTAGACGCTGGCAACAACGGTTCTACGCCGCCAGACCCGAAGCAAGGACACCTGAACGAAGCAGAAGCGATACTCTTCGAGTTTGGTTCGGATCTCTGGCAGCTCCTTTCTCTTGACCTGGTCGCGTTTAACAGACGCACCGGGCTCAACAAAGATAACGATCCGCGCGACGGAGACAGGTTCTCGGTCTACCTGGGTGATACGTTCCCCACTTATGACGGCGTCGATTACGACTTCGAAAACTATGTCCCGCTCGTACAGAACGAAGACCGGGATACAGACATCCCCACGGGAAACCCACAATCCCAGTACGCCTTGCTTGTGGCGGAGCTTTCAGCCAACGACGACCAGGGCGGATCCACAAAATTCCGGGTTGCTTCGATTACGGGCTCAATTCCCGAACCAGGCACTGTCGCGCTGGTTGGCCTCAGCCTTCTGGCCCTTGGCTTTGGGGCCCGCCGGAGGAAATCGTAAGACTTGGGCGAGGGACTGCCGTCGGCTTTCAGCACGCATGGGTGCTAAGAGCATCCGCCGGGCTGCGGCGCAAATCTCCCGACCTACCTGCGCGCACACCAGTGGCCCATGCGGTCTTCCAGAGGACGCCGCCGCTGGTTCCAGCGTCTTTAGCCGACCTTTTGCGCAGCGAGCAAATGGCAGGCTCTTCTGCGGTGATACCTCCACCGGGAGGCGCCTGCGTCAGCATTGATAAACACCAAACCAACCAGACGCTCTGCATCTACAGAGCTCGTTTCAAATCACTTCGAGCCGGCGCACAAAGTACTTCGGCGTTAGAGTCTGATACGGTCGTTTGGGTGCTTAGACAAGGCGGTTGACGACAGGAACGATTCACCGGGCTGGACGTACTCGCCAAATTGCACGGAAACGGCTGGGACCGCTGCGCTGCCAGATTTGCGGCATGCGCCATCCACCAGGTAGAACGGCTGCTGCGAGTCCGTCTGGCATTGGAGGACGCACAATTATGTTGAGCGTTGCGAAGGTTGGTGTTGCGGCGCTGGCCAGGGTCTTCGCGCCATTTTCGCTGACATGTACGCCTGTCGAGGATGGTGAGGCGATCCCGGGGAGCTTCTGGGGCGCACCGGAAGCTGGCCTGGTGGGCGATACGCTGTATCTTCGTGGAGACACGCCTGTGCACTCCGCCCTGCACGAGGGCGCCCATTTCATCTGTATGGATGCCGCGCGGCGCCAGGCACTGCACACTGATGCAGGCGGCGGCGACGACGAGGAGGTGGCGGTATGCTATCTGCAGACGTTGTTGGCCCAACGCGTGGACGGGTACGACCGGGCACAGCTGTTTGCGGACATGGATGCCTGGGGATACTCGTTCAGACTGGGCAGTGCGGAGCGCTGGTATTTTGAAGATGCGGCAGATGCACTAGAGTGGCTTAAGGAACGAGGTCTGGCGACCGAGTCTGGAGAACTGGCGGAGGCGGATTGATGTACACACTGGATGAGCTAATCGACCTTGAACGGTATCCGATCAACGATTTGGATGGGCGCGGCAAAGAGTTGGTCAGCGAGTGCCAGCAGTCTCTCGAAGACCTGGCTGTATGTCATTTGCCGGACTTTGTGCGCCCGGAAGCCGTGGCGGCTATCTGTGCCGAATCAGAGGAGGGTAAGGACGGCACGTATTGGGTGCGCAACAATCGCCGTGCCTATTCGTGGCGCAATCCGGATGACTACCCGGAGGGCCACCCGGTAACGCTGGGTTCACCGAACCTGCTGGGTACTATCACGACAGACCAGTTTGCCGCTGACAGCGCATTCGTGTCGTTGTTTCAGTTGCCGGAGTTGACGCGCTTCTTACGCAAAATACTGCGCCAGGCTGAATTGTATCCGGTTGCGTGTCCGTACCTGGCAGCCAACATCAAGGTTATGAGTGAAGGCTGTAAACACGCGTGGCATTTTGATCAGAATGATGGCGCCGTGACGTTCTTGTTCCAGCACGCGGATGAGGGGGGACACTTCGAATATGTGCCCTACCTGCGCTCGGACGACGACGAGAACTACGCTGGTGTTCGCCCGCTTCTCGAGGGTCGAGACCAGGGCGTGCAGCGCGTTGATCTGTCGCCGGGGAGTTTCTGTTTGTTCAAGGGTCGCCGTTCCCTACACCGAGTGACAGAGGTCACCCGGGGCGCTCCGGACCGGCTGCTGGCGGTGTTTAGTTACCACAGCGTGGCGGGTCACCGTTACGTAGAAAGCACCGTTACGTCTGTGCTGGGACGTTTACCAGACAACTTCTCGATACCAAACCGCTGAGACTGCATGCCCGCAGCAAGCGCCCGCTTAGTGGTAGACAAGGTCAGGAAGCCAGACGGCCAGCCCGGGGAACATGAGCAGGAATGCAATCAGGAACAACATCGCGAACAGGAACGGAATTGCGCCGACGCTGACATCGTTGAAGTTTCCGCCTCGTGCCCGAATGCCGTGCACAACATACAGGTTGATGCCGATTGGTGGCGTTATCAGAGCGGCCTCCATCAACACCGTGATCATGATTCCGAACCAAACCGGGTCGAATCCCATATGTACGACGATCGGAAATACCACGGGAATGGTGGTCAACATCATCGACAGGGTTTCCATGAACATGCCGAGCAACAGATAGAACACGATGATCACCAGCATGGTTTCCATGGGTGTCCAACCGAGTTCTTTGATCGCTTCAAGAATTGTCTGCGTGACGCCCATAAAACCCAGCACGAAATTGAGGAACACGGCGGCAAGAATGATCAGCATGATCATTGCCGTGGACCTCATCGTGCCTTCGAACGCCTCCTTGAGCATCTCGACATTCAGTGCTTTGTTCCACGTGGCGATCCCGAGGGCAAAACACACGCCGATCGATGCCGCTTCTGTTGGCGTGGCGATACCCGCATAAATTGAGCCCACGACCGCCATGAACAGAAGTACTGGGGGAAGCAGGTCGGGCAAGACGCGGATGCGGGATTCCCATGACGTATGCATCGGGTCGCCATCAAAGCTAGGACGCCACCAGCACGTGACGACGATGACCACCATAAACAACAGAGCGAGGGAGATGCCTGGAAATATCCCGGCCAGGTACAGCTCGGGTACCGATGTGTCCGTAAGCAAGCCGTAGATGATGAGATTAATGCTGGGTGGTACCAAGATGCCCAGCGTGCCTCCGGCCGCCAAGGAGCCCAAGAACAACCGTTCGTTGTAGTTGCGCTTCTCAATCTCAGGGTAAGCGACGGTACCCACGGTAGCGGCCGTCGCGACGCTTGAACCTGAGGAAGCCGCAAAGATAGCGCATGACCCGATGTTGGCGTGCATCAGCCCACCCGGTAACCACGACAGCCATTGAATAACAGCGTTGTACATCCTAAGAGCGATACCGGCGCGAAGCATGATCTCTCCCAGCAGGATGAACATGGGTATCGCGACGAGAATGTACTCGATGCTTTGCTCCCAGACGAAGTCGCCGAGCATGAGCGAGCGCCGCCCACGCATGAAGATTTCGTCGAGTGACAGGCTGAGTATGCCGAGTACTGCGGCGACGGGTACAGCCGCAATAATGAGCGCGAGAAGAATTCCAAGAATTACGGCGGGCATCAGACGTGCGTCTCCTCGCTAATCTCCTCTTCGACTGTCTTGACTCCGGCGATCGCGTGAATGGTCTCCCAATCACGTTTGAACAGTGCGGTCAGGCACCATACGGATATGAAAGCCAGACTCACCAGAAAAAACAACAGACCTGAAACCCAGAACATTTGCGGTATCCATAGACGTGTCGCCAGCGTTGTCTGCGCTGTCGCATCAAATTCCCAATTCTCTATGAACATGCCCCAGGCATTTGTGAACAAGAGGAATATGTAATAAAGCAGAAGTAATACACCGACGATATCGAGGATCGCTTTGTTGCGAAGCTTGAGCACGTTGTAGGCCGCATCAATCCGAATGTTCGCTCGCGAGAACAGACAGTAGGAGTACGCCCAGGTGGTTGCAGCGGCGAATACGTAGCCCGAGATCTCGTCTGAACCAGAGATCGTGATGCCGAACATCTTTCGAGCTAATACGTCCAGTGTGACCATCACGGCGGATAGCAGCAGCGCGGCTCCGCCGATCCACACGGCGACGCGTGAGAAACCTGTGAGTTTTCGATGAATTGCAGAAAACATGTGGCCGATCATTAAAACGCCGCGCGGAGAACCAAATCCCCGCGCGGCTTCAAGCATGGATATCGATTACGTTATTCGGATGCGGTCATACCGACAATTTTTCCAATCGTGGCGTTCCATTCCTCAGCACATTCTTTGCCACAGCGTTTTGCCCAACGCTTCAAAACGACGTTCTGGGCAATATCCTTGAGCATCTTCTGATCAGCATCGGTCGGTGTGACGGCCACCATCCCGCCTGGTTCGCCCGCGTCACATGGTCCGCTGGCATTACAGTCCATGCCTTTTTGATCGAGCGAAACTTCGAACTCCCAAATCTCGTCTTCGAGAATAGCCGCCTGTTCCATGATCAGCTTTTGCGTGTCGGCATTCAGGTCATTCCACGTGTCCATGTTGATGGCTGTGAAAGTAGCGGCGTATCCGACGCGAACGCGGATGTTGTGGGTCACAACCTGCCACCATTTGGCGTTGTAAGCTGGCATCGTGCCGGTGATGCCGCAGTCGGCGACGCCTTTCTGTAGCGCTGGTACCACCTCCGCAAACGCAATAGTCACGGCGGATGCATTCAGGCCTTCGATAAAGTCACCCAAGGTTCGGGAGTAGGTGCGAATTTTCTTGCCAGCCAAGCTGGTAAGTGGGACTTCTTTGAGCGATTTGTCCCCGAGGTTGCACCAGAGCTGCTGGCTGGGGAACGGATACATGTTGATGATTTTTGCGTTGTACTTGTCAGCTACTTCGCGTTCCAGGATCGGCCGGTAAGCGGTAACGGCCTTACGGTAGGTGTCGAAATCCTGGATGATGCCGGCGAGGTCAATACCCTCCAATGCGGGGCTGGCCTTCGCGCTATACGAAGTGAGCGCGTGCACACCATCATATGCGCCTTTTTTCAGGCCAGACATCACCTCGTAACCCTTAAGGCCAAGTTCCGTATAAGGCTTGGCGTTTGCAGTCAGTTTGCCGCCGGAAGCCTTGGGGAGCATCTCGGTCCAGAATTTCTTCTCAAACTGTTTCCAGTTTTCCAAGAATCCCCAAGTCCCGACGACTTCGAAGTTGTATTTTTGAATTTCTGCAGCGACTTGAGGGGAACCAAGCGCGACAAGACTACCCACGATCGCGCTGGCGATTGTTGTTTTGAGCTTCATCATATCCTCCGCAGTGATCGAATCATGCTCGTTCGATCAAGTGTTAAGTATTGCTCGGCGCCTAGCCTATCATCGGTGTTTGCCGTCTTCAAAACGATCTG
>CEUN01177253.1_pt1 | contig 20455 bp, 18 predicted proteins | sample 361501 | NCBI WGS metagenome assembly CEUN01 (sample SAMEA2622801, study PRJEB7988) | marine metagenome | biome: marine biome (ENVO:00000447); feature: marine epipelagic mixed layer (ENVO:xxxxxxxxx); material: "saline water (ENVO:00002010), including plankton (ENVO:xxxxxxxx)" | depth 120 m | reverse complement strand
GCCGGCTGGATACTCCAGCGCTACGGTGCGCGAGTGTTGATGGCATCTTCCGTGTTTCTGCTTGGTGCGGTAATTCTGTCGCTGCGTTGGACGACAAACCCGATCAGCTTTTACCTGCTGTTCGGTGCCGGTCGACTCATGTTCCAGGCGCCATTACAAATTGGTGCTTCTACAGCCGTCGCGCAGTGGTTCGTTCGACTCCGAGGACGTTCTTCGTCAATTCTTGGAGTCTCGCACTCGCTCGGAATGGGGCTGTTTCCGCTCTTTGCCCAGCTTTTCATGAACGCAAGTGGAGGCGACTGGCGGATGGCATGGTTCTGGATGGGAATTTCAGTATGGGTTCTCGCCCTTCCTCTAACCCTGTTCGTATTTGTTAACAAACCCGAGGATGTCGGGTTAACTCCAGACGGCGACGTGTCACCCACTCGCGACGGCGATGACGAACCCACGAAAACCGCCGCAGAGCAAGAAGAACAGTGGACTCTCAAAGAGGCGATGCGTACTCCTGCAATGTGGACGCTTGCATTCGTTGGTGGTCTGGTCTTCTTCATCCACACCGGGGTAAACATCCACCAGGCGGCGTTCTTACGGGATCACGGAATCAGCGCTTCTATCGCCGCATCCGCATTGACCGTAATGGCGGGAGGGACCGCTGTCGGCAGCATATTCTGGGGTAATTTACTCGACAAACTGCCGGTCAAACTTGTCTACTCACTCACCGCTGCCTGGCTCGGTGGCATGGCGCTGCTTTTCTTGCTAGTCGACACGCCAACAATGGCGTTCGCAGTCGCCCTTTTGTTTGGAATTGGACTCGGTGGACTGCTAGTCGTACCTCCAGTAGCGGTCGCTCACTACTTCGGTCGAAGCTCATTGGGTGCGATTAGAGGCGCAACTGAACCCTTCGTAAGCGGAGGTCAGGCGATCGGTGCAGTGGGTGCTGGACTCATATTTGATTACACAGGATCGTACGAAGCGACGTTCCCAACATTCACCGCCGCGGCCATAATTGCGATCGTATTGCTTGGCGTGACAAGACGTCCCAGCAAAACTACATCCAGCACTTAACGCCGTTTCTAACGGTTGCGTCCAGAGCGTACCGGGGCTAATCTTCCATTCTGAATTTATAGTCAAAAGTGTCGGGATTCATTCAACTGACGAAAACACCGAGGAAGGCGAGAGTTACCGCTTGATTAACGGCATATTGCACCCAAAGAACGTCGTAGACCAACTCGTGCAGCAGGGAGTGTCGCACTACGTTACGCTCCCCGATTCTGAGACGGCTCACATGTATGAAGCTCTGATGGCAGAGCCGTCCATCACAGTTGTCCCCGTCTCACGCGAAGGGGAAGCAATACCGGTTGCTGCGGGACTATTTATCGCCGGACAGAACCCGGTGATTTCAATCCAAAACGCTGGTCTTTACGAAGCCGGAGACTCGCTTCGTGGCCTCGCACTTGGGGTCGGTCTCCCGCTTGTGATGTTTATCGGATACCGGGGTCACAACCGCAAAGGTGACACTCCCGATTCGGCGGCAACGATTCTCGAACCGTTCTTGCACTTGTGGCGGGTTGACTATTTCGTAGTCGAATCCGACGAAGATCTCGACCGCGTTCCGCTGGCATTCGACCGTGCAGCGAGGACCAACCAGCCCGTTGCAGTTGCGATCGGAACTGAATATGCCAAAGAAGAAACCGCTGAAATAGTCACGGGAGGTGCTGGATGATTACTTACGCCGATTCCTGCCGAGTCCTGAACGAATCAAGGGGCGACGCCGTGAGCGTCACCACAATGACTCAAACCAGATACTGGAATCAGGTTTCTACCGAACCGGACCTCGACATCAGTATCTCCAACGGGATGTCGAAAGCGTCGTCTGTCGCACTTGGGTTGGCGTTGGGTGACCCGCAGCGGCGCGTGCTGTGCCTCGATTCCGAAGGCTCCCTGCTAATGAACTTTGGATCGCTCGCCACAGTTGCAGGAATGGCACCAGAAAACTTCTACCACGTAGTGTTCAACAACGGCATTTACGGAATTACCGGAGGGCAACCCGTTCCCGCTCCCGGAGTGGAATATGCGAAAGCGGCTGAGGCGTGCGGATATGTTTCAGCGCACCGGTTCAGCGATATCGAATCTCTCGATTCCGCGTTGCCAGAAATCCTTTCGCAACCAGGACCCGCGCTTATCGAAATCATCGTGAAAGGTGAACCGCAGAAAGAAGGCGTGGATCAAACTTGGGAATCGAACGCTATGATGCCGAAGCAGCTCCGCGCAATGAGGAAGCGACTCACCGGCAAGGATGACTGGGGACCTGGTGGTCCGTATCTCTAGAAACTAGCGCTTACGATTGCCATGTAACGCTCGGTTTAACTCAATGTTTCTCGCGTCGCTTCGGTCGCACTCTCGCCACTATCAATCCGAATAAACCGGCGGAGGCCAGCATGTAGTTTGCACCCGCAGTTACAGCGCCCACGGCTTAGTCTCCTCCGGTCGGCACATTGCACCCGAACACAGTAAGTGCCGGTTCTGGTGCCAATGACGGATCCGTTTCGCCCACACCTTCGGTCGCTTCGGCTTGCTCGTCGGCTCCTGCGTTGCCTTCTGCGGGTGCGAAGCTATCGCAAGAATTGAGTGTTGCACTAAAGCAACGGCAGCAATACGTGAGACGGTCGCACAGCATCGCGGAAAATACGGTTTTGCGCTTTGATTCCGCTCGTTTCTAACGCGTTGTTTTTGCCCGTTTGCCAGTTGCGATCCCATCTTGGGAATCCGCTACTGGTCACCGCCACTCGCAGTCGATGTCCGCTCTTAAACACGTGACTCGTGGCCCATAGATCGACTTCGAATTTCGTTGGCATGTGCGGCACCAGAGTAGTTGGATTCTCGAACGATTCGTGGAACCTCGCTCGAAGGATGCCGTCACAAATTAACATTGAAGTGCCATCAGAATGGACGTCTGTGATTCGAACTACCCAGTCGGTATCCAGCGCACTTGATGAGGCGTAGAGGATCGCTTTAACCGGTCCAGTCACATTCAACGGCTCATCAAGTTCGCTTGTCGTGTACGTGAGAACTCCATCCTCATGGCCACGCTGATCCCGCGGACCGTTATCGTCACCGAGGTGTCCGCCTCCGAAAGACCGGATCGGATTCTCAGGGTCCGACTCGTACTCATCGAATACTTCACCGAACAATCCGGGTTCCTCTGCGCTGAGAACGCCGTTGTTGAGGGAGTTGACCGAGCCCGACTTACCTTTTGAGAGATAGAACGGCGTGTACTTAATTTCTTTAGGTGGCCACTCATCGAACTCGCGCCACTCGTTGATACCCATGGTGAACAGCTTTACTGGTTTGTCGGTGTCAACTCCGTTGTCGGCTCCCTTCAGCCAGTGATCGAACCAGCGTAATCGAGTATCAAACCACCCGAGAATCGCCTGCTCACCAAAATCTACTTCACCAGCCTCACGCATATCAGCGGGCCCAGGATTATGTACCCATGGTCCAATGGTCATTCTTTGCCCGGTTCTGGCTTCAGGGGTAGCGGCCTTTTCCCGCATGCCCACGTAGTTGCGAATCGTGCCAGCGAGAAAACAGTCGTACCAGCTTCCGAAGTGATGCACAGGCACGTTGGCTCGATCATGCGATCGAGAGTTGCTGAATTCCTCCCAAAACTCGTCGTGATTCGGGTGTTTCAGCCACTCGGCATACCAGTTGTGTAAATCCTCGACTGGAGGCAGCGGAGAAATAGGCAGGTTTTCGAGCCATTTCAGGTAATCATCAGATGCCTGGTTCACCAGCGCGCTGACTTCGTCTTCCGACCCTACAGGTGCCAGTTTTCGGGCGTTGGTCGCCGTGTGCTTTAGTGTCCACATGGTGTTGAAACCATGCTCGAATGCACCGCCTCGATAAACCCATTCGTCGTAATAATCCGCCGACGATTGACGGGCAAACTGGGCAACCAGATGAGGCGGTTGTGTCGACAACATTCTGTATTGGGTAGCACCGGAGTAAGAACCGCCAATGGTACCAATTTTACCGTTCGACCACGACTGTTCGGCCGCCCATTCAACGGTATCGTATCCATCCTGGTTTTCACCGTCTCCATCGTCTCTGAACGGATAGAATTCTCCGTCGGAAGCGAACCGACCTCGAACGTCCTGAATCACTACTACATAACCGTGAGAGGCGTAGAATTCACCCGCTCCCAGGTTCGACTCAGAAGAGCCGCCCTTGTCGTATGGCGTACGTTCGATCAGAACAGGAAATCGACCTTCGGCATCGGGTCGCCAGACATCAGAGCGCAGAATCGTTCCGTCACGCATCGGTATGTCTATGTTGCGCTCGATAATTACGCCGAATTCGCCTTTGGTTTCTGTCACGGTCATACCTCTTGAACTGCTATTCGCACTTACATACCTGCACCGCCGTCGACAGTAATCATCGAACCGGTAATCATCGCTGCATCGTCCGTCGCGGCAAACATGAATGCGTTCGCAATATCCTCAGGCTGCTGAAGCCGACCCAAAGGTGTGTTGCTCAATCGTCGATTGAAGTTTTCGGGATTATCAATGCTGGTCTCCCAGCTGTTAGGACTGTGTTCAGTGTTCCCGCGAATGAACGGTGTGTCGACGTGACCCGGTGAAATGATCACGCAGCGGATGTTGTCCTTAGCAAAGGAATGTGCGGCTGATCGAGTCAGTCCCACCATTGCCATTTTTTGCGCGGCATATGCTGGGCTTCCGCCGCCGGGTCGAATAGCGGCGAGCGATCCCATATTTAAGATCACTCCTGAACCCGCTTTGCGCATTGAAGGCACTACAGCTTTGATGCCAAAGAAAGCTCCGTTCAAACCAACATCCATGATCAGCTCAAACTGCTCGTCTGTTTGTTCCTCGAAACCAACCCGGAAGTTCGCTCCCGCGTTGTTGCACAGAACAGTCACTGGTCCCAATTCTCGTTCCGTTTGAGAAACAACGTCGCGCCACGCCGCTGATTCACGAACATCCAGTTCAATTGCAATGGCGCGGCCACCTGCATCGACGATCTCCTTCGCCACAGCCTTGGCGGGTTCCAGTCGGTTGTCCGCAACACAAACAGCGGCACCTTCGGCTGCGAACAACCGAGCCTGAGCACCACCCATTGCACCGCCACCACCGGTAATGATCGCTACCTTGCCTTCAAGACGACCGCGTGATTCAGATGAAGTCATGTTACCCCAAAACCAGTCCGCCGTCGGGTCGACGTGCTGATTCACCATCGCCAGCTCCGTAGGGATACTTCGCCATTTCTTCCTCGACAATGTCGATGCCCAGCCCCGGCTCTTCCGGCGGAATGAAGTGGCCATCTTTCACCTCAACAACATTCGTGACGATGTCTGCTTTGAAAGTGCCGACTTCGGGTGCAAACTCATTCACATCCCAGTTCGGAGTAGCGGTCGCAATGTGAGTATTTGCCATGTTGGCAATCGGTCCCAGGAAGTGATGCGGAGCGACCTTTATATGGAAGCTTTCGGCAACTGCCGCGATTTTCTTCACGTGGGAGAATCCGCCAGCCAATCCAATATCGGGCTTGATGAAACTCACTCCCTGCAAAGCGCAGTACTCGCGGAACTCCCACAACGTGTTGTTTCGTTCACCAAGTGCCAGAGGAATGTTGACCTTGTCGCCAACCAATCCCGCAGAGACAACCGAATCGGGAGCGATTGGGTCTTCGTAGAAGTACGGTAGGAATTTTTCGATCTGCTGGGCGAATACAACTGACGAGCCAGGGAACAAGTTGCGATGAATCTCGATGCCTATATCGAAGTCCCAGCCAACTTCTTCCCGAACCGCCTCGACAATCGCCGTGTTCTGGCGAATCAATTCCCCGTGCGAAAGTTCACCCCAGTTGTCAGGGAACGGTGTCATCTTGAGAGCCGTAAATCCGTCATCCTTGGTCATTCGAGCCGCAGCAGCGAAGCTTTCTGGAGATGAGAGCGGTCCCGAATACCCGTATGACCCAAGCAAAGGAATGGTGCGAACCCTGTCACGCACTTTGCCCCCGAGAAGATCCCAGACTGGCGCACCAAGACGTTTGCCCTTGATGTCCCAAAGTGCCATATCAATGGCGCTTATAACCGCGGTGATCGCCGGACTTCGGAAAGAGTATTTGCGATAGGCGACGTTCCAGATTCGGTCGACGTCACGGGGATCGAGCCCACAAATGTCGTCTTCCATCCGATGTGCTATCACCCCTGTGGCATCGGCGTAGCTCCAAAAGTTGCCTTCGCCAACGCCGTAAGTGCCATCGTCACATGTAACTCGAACGGTCAGCCATTTACTGACCAGCCACGTCTCAATCTTCTCAATTTTCATTCGTAATTTGTTCCTCGTCTCCCTCTCTCACAGGGAGGGAGTCAGAGTGTGGGCTTTTCCTCTACCACCGACTACTTATGCAGTCCATACAAGCTCTCGTCTGTCACTGTCTCGATTAGCGACTGGATGTACCCGTTGGCGTAAGCCTTTGCTCGGTGTCCCCAGGCTGTATCGCCCTTTGTGATCGGAACGTGGTCATCCATAAAAAAGCCGTTGAATCCGTTTTCTGCGTAAATACGCATAGCCCGGTACATATCGACATGCCCTTTATTGACAAATGTTTCGTGGAACTTAGGGACGGTGCCCGAAACGTTGCGGAAATGCACGTAAAGAACCCGTTCCCGTTTCACAAAATACTCGATCATGTCGTAAATGCTCTCGCCGTTGTCCTGATCGGCATCCGACATTTGCGAGAACGATCCCTGACAAAGCAAGATCGAGTTATATGGACTATCGACAATATCTATAAGTCGCTTGTAGTTTTCGAAATTGAACAAGAGCTGCGGTACACCGCCGACCTCCGGCATTGGCGGATCGACGGGGTGAAGTCCCAGCTTTACCCCGTACTTCTCTGCCACTGGAGTGGCTTCCTTGACCCAGATTGCCAAGCACTCCCATGCCCGATCAAGCGAAAGATCCCAATCGATAACTCGTGGCCAGTTCTCTACTTCAGCATCGTAAGCGGTACCCAGAGCACCCCAACCAACGTCAACGTGTCCCGTTCGGTAGAACCGTGGATAACGCCAGCTCATGGTGTACATCGGGATACCGGCATTACCGATGTTCTTGATGGTTTCGAGCATGTTTTCGAGCTGTTCGTCGAACCGAGGTCCACCGGCAATCATGTGGTGTCGCATATCGATTTGCGTGTTCTCGATAGCCGTAAGCTTGAGCCCCCACTCGTTGATCCCGTTCCTCAGGCCAACAAGATCAGGAAGTTCCCACTTGCCGTTGCGCACTGGTACGGGAGGCGTGTTCAAAACAACGTCCTGCACGCCAAGTTGCGCCATGAAGCGAAGAGCCTCACGGTTGGTGGAGCTGTTGAGTCCCATTCCGGTCCTCATTAGTTAGCTCCTTTCGCAACTTTGCTCATATCGACCGGACCGCCGTACTCGACTTCCTTCTTCACCGACTCGATTACACCGGCAATGTAGCCCTGTGCAAACAGTCGCGACCGGTATCCCCCCAGGTTGCCAGGGAAGTCTTCGTCATCAGTCATCAGCGGACAGTGATCGTCGATGAAATTGCCAGTGAAACCGGCGTCGCGATACGTTCGCATGGCTCGTTTCATGTCGACGTAGCCAGTGTTAATAAATTCTTCGTTGAACGATGGCGCCTGCCCACTCACATTGCGGAAGTGGACGTACATAATCTTTTTGCGTTTGCCGAAGTAGTCGATCATTTCGTAAATGTCTTCACCTGGCATTTCGCTAAACGTTCCCTGGCAGAATTCGATTGCGTTGTAGTCGGAATCAACGATTTCCACGAGCCGTTTGAACGCAGCGAAACTTCGGAACAAACCGGGAACGCCACCGCGTTGTGGAACCGGCGGGTCTTCGGGGTGAATTCCGCACCGCATTCCAACCTCTTCGGCAACCGGAGTTAATGCCTTGATCCAGTACTCCAACGCTTCCCACATTTTTTCTTCCGTGATCTCTTCATCAGGGAAAGTCGCAGGACGTCGATCGTTCTCCCAGTCGTACTGGTAGCCGGTACCAAGCGCGCCACCTCGAACGATAGTCGATTGCGCCCTGCCCCAGCTGTTTGGCATCCAGTTGTAACCGTAGATCTGAATACCGGCTCGCCCCATATCTCGAACCTGCTCGAGAAGATCCTCAATGAGTTCGTCCTGGCGAGGACCGCCGAAGATCACGTCGTAGTAGGCAACATCTGGTGAGAATCCACCTTCAATTGCTGCCAGCTTGAGTCCGTACGACTCTATCTTCATTCGAAGTGCGACGTACTCGTGGTACTTAATGTGCCTCGAACCCGGGCCACCGTAAACGAGGATGTTTTCGATACCGAATTGGGCGGCTACCTGAAGAACTTCGTCGGTCGGATTACCGTGCAGAGCGACCATTGGTTCCATGCGATCAACCTTTTCATCAGTCGTGAGTCGATTGACCGGAATCTCTTAGTGTCGACTCGAAATATTTCCGCGACGCCAGAGTCATATCTTCGGTTCTGGCGAGCAAACGGAATGTAGCACGTGACAGCGTTGGTAATAGCTCAATTTGAGTTGAACTTGTGAGGAATCAGCAACAAAAAAAGCCGGAGGATTCTCGTCATACGGCTTTTGTAGTCTTTGTTCAGAGATCGAATCTACTCGAACGGATCGAAGTTTGGGTTTGGTTGAATGACCGAGAATACGGCTGCTTGGGGGTCTTTCAACACTGCAATTCGCCCTGAGCCTGCTTGGTCACAGCTTCGATCATTGCCTGGATGTAACCGTTGGCAAACGCTCGACCACGGTGGCCCCACTGGGTGTCGTGGAGCGTTTGAGGGACGTGATCATCAATGAAGAAACTGTCGTAACCGTTGTCGAAGTAGGTCTTCATCGCCCGGTACATATCAACATGCCCTGTGTTGATAAATTCTTCGTGGAAGTCTTCAGGATTCGGAGCGGAAACGTTTCGGAAGTGTACGTAAAGCACCTTATTCTTCTGCACCATCTCGGCAATGAACTCGTACAGCGCGTCGCCTTCGGAATCTAACATTTCGGAAACGGTTCCCTGGCAGAACTCGATTGCGCAGTTGTCTGACGGATAAATGTCGAGGTATCGACGATAGTTGTCGTACGAACGGAACAACTGCGGGATGCCGCCGAGTTGTTCGACTGGTGGATCGCACGGGTGAATTCCGAGGCGGATTCCCTCTTCCTCGGCAACCGGGATAATGATTTTGATCCAGTACTCGAGGTTCTCCCACATTTCTTCTTCGGTGTATTCCCGATCGTGGGTCAGAGGCATCTGGTTGGCCAGCTCGTAGTTGAAGGCAGTTGCCATTGCGCCACCTCGAATTTGCTTCGGTGGTGTTCGCCAAACGTGCGAGGGCATCCAGTTGTAACCAAATATCGGAATCCCGGCACGAGCAATGTTGCGCACGGTCGTAATCATGTTCTCAATCTGCTCATCACGCTTCGGACCATTGAGCATGATATGGTCGTAGAACTGAGTTGGAACGTTTTCGAGCGCTGAAAGCTTCATCCCGTAGTTCTCAACGTTTCGTCGCAGGTTCACAAGGTCGTGAAGCGACCAGGTTCCGTTGTAGTTCGGCAGCGCCGGGGTGTTGAGAAGTATGTCCGTTGCACCGTACTGCTGTGCAAACTGAAGATATTCAGGCGTCGCCTGCTGAAACTGTCCGAATCCTGCGCGCATTTATTCGATATCCCTGGTCGATTGTTTAAACGAAAAAGCAACTCCACCTGTCGATGTTTGGCAACTTACACCCGTACGGACGCTAGTGAAAGTCTATCGACGATGAGCATTAATATTTCTTATGTAGGGGATCTCCATAAAATCACAGCTCCAGTCGCTTTCCACTCGGTCCTCAGAGCTTCCGCGGAGGTGATGGCGCGATACTTCAGTAGCGAAAATTCGCCAACGATTAATCCCCCACCAGAAAATTCTGATTATTGACCAAAGTTCTAGTCGCGTTCGCAACTCGGTTTGGATCGACCCGTGAAATCGCTTCAGCGATCGCCCGCGAGCTAAACACGGCCGGTTTCGATGCGATTGCTACCGAGGCGACCAGTTCTATCGATGCCACCAATTACGATGCACTCGTAATTGGATCGCCCATTTACGGTCGGAAATGGCTCGCCACTGCCGGCCTTTTTGCCACCATAAACTCGGAACGAATCTCCGGCCGGCCGGTTGCTCTGTTTTCCGTGGGAACGCTAGGTGTCAAGAATCAGCCAGCCGCAAAACAGGAGCACGAAGATTTTGTTGGCGACCTTCGTGAAGTCGCACCAAAACTGAACGTAGTTTCCGATGATGTGTTCAACGGTTATTTCGAGCGCGCAAATCTTCCCTGGTATCTGAGATTGATCGACAGATTCGCACCGACTCCCGAAGGAGACCACCGTGATTGGCAAGCGATCGAATCGTGGGCAAAATCTCTCGTTCACAAGTTCCGGTAATGACCAGTCCTCTTTTACGCTTCACCTACCAATGTTGATCGACACGCATGCACATATTCATCAGCACTCTCGCTCAGAGTGGGACGAGATTGTTAATCGGGCTTTAGAAGCACGCGTCGGTGGAATATTCACAGCCGGGACTACGGTAGAAGATTCCCGACTCGCAATAGAGATGGCGTCGCAATATGAACACGTGTTCGCGGGAGTAGGCGTTCACCCGACCGATCTCACTCGATCACTCAACGAAGACGACCTGGCTCAACTTGACGCACTGGCAGCTTCACCGCAAGTAGTTGTAATGAGTGAAATCGGGATCGACCATCAGAAGCGCTCTCCAGACCGCGATTGGCAGGCCGAGTCGTTCTTCAACCAGATCGAGATCGCCAGAAAGCACTCGTTACCTATCGTTTTTCACATTCGTGAAGAGCGTGATGATTACGATGCACACTCCGCGCGCGATGCAGCAGTTTCGATACTCAAAGAATCCGGTGCTGGTGAGTTAGGAGGTACTGCTCATTACTTTCAGGGGCGATGGTATTTCGCTAAAGAACTACTGGATCTTGGGTTTCACATTTCATTTGCTAAAACGCTGAGCAGAATTTCAGATCTTGAAGAGACTGCTATCAAAACCCCTGAGGATCGCTTGCTCCTGGAAACCGATGCATACCCCCAGACATTCAAGAAAAACCGCGACAAATGGACTGAGCCTCGTGATACACCGTTGGTAGCCGAGAAACTAGCGACGCTTAGGGGATCTGCGGTTGCGCAAATCGAGGAGTCAACCACTTCCAACGCACTCCGAATCCTCGGGCAACGCGCGAACATAGTTCGACCCGTTCTCAACTAAACATACCATCAGCGAACTCATATAAGTGATCCCGCGATAAAATCCGTTGGTCTCTGCGTTACTACCCACATGCAAAAGGGCAGTTCGAAAACCATTATGCAGAGGTAATCGAGTAAAAATCATGCTCCCGACATCATCGAACATCGGTCTAAAAGAATGGTCAGTCACCTCCGAAGCCCTCGGCAGTGGTGAACAAATTTTCATGCTTCGCAAAGGTGGCATTCGAGAAGACGGACGCCACTTTAAAATCGAACACGAACAGTTCCTTCTCTACCCCGGCCTGTTTCACGAAGGTGAGCTACTGCTGAAGGACGAATATCAGCACATGTTGAGAACCACGCCAGGCGCAGACTTCACCACCGAAGTTCCAATCTCGGTTTACTGCGAGTTGGCCGAAACTATCTATATTTCCGAAGAAGAGCAGGTTCGTGCGCTCGACGAACACCACATATGGTCGAAAGAGTTTCCGGTGAAGCGATTCAGTTGGAAACCGAGGGAACCGCTCAAGCTCATGATCGTTCGGGCATATCGCCTGACCGAACCGGTGACCATTCCGGTCGAAGATTCATACGCGGGATGCAAATCATGGGTCGAACTTGCAGACCGAATCGACCTCAAAAACGCTACTCCAGCGTTGACTGATTCAGAGTTCGCAGAACGTGTCGCAAAAATCCACGCCTCTCTCACGACAGAAACCGTAAACGCTTAGTTATCTTGGATAGCTGACAAGCCAAAAATCAGACAGGAATAATGCTTTGAAATACCGCCAGCTACAGTCGACCGACCTAACCGTTTCCGAGGTTGGATTCGGTGTGTGGAGTGTCAGCATGAACTGGTGGGGCGAGGTGAATGAAGAACAGGGCATTAAACTGCTCCGCCACGCCTACGAAAAAGGAATTACGTTCTACGACACCGCTGACACCTATGGTGCCGGATACGGTGAGGAGATTCTTCCAAAAGCGTTGGCGGACAAACGCAGCGACATCGTCGTCGGAACCAAGTTCGGCTACGACATTGAAGCTCCTAGACACGGACACCAGGAACGTCCCCAGATATGGGATCCAGATTTCGTGAAGCGAGCTTGCGAGAACAGCCTTAGACGACTTGATACCGACTACATCGATCTGTATCAGTTCCACAACCCACGACTTGAATCTCTTCAGCGTGAAGACACAGTTGCTGCACTCGAAGACCTCAAGTCTGAGGGGAAAATTCGGCACTACGCAGTAGCGGTCGGTCCTGACATCGGTTGGCTTGAAGAGGGCATGTACACGATCAACGACATTAAAGTTCCTGCCGAAGTGATCTACTCGATCCTCGAACAGGACCCTGCCGACCTGATGATCGAGGCGGCAACGAAGCAGGGTGTCGGGCTTTATTCTCGGGTGCCTCACGCTTCAGGAATGCTCGACGGCAAATACACGAAAGACACCGTGCTCGACGAAAGTCCGTTTGATCCTTCCGACCACAGAGCATACCGACGCATGCACTGGCTTAAGAACTCGATCAAAAAGCTGCAACAGATCGATTTCCTGTTCACAGGTAAACCGGCAACTGTTGGTCAGATAGCCGTTAAGTTCACTCTGATTCCAGAAATCATGGCTTCCTGCCTGCCGACAATGACGAGTATCGAACAGATCGACGAATACACCGCTGCTTGCGATATCGATGATATTCCGAAGGCTGAACTCGATCGACTGGCACCGCTCTATACTGACAACTTTGGACTAGGCGCACCTGACCCACAGAAATCGAGTACGTCAGCAACAGGATGGGTCGACCACAACGGCAACCCGGTCGATCGTAAGTTGATGGTACCGGGCGAGTAATCACGATTCCCGAAAACTGAGAATCGGTTACTTCTTTTTCTGATTTCGCCTGCGGTATGAGCTTTTTCGGTTTTTACGCGGAACCGGAAGCCGTTTGCCTCGTTTCTCGGGCTCAGATTCCGAATAAACATAATCCTTTGAAACAGCACCCTCAACTGCGTCCGCTGATTCAGCCGCAGCTTGTTCAGGCGATTCCGTCTCGCCGGTCCCGGACTCACCTTTCACTCGACGCAACTCGGCTTCTAAGAAATTGAAGTCGCGCTGAGGAATGATGTGCAGCATGCCGTAGAACGCATGAGGCCAGAGATGAGGAGGCCACTTCTTCACATACTCCATCGTGGGACCTATTTGAAACGCGTCGACGTAACTCGATTCTTCGAGCACCACGTCTGGGTTGAGTTCGACACGATGAGGAAACGTTTCCTCGTCCCGGTGATGTTTCCAGATTCGCTCATCGTCCTCGAAACTGTCAGATATCACAGTTGCCGTGGCGGCGAATCCCTTCTTGTCCGACACGTAGTACAGAACTCTGTCTTCCGGTCCCATCCGAACCGCTTTCTTACGATTCTTCGAGTCAACGCCCTGCATGTTAAAGCCGCGCTCGCGGGTTATGTCCAGGTTTTCCTGGGTCGTCACAAGCATCCAAAAGGTTTTACCCATAAATCGGCGACTCCGCGCTCCGTAGTTAGCTGCGCATGCATCAATGATATTTCACCTGACAAATCTCATGTAAATCTACGTTAAACTCCCGGTATACCGACTATGCCTCTTCAACCGGAATCAACGAATCGACATCGAGGATTGCACTCTGTGAACTCAAACAGTGAATAACGACAGACTACCTGCGAGCCTTCGTGCGGAGATTCGGGTCAATCTCTTCAGTTGGGGAGCGAACAACAAACGCTCATTCCCCTGGCGCCGAGGGCTACCGTTTTGGCAGGGACTCGTCGTCGAATGCATGCTCCAACGAACACGTGCGGATCAAGTCAGTCCTGTGTTCGAACAACTCATGTCAACATTCCCCACCCTCAAGTCGCTAAGGTCCGCGAAAGATTCAGATCTTCATGCGATCTTGACACCGCTAGCGCTCCAGTGGCGCATCCGCAACGTTGTCGACCTACTGAGGGTGCTGTCGAACCGAAACGGTCGAATCAAAAAAACAATTGAAGATCTCAAAAAGTTGCCAGGTGTTGGCGATTACTCTGCGGCAGCGGCTCTCACGTTCTATGGTGGGCAGAAAGCTACCATCATCGATGCAAACACGGTCCGAGTCAGAGCGCGAATTGTCGGTGAAAAGTTTGGCCCGGAGACCCGTAGGAAAAGTTGCCCCAGGATAAGTGCGCGGCTTGACAGCCACATTGACAGCCACCCGAGGTGGACTGTGGCGGTCAACTCCAGTCTTTGATGGACGGACTACACCGAATTTGAACTCAATCACAGTCTTCAATGGACGTTGATGCACTGTTCGGATGGAACTGCAAATTCGGATGCCGTCAGTCACCGCTTCCGAGCCGCCATTAACGGTCGAACCATCAAACGAATCTCGGAATCCCTATTCGACCTTGGGAAATGGCCGATTTGAGATCGTCTGAAAGCCAACGCAAATAAGCAGATCTATCCGAGTGATTTGGCATGAGCGATATGATACCCACATCGAATAGAGCTTAATAACCGGCTTCCAGTTATTGATCAGGTCGAACCTGGTACTTGCTTCGAATCCAGATCGCTGCGGCATTCATGCTCAACAACACCAACAGCAAAACGATAATCCCAGCGGCGGCAATACCTCGGAACTCGTGCTGTGGCTGGCTTACCCACGTAAAAATCTGTAGCGGCAGAACCGTAAACTTGGAGTCAGGAGTTGTTGGGACGAAGGTAACCCATACAAGTGACGAGATGATCAAGATCGGCGCTGACTCACCAATCGCTCGCGAAAGCGCCAGGATAATTCCACTCATCATTCCTGGCAGTGCCTGTGGCAGCACGATCGCTTTTACAACCTGCCACTTATTCGCACCCATGGCGTAGCCGGCATCTCTGTAGCTCGACGGCACGGCTTTGATCGCTTCTTGCGAAGCTATCACAACGATCGGGAGGATCAGGAGCGTCATAGTCAAAGCGCCGGCGGTTACATTGCGAGAGCCGTTGAACAGAAATTGAACAAATACGGCGAGACCAAGCAATCCGTAAATCACACTGGGCACTCCGGCAAGGTTAGCGATATTCAACTCGATCATCCTGTTGATTCGGTTTTTCGCAGCGAACTCTTCAAGATAGATCGCGGTACCGACCCCGATCGGTATCGTCAGCAGGGCGGTCATTGCCACTACCCAGACGGTTCCGGCAAGAGGAGCGAGAATTCCCGATTCCAGCGGTTTGCGTGATGCGTAGCTGCTCAGGAACGGCCAATCAATGAATGGTAGTCCGTCTATCAGGACATCGATAAGTAGTGATGCCAAACCCAGAATGCCAACGATTACGGCCGCGACGAAGGTCGTGAAAAACATCTGGTCACGAATTACCCGGAAGCGATGTGACCTATTGTGGCTGACTGAAGAAGTATCTGACTTATTCATAAACCTGCCTGAATCGAGAAATTACCCATCGCCCAACGATGTTCATTGCTAGGGTCATTACGAACAGCAGCAAGCCAACCGCGAAGATCGTCTTGTATTCCAGTGATCCCTGCGGAGTTTCACCGAGACTGACTTGAACGATATACGCCGTCATAGCCTGAATACTCTCAAGGGGGTTGAGCGTGAGGTTCGGCGTGGCCCCTGCAGCGATCTTCACTATCATGGTTTCGCCAATCGCCCGCGATACAGCGAGTATGAACGACGCCACGATCCCTGATAGAGCAGCGGGTATTACAACTTTGGTCGAGACTTCGAATCGAGTTGCACCAAGGGCGTACGCTGCGTCACGAAGTGAGCGTGGCACCGCAACCATGGCATCTTCGCTCAATGTTGAGACCATCGGCATGATCATGAGTCCCATAACCAAGCCTGCGGACAATGCGTTGAACACGATTACCTGATCGTGCCCAAAGATGTTCTGAAGTATCGGAGTCACAAACGTTAGTGCGAAATATCCGTATACAACGGTCGGGATACCAGCGAGTACCTCCAGAATCGGTTTCAGAATACGGCGCAATCGCTCGGGGGCGTACTCAGACAGGAATATCGCCGCGCCAAGTCCAAGGGTTAAAGAAACAACACCCGCAATCACGGCGACAAGAAGAGTTCCTCCAACGAGCGATAGCACTCCGAATTTCTGAGGTGAGAAAAGCGGTGCCCATTCGGTTCCGGTTAAGAAGTCCCATACCGAAACTTCCGCAAAGAACCCGATACTCTGAGCGACCAGAATGATTACGATTCCGACGGTGGTAAAAATCGAAATCGCAGCAGCGGCGCGCAATGTCCATGAAACGATTGTCTGTTCCCTATGCTGCCGTTTACGTCTTCGAGCTACAGCATCGAGCTGAGCCTGCATTTTTCCGACTTTGACTGCGGTTGCCATCTAATGATTCGGGTAAAAATTTCTGTGGCGCGATATCGATTTCATATCGCCTGTACGCGAAACACTCTTAGTGAGCATGAGTTTCTCGCTCTCCTCGACCAAGAGTGCATGTCAATTGTTAACCGTCGGTTAGGGATCAGCCAATTTTCACGCCTGATCTTACGTCAGGAGTTAGTTCAGTTGGTCAAGCTGCGACTGGTAATCGGCGGCTGACAGTCCGACGTATCCAACTTCTTCTGCAAGCTCACCTGCGTTGTTCATATAGAACTCGATGAAGTCTCGGACCTCTGGTCGGTCCATCGAAGAGTTGTTGACGTAGATGAACATCTCACGAGACAGTGGCGAGTACGAACCATCGTTGATCGTTTCGATACTAGGAACGATACATCCTGAACCACCATCGACCGCCAGAACGTTTAGCAGCGAGGAGTTCTCGACGTAGTAGGCGTAACCGAAGTATCCCATTGCGCCCTGGTCTCCAGAAACACCCTGAACAAGGACGTTGTCATCCGAAGCTGCGGTGTAATCGGATCGGCTGGCGTCTTCTTCTTCATTGATTTCAGCCGTGAAGTAATCGAATGTTCCCGAATCGGTGTCAGGACCATAGAGACGAAGTGGCTTGTCGGGGAAAGTCGAGCGCACCTCGTTCCAGTTGCTGACTTGCGATCCCGGTTCCCAGATCATTTTTAATTCTGCAGTGGTCAAACACTCGGCAAAATCATTCGACTTGTTAAGCACCACAGAGAGACCGTCGTAAGCGATCACAAACTGTGTGAATGACACTCCATTTTGTTCGGCAAGAGCTGCTTCCGATTCTTTGATGGGTCGCGACGCGTTGGAAATATCTGTCTCGTCTTCTACAAAGCGCTTGAATCCACCGCCTGTTCCGGAAATACCAACAGGAATTTGAACGTGTGAATGTTCTCGGCGGAACTCTTCCGCGACCGCCTGTGAGATTGGGAATACCGTTGACGACCCGTCAATGACTATTTCAGAAGGATCTTCGGAAGAACCGCCTTCAGCACCACCACAAGCGGCAATGACTGCGACCATCAATATCGATACTAGTGAAAGCACGGTTTCTGAATATCTTTTTGTTTTCATTCTCATTTACTCTGTTCTATCTTCCATTCGTTCACCAGCAAGGTATGTAAGTCGTTCGGTCTTGTTCGATTCCTAGTGAAGAGTCCTACTTCACAGTCATTCGCCTCCGTTAAATGACGATTAAAGAACGCTGAATTTCAGTTAAAGATTCGTTAAATCGAAATACAGCTAAACCCGGACTGATGACCCAGCTAAATCGGTTCGACAGCTATGAACGGCCTAGTGGGATGGCGAAAGCGAACTCGCTGCCTTCACCGATGGTGCTGGAAGCAGAAATTGCTCCACCGTGTGCATCGACAAGATGTCTAACTATGGCGAGCCCGAGTCCTGTGCCCGGCTGTGTCCGAGCAGGGTCGGTCTTGAAGAATCTTTCGAAAATATGCGGTAAATGTTCCGGCTCTATCCCTTGTCCGGTATCCGAAACCGTAAACCAGATCGATCGCTCATCGACCCAACTGTTCAGCGTGATTACACCGCCAGGAGGTGTCCACTTAACGGCGTTGCTAATCAAATTTGTGAACACATGACCGATTTTTTCTGGGTCGACAGAAACCTCAGGCAGATCGTGAGGGACGGTGGATTCAAGCTTTAGGTCAGTCTCAGTCGCAACCGCCATAAATTGACTAATCGAGTCATCGACAAGCTTGGAGGGTGAAACCAACTCCAGTTCAAGTGGAGACTCTCCCGATTCGAGCCGGGATAGCTCGAGCATCTCCGTGATCAATTTATCCATCCTGTCGACGTCTTGCCGAATCATCTTCAGGAACTGCTCGCGCCCTTCAGGATCTTCAGCTGCGCCTCGTTGAAGCGTTTCCGCAGAAGCGCGTATGCCAGCAACGGGCGTCCGAAGTTCATGTGAGGCGTTAGAAACGAACTCTCGGCGCGTCGTGTCCAGACGACGAACATCGGTCAGATCAGTGAGGATTATCAAAGCTCGAACCGCGCCAGTCTCGGGTCGAGGGAAAGGGGTTGATACCGCTCGCAAGATCCGACTGTTGTCGAACAATTCGATTTCGGCAGAAACCGTTCGATCGCCTTCGATGGAGCGGTTAATCACATTGATGACATCTGGATGATTCGTAAGTGTCGATAGCTGCATACCGGGTTCAACATCACCGGCCGTCAACAACATCTCTATAGACGCCGGGTTCGCTGATTCGATGATTCCTTGATCATCGACAACTACAACACCTTCCTGCATCGAATCGAGTATAGAAGCGAGACGAATACGCTCAGCAAAGTCTTCAGCAGTCTCTTCGCCAACTCGATCCATAAGTCGATTAACAGCACGAGCAATCCGTGCCAGTTCAGCCGGTCCAGCAGGATCGAGTCGGTGTGTTGGTTCGATCGACGTTGCTCTGATTACGCCGTCAGTAACTTCTACAAACTGATTCGTAAGATGGAGCGAGAGGAAAACGACGGCGATCAGCGCCAGAATCCCAGCGACAATGGTTCCGATTACGCCGAACAGAAGTGACGCGCTTGCGATCAGGATCACGAGAAGACTCGTTTCCACGAGCATTCGCCATCTTAGCGATACGTTTCCCATCAGGCTCTCCGAGTCTCTTCTGGAGGTCTAACTAAATTTGCGCGAATTGCTCATACGTTAAGTCGATATCCGACCCCGCGAACGGTTCCGAGACATACCGGGTTTGACGGATCTTGTTCGATCTTCAACCGCAGCCATCGTACGTGCACATCGACTGTTCTCGTATCGCCGGAGTACTCGAATCCCCATACGTCTCGGAGCAATTGATCTCGGGTGTAAACCCGCCCCGGATTTGAGGCTAGGTGCGCTAGCAGGTCGAATTCACGAGGTCGAAGATCTAGTTCTTTCCCTTGCAACGTGGCTGATCGAGCTCCTCGGTTGATCTTCAGCTCTCCAAGATCCAGTACTTCATCCTCAGATGATCCTGAAACCGTGCTCAGCATTTCCATACGCCGGATTTGAGCAGCAACCCTCGCCAACAACTCTCGCATACTGAAAGGTTTGGTCACATAGTCGTCCGCGCCGGACTCCAGACCACCGATCCGATCGATCTCAGAATCACGTGCTGTGAGCATGATGATTGGAACAATCGATCCGTCTATTCGGATCGCCTTGCAAACCTCAATACCGTTCAAGCTCGGCAACATCAGGTCAAGAACGACAACATCAGGACCTTCCTGACGCATCATTACCAGTCCGTCACCACCATCTTCGACCGCAACAACTTCATACCCATCAGCTACGAGGTTATAACGCAAAGCCTCACGAAGAGTGCGATCGTCTTCAATTACAAGAATCTTGAATTTCCTATTTGAGGAAGAGGGTATAGTCAAGCGCAATAATTCCAGTAGCGTCGTATATGCTGGAAGTTTGATTACCGTACAAAGATGAGTATACGGACTCTGTCTGGATTATCCGATAGATACCCAACGCAATAACGCCTATGACCAGTCGGAATTAAAAACAGCCTCATCGGCTCAGACGTGCGCCCACAGGATGATTGCAGAATCTGCATGGGTGGATGGAGAACCCACGAGTATTGCAGTGCTGTTATACGGCTTCAGTGTTACCTGATTCGACCGAACGATAAGCGGCGTCAATCATCTCGATTGCTCGCATACCCGCCCAACCTGGTACCCAGTTGGTCTTGGTTTTACCGGAAACAATGTCAGCAAA
>CEUN01165417.1_pt1 | contig 20500 bp, 19 predicted proteins | sample 361501 | NCBI WGS metagenome assembly CEUN01 (sample SAMEA2622801, study PRJEB7988) | marine metagenome | biome: marine biome (ENVO:00000447); feature: marine epipelagic mixed layer (ENVO:xxxxxxxxx); material: "saline water (ENVO:00002010), including plankton (ENVO:xxxxxxxx)" | depth 120 m | reverse complement strand
TTAATTTTCATTTTTTAAGTGGAGATTAGCCGATTGATGTCGTTATAAAATGCAAAAATCATTAAAGTAAACAATAACAGCATTCCCATTTGCTGGCTGACCATTATGGCTTTTTCAGACAAAGGGCTCCCTTTAATAATTTCAATAACATAATACATTAAATGTCCGCCATCTAATAATGGGATAGGAAGTAAATTTAATACGCCTAGACTAACACTTATAAGAGCAAGGAATCCTAAATAAGAAGAAACGCCCATTTGTGCAGATTTACCTGCATAATCTGCAATTGTAATAGGTCCACTTAAGTTTTTTAATGAAACTTCTCCCATTACCATTTTCCATAGCATTTGTAATGTAAATATAGATGTATCCCAAGTTTTATTTATTGCTTTTATTATTGCTATATCTACAGGGTAACTAGCTTCAATTAATAAATCTTGGAATTTCGAGTGATCAATTTTTGGTCTAACACCAATTTTACCAATTTGTTTACCATTTTTTATGGTGGTATCAGGAATTATTCTTACATCAATTATAGTACTATTACGTTGTACTGTAATGATTAATGGGATTTCTGGGTTCTTCTGAATTTGCTGTACAAAATCAACCCAGTGAATTATTTCTTTCTTATTAATAAATAAAATTTTATCATTAATAAGTAGTCCAGCTCGATCACCTGCCCCGTTTGGTACGATTTCATTAATTATTGGTTTGATTTTCGGCTGGTATACATTTAGCCCTATCTTTATTAGGAAATTAGCATCTAGGTCATTAGGATCTAATTTGCTTAAATTTAACTCTTTTAAGGTAACTTGCTTATGCTTATTAAGAGTCTCAACAGTCAAATTAGGTATTCTATCTACAGCACTAGACAATAAAGCCCAACGGGCATCTTGCCAAGTTGATACAGGTTCATTTCCAATTTTTACTAGAGTCTCACCAGTCTTAAAATTAGCTATTGCTGCGGGTGAGTTAGGAGTGATTTCTCCAAGTTTTGGTTTCATGCCATTTACTCCATGCATAAAAAGTAGGCAATAGAGTAAAATGGCAAGCAGAAAATTTGCAATAGGTCCTGCAGATACGATAGCAAAACGGCGAGATACAGTAATATTATTAAATGCACGAGATTTTTCCTCAAGTGGAACCTTACCTTCTCTTTCATCTAGCATTTTTACGTAACCACCAACAGGGAAAGCTGCTACTACCCACTCAGTTTGGTCTTTCCCAAAACATCTTTTTATTAATGGGCGGCCAAATCCTACAGAAAATCGTAGTACTTTCACATTGCATAAACGTGCAACTAAATAATGGCCTAATTCGTGAAAAATTATTAATAAGCCTAATGCAAATATAAAAGAAATTATTGTAAAAAAGAGTGTCATACTAATTTTTTAACTTAAAATTACTAAAAGTGATTAATTTGATTAATATCAATATATAGTATGATTCTAGATCAAATTATTGCTAGATATTATCTAGTAAATCCTAATTCTAGGAATTATAGTAGATGAACTTAGTATTAAAGTAACTTGACATATTAAATTATTGTAATTTCAAGTTAATTTATGAGTATCTTTTTTTGAGTCTATTAGTTTATATGCAGCATTTCTTGCTAAATCATCAATTTCTAGAATATCTTCAAGTGTAAAAATATCTGTAGGTTTTATTATCTCCATTACCTTTTCAATAATTGATGGAATCTCTGTAAAAGGTATACTTGATTCCAAAAACGCTTCTACTGCTACTTCATTTGCTGCATTAAGTACTGTAGGAGCACTTCCACCAGAAGAGAGTGCTTTATAGGCTAGATTAAGGCAAGGGAACCTAGTGAAATTTGGTTTTTCAAAATCTAGTGATGCAACTTTAAAGATATCAAGGGGTGTGGTTCCACATTCAATTCTATCTGGATATGCTAAAGCATGAGCTATTGGGGTACGCATGTCTGGGTTACCTAATTGAGCTAATATTGAGCCATCAATATACTCAACCATAGAATGAATTATGCTTTGAGGGTGTATTACCACCTGAATATTTTCAGGTTTAGCATCAAATAACCAATGAGCCTCAATTAGCTCTAGCCCCTTATTCATCATAGTTGCAGAGTCAACAGATATTTTTTTCCCCATTACCCAATTAGGATGGTTACAGGCTTCTTCTGGTGTAACATTTTTAATTTCTGATAAAGATGATTTTCGAAATGGGCCGCCTGAAGCTGTTAATAAAATTTTACGAATACCAAACTTTTTGTGCTCCCCAGTAAATCCGTTGGGTAGAGATTGAAAAATCGCATTATGTTCACTATCAATCGGTAGTAAAGTAGCATGATTCTTTTTAACTATATCCATAAATATTTTTCCTGCCATTACTAGAGTTTCCTTGTTAGCAAGAAGAACATATTTGCCTGTTAAGGCAGCAGCAAAAGTAGGGCGTATTCCTGCAGCCCCAACAATTGCTGCCATAACAATATCTACTTCGGGCAATGATGCAACTTTCTCTAGTGATTCAATGCCACATAAGACCTTAGTATTGATTTTCTCTTTATTGATTTTTTCTTTAAGATTTTCAGCACTAATGGGATCGCGCATTACTGCATAATCTGGATGGAAAATACGGCACTGCTCTAGCATTTTATCAGTGCTTTTATTAGCAGTAAGTGCAATTATTTGATATCTATTTGGATAGCGAGAAACTACATCAAGTGTATTAATTCCGACACTTCCAGTAGAACCAAGAATGGTAATTTTGCGAGCAGCCATAATTTAAACGGTAAAGAAAATAAGAACTACAAAAATAGCTACGGGTAGTGTTGAAGTTAGTGCATCAATCCGATCAAGTATACCCCCGTGTCCGGGTAGAATATTACCACTATTCTTAACCTTTGCCTGGCGTTTTATTAAAGACTCAAATAAATCTCCTAAAATGCTTAGTACAGCAAGTCCTAATAATAGGGGAATATATAAGCTAGTTTTAATTTTATCTATAACTAAATAGTCCCAAATTAATGCGTAAATACATACTGTTGCTAATGCACCAAAAACACCTTCCCAAGTTTTTCCAGGACTTATTATGGGAGCAAGTTTATGCTTTCCAAATTTACGTCCAGTAAAAAATGCTGCAGTATCAGCAAGCCAAATAGCTGTTATGAAACCTAATAAAAGCATAGGATCTATAGCACGAAGCTGGAATAAAGCAAGGCATGTTGGTAATAATAACATCCATCCTATTATTGCATATAATAGTGGGTTTTTTATTGATAAGTTAAACCTTAAGAAGTAAGGTACACAAAATAACCAGAAACATAGAGCTGCAGCATATATCCATATAAACTGGTTAGTATAGGGATTAATTATAGTGACCCTGCTTAAAATAAACAGTAACTCCCCACCAATTAATGCAGTAAAGATAAGATAGGAGATAGATCCTGGTAAGGTAAATTTTGATAGTTTACTCCACTCCCATGAACCAATTACAGCGATAGAAAGGAGAAGAATCATCCAGAAAATTGGTGGAAAATAAAATAGCCCCACCAGAAATATTGTTAGAAAACATAGAGCTGTGTATATACGTGTTCTTAGCATAAGAATTAGTGGCGAGTAAAAGCTATTATTCTGGATGAGTATTTTTACTTGTTTTTTAGGTAATGTTTTATATATATCCTAAGATAGTTTGTGATCCTTAGAGTTGCTCACTTGTTCTGCCAAAGCGTCGTTCTCGTTGTTGATATGATTTTATTGCGAGATCAAATGACTCTGCATTAAAATCTGGCCATAAGGTATCAGTAAAATAAAGTTCTGTATAAGCTAGTTGCCATAATAGGAAATTACTAATACGTTGTTCGCCTCCGGTACGTATAAATAAATCTGGTTCAGGTGCGTAGTTCATGGAAAAAAACTGATATAAATCTTTTTCAGCAAATTTATTAATTAGACCTAGATCTTTTTTACACATTTTTTGTATGGCCTGCATAATGTCCCAACGCCCACCATAATTTGCTGCGATAGTTAGTGTTAGTCGTGTATTAGATGCAGTCATTTTTTCGCCATCACGAATAAATTTTATTGTTTTTTTATCAAATTTTGTTAAGTCTCCAATTACTTTGAAGCGAATACCATTTTCATGTAATTTTATTACCTCTTGATCAAGAACAGAAGTAAAGAGTTCCATTAAAAATGAAATTTCTTCAATTGGTCGACGCCAATTCTCACTGCTAAAAGCATATAATGTTAGGTAGTTAATTTTATGTTTAATACAAGCCTTTACAGTAGTGCGCACGGACTCTACCCCATGCTTGTGGCCAGCCATTCTTGGTAATAAACGTGTTCTTGCCCAGCGACCATTGCCGTCCATAATTATGGCAACATGCTGAGGGATTATATTGGTTTTTTTGGTAGTTTTAATTGAAGTGGAGCTAGTTGAGTGCATGAGAAAGGTTACACATTAATTAATTCCACTAAACAGCCATTAATTCGACCTCTTTTGCTTGCAATAGTTTATCTATTTCAGCAATATGATGATTAGTAAGCTTCTGAATTTCATCCTGGCCACGTCTCTCATCATCTTCTGCAATTTTCTTTTCTTTAAGGATAATTTTTAGATTAGCATTAGCATCACGACGGATATTTCTCATTGATACTCTTGCAGTTTCAGCTTCCTGTTTAACAATTTTTGTTAGATCTCGGCGCCGTTCCTCTGTTAGAGTTGGCATGGGAACACGTATTATTTCACCAACAGTCATAGGGTTTAAACCTAGATCTGAATCTCGTATTGTTTTTTCAATCTGGCTTAGCATGCTTTTTTCCCATGGCGTAACATTTATTGTACGGGCATCAGCTAAATTTATATTTGCAACCTGGCTAATTGGTACAGGTGATCCATAATAATCTACTGTAACATGATCAAGGATACCTGTATGAGCACGCCCAGTTCGTATTTTACCAAAACTCACTATAAGCGCTTCAAAACTTTTTTTCATTTTTTGTTCAGCAGATTTTCTTATATTAGTTATCATAAAGAATAGTTTTTAGTTAAAGGGTGTTATCTTCTATATTTAATATAGAAGATAGTATGCTAATTTATATTTGGATTAGTGTGCCTTCATTACCTCCTAATATTACACGTTTTAAGGCCCCGGTCTTAAAAATACTAAAAACGTTAAGAGGTAATCTTTGATCACGGCAAAGAGTTAATGCTGTCGCGTCCATTACCATTAAATTTTTACTAATAGCTTCATTAAATGATAAATTCTGGTATCGCTTTGCATTAGTATTTGTTTTGGGGTCACTTGAATACACTCCATCAACTTTGGTTCCTTTGAGAACTATGTCTACATTCATTTCTAAACCACGTAATGCAGCAGCAGTATCTGTAGTAAAAAAAGGATTTCCTGTGCCAGCTGCAAAGATAATGACTTTGCCCTCTTCAAGATAGCGTATTGCTTTTTCTCTTTTATAAGATTCTACAACTTGATCAATACGTAATGCTGATTGTACTCTACTCTCTATTTTCTTACATTTCATTGCATCTTGTAGAGCTAAGGCATTCATAATAGTTGCAAGCATCCCCATATAATCTGCAGTAGCACGATCCATTTGATTATTTTTTGATGTTGTCATTCCACGAAATATGTTTCCCCCGCCAATCACAATTGCAACCTCAACATTGATTTCTGTTATTTCAGAAATTTCAGATACTACATGTTCCATCACAGCATGATTAATGCCGTAATTACTTTCTCCCATCAGTGCTTCACCTGAAAGTTTTAATAGGATACGTTTATAGACCATAATTATTATGAATAATTGTAATTATCTATATCGTTAATTAATTATTTTCTTTCGCTTGATTAATCTGTGACATTACTTCATTTGCAAAATCACAGGATTTTTTTTCTAAACCTTCACCTACTCTATACATAGTAAAGGAGTTGACTACAGTAGATTTGGTTTTTAGTAATTTTTCAATAGTTTGATCGGGATCCTTTACAAAAGGTTGCCCTAATAACGTTATCTCACTAAGATATTTTGTCATTCTGCCATCTACCATTTTATTAATTATTTCCTTTGGTTTTCCGCTTTCTGCTGCTTGTGCTATATAAATTTGACGTTCTCGCTCCAATAATTCTTCTGATACTTGTTCCTTTGATACACATACTGGTTTACTTGCTGCTATATGCATAGCCAGATCTTTACCCAGCACTTCATCATTACAATCATAGTCAACTATGACACCTATTTTCCCACCATGTAAATATGAGGAAAGGAACCCTTTAGTTATATGTAGCATACAACGTCTAATACTAATTTTCTCACCAAGTTTCATAATTAATTCCATACGAAACTCTTCTACATTCTTCCCATTTTTCATTTTAGCTTTTGAAAGAGATTCAATATCAGCCAAATTTTCAGTAGAAATTATTTGGGCTAAATCTCTTGAAAACTTAATAAATTCTTCGTTCTTTGCTACAAAATCAGTCTCGCAGTTAATTTCAACTAGTGCCCCATTTTTTTTGTTAGGGGCAATTTCTATACCTATGATTCCCTCTGTTGCGATTCGATTAGCAGCTCTATTTGCTTTTGAACCACTTTTTATACGCAATAAATCTTCAGCTTCTTTAATATTGCCCTTGGTTTCTATCAAGGCTTTTTTACATTCCATCATGCCAAGCCCAGTAAGATCTCGTAATTCTTTTACTATACTTGCGGTTATATCCGCCATATCTTCTCCAAATACAGAATTAATTAAAAATTATTTTGTTCTAAATCTTATAAAGTTTTATCAAGAATAAATTAATATTCTTTTGACTTTTAATGTACCCCTAGTTTAATTATCCACTTTTTCTGCCATCATGGCTTCATTCATTTCTACAAATTCATTTTGTTCAGTTTCATGAATAATTTTGCTTCGTCCTTCTAGAATTGCATCAGCTACTCCTCGTGCATAGAGACGTATTGCCTGACTAGAGTCATCATTACCAGGAATCACATAATCAACTTTATCAGGATTATGATTTGTATCAACGACGCCAATTATTGGAATACCAAGTTTGCTAGCTTCTGTCACTGCACCTTTTTGGTAACCAATATCAATGACAAACATAGCATCTGGTATTTGACCCATATCTTTAATTCCACCAAGGCTTTGATTTAGTTTATCTATTTCTCTTTGAATATCAAGAGACTGCTTCTTATTAAGTTTATTAAAGGTTCCATCTTGAGCCATCGTTTCCATATCTTTAAGGCGCTTAATAGATTCCTTAATTGTCTTAAAATTAGTAAGCATCCCTCCTAGCCAGCGCTGGTCTACATACGGGGAACCACATCGGATAGCCTCTTCACGGATAATGTCTTTTGCTTGACGCTTAGTTCCTACAAATAGAATTACACCTTTATTAGTAGAAAGTTGAGATGCATATTTCATTGCATCATGGTACATGGTTATGGTTTTCTCAAGATTAATGATATGAATTTTGTTTCTGTGGCCAAATATGTATTGAGCCATTTTTGGATTCCAGAATCGAGTTTGGTGTCCAAAATGAACACCAGCTTCTAGCATCTTGCGCATAGTTACAGCCATAAATTTCTCCTGTAGGGTTGAGCCTCAACCCGCCTAGTCACTTTATAATAAGCACCCATTGGATCGGCGAGTCTGTGTATTTACTTTTATAATAGTGTTATATAACGCCAAATTATCTAATAATTATATCATTTTTACCAAGGCTAGCTCAAGATTAGGCGTATTGTCTTTGCCTTATGAAAGATGACTATATTAAATATACTGAAAGTGGGAAAGGTATATATTCTTCTTATTTTTATGTTTATTTTAAGGTTAAACAGTTAAAGATATTTCTAAATACAAATTATTTTAATTCTTAAAATATTAGGGTAGGGTTTTTAGTAAGAGCAACTAGCACGATATAGAAAAATACAATTTGTGCTAAGATCCATGCAGTGGTCTTTATTTTTTGTGTCTTGCCTAACCTTAAAGCAATCATTCCTAATAGTATATAGAGTAACAGGCCTCCAATTTTTGCACTAAGCCAAACATTGAATCCGGGGTACTTTTGGATCATGGATACTAGCATTATTGCGCTTATTAGAAGAATAGTATCAATGGCATGAGGAAGGATTTTTAGCCATTTCATTTTCAAAATTGGTGAGCTTTGTATCATCCATATTCCTCGCAAGCTAAATAGGATATAGCTTAGTATTATGCTTGTAATATGAATCAACTTTATTGTATCAAAGCTCATATTTTAGGTTCTGAATAGTATTTAGTGATGTGCTGTTACGCCCTATTGATTAAAAGGAAGATTATCCAATTTATACACTTTAAATTGATAATGAGATTAGTCTTTGTTATCGCTATCAAGTTTTTTATTTTGCATTTGTGCTTGCGAAATATTGCTTCCAGGTGGGACACTATATGTTAGCCAAACATTGCCACCTATAACTGATCCTTTGCCTATTGTAATCCGACCTAAAATTGTGGCATTTGCATAAATAATTACATCATCCTCAACTATTGGATGGCGTAGGATATTTTTTACTAAGGCGCCATTTTCATCTACTGGGAAGCTCTTCGCACCTAAAGTCACAGCTTGATATAGCCTCACATTCTTACCTATGATAGTTGTTTCTCCTATAACCACACCTGTTCCGTGGTCTATAAAAAAACTGGCTCCAATTTTTGCGCCTGGATGGATTTCAATACCTGTAATAGAATGAGAAATCTCAGAAATGATACGAGCAATTAGTGGTGTGCCTAAGGAGTGTAATTCATGAGCAAGTCGGTAGTACATGATAGCAGCAACCCCTGGGTAACAAACGAGTACTTCATCTACGTTTTGCGCGGCGGGATCACCTTCATAAGCGGCGCAAATATCTTTGTCTAGGAGTGTTCTAATATTAGCAAGTTTTTTTGCAAAAGAATGAGTAATTTTAGTTGCTTTATTCATTATAATGTCACTACATGGTTCATGCTCAGAGGTGTAATCTAGCTCACGAATTATTTGAATTAGTAAATTCTCTAGTGTTTCTTCTAAAGTGTTTTTTACATATTTATCTATATCCTCATCAGTAATTTTTGCATAGCCTAATCTGTTGGGAAACAAAACAGCTGCTAATTGATCAATAATATTAGCAAGGATTTTACGAGAGGGTAGCTTAGGGGGGTGTTCAAGTCTACGTCTGTTTTCTAGTGATTCGACACGTAAAGCACGTAAATCCGCAACAATGGATTCAACTGAGAAATATTCTTTTGTTTTTGAGTGGTAGTTCTTTTTTTTTTGTACTGCCATTATGCTGCATACTCCTAATTGGTAAACCTTTAGAAAAAATAAAACTAAGTAATATTTATACGCAAAAAAATTTAAACTGTATATTTTTATGAATACTTTAAAATATAAAGTCATAAAGAATTTTTCTTTGATACATATACTATACTGACTTTTATTAATTGGTCTATATTAGCTTTTATTAATTTCTAGAGGTCAAGACGGAGTTAAAAAGGTTGGTTATAATATAATGCTCTCTGTGATACTCCACTATTTGTTTAATTATATGACGATAAGATTATGATGTTAAAGGATAGAATAAGAATTAATTAATTTAACTATGAAGGGATTTTATAAAATGAAAGTTAGCCAGAGAAATAGAATGGCATGTCGAACCAAATTAATATTGCTAGTGTCTGTAATATGTCTTGCTGCATGCGGAGGTAATAATGATAATGGATCTGCAAGTGTCAAAAATTCTAGTAGTAAATTATCAGGTCCAACAACAGGAAGATTAATGGATGCACCAGTTAGTGGTGTAAATTATTCTACCTCATCACAGATAACAGGAGTTACTGATGAGCATGGTACTTACAAATATATTCATGGCGATACTGTTGAATTTAAGCTTGGTAATTTAATTCTTGGGGAAACTAAGGCTTTGGCTATAGTGACCCCAATAAATTTAGCTGGGAAGAGTATCCAGAAATTACAAAATTTACTTGTTTTATTTCAGGCATTGGATTCTGATAGTGATCCTGGGAATGGTATCTCTATCTCTTCAGTTGCAGCTGCTGCAGTAAGTGCTGATATTAATTTAGATGATGATCCAAAAAAATTTATAGCATCTGCATCGTTACAAAATTTAAGAGCAAAGGCGGAAATTAAAGGAGAAATTAAAAAGTTGGCAGAAATTAATGCTCATTTTCTTTCACAAGGAATTGCTTTGTTAAGTAATAATATATGGGTAAAGTATGATGATACGACTGCTACTTTAATTCGAATGTCAAATGTTAATGATGGCGAGTATTTATATGGTGAAGCCATTGTAGATGACCCCTGTGATGCAGATAATGTATGTGGCAATAAGACTGTCAGTAGGGCTGGGGTTGAGTATGGCTCAGCTGTTCTATCTACATTTGGCTTCAGAGGATTTAAAATCGTTGGAGAGCCAAAGCTTGATACTAATCTTCAGGCGGGTTTGTCACATTTGCGGCCAAACTGGAGAATTTATACAGACGGTCATGAATTAATTACAACGGATATGGTAACAGAGCAACGGAAAGTGGAAAAAAAGGGTATTTTTGCAGAGTTATTTCATATAGCCAAGCCACTTAAGTTAAGTTCATCTAAAGAGAAGAATAAGATGATTGTTAAAGAGGCGCGTTTTTCAAAGATGGAGAATGTTGCAAATGGAATTATTGGGGCATGGGTATTCGATAATACCAAAATTAATACCCAGACTCTTCTATTTTTCTCTAATGGAATCTATTTTATGGTTGATCCTGTAGGAAATGTTGAGCGTGATTGTGCAGAACCAGGTGTTGAATTTTCTTCTTATACTTATGATGAATCTACAAAAAAATTAGATTTTAAGGGGTTTACATATAATACAAATGGTTGTGCAGGATTCTCTGATATTGAGTCATCTACATTTACTATTGATACAGATGGCAAGGTGGGAACATTAAAAACAAAGGATGGTTCTTCTCATGTTTTACATCGTGTATCAAGGTAGTCTCTGATACTTAGCCAAATGCTGAATCTCAAAATAACAGGAGATACTTGTGAGCATCAAACCTAAAGTATAACGTGAAATTTCTAGATCTCCGTGCTGTTAAGGGAGTACAGGGTGTCGTTAGGCTACCTGGCTCAAAGAGCATATCAAACCGTGTTTTACTTCTATCAGCTTTAGCAAGTGGTAAAACACATTTACGTGATTTGCTCATTGCTGATGATACATTATGTATGCTTGAAGCACTTAAAGCTCTTGGTGTATCCATACGTCAGACTGATAAAAATGATTATATTGTACAGGGTGTAGATGGAAGATTTCCTGTACGTGAAGCAGATTTATTTTTGGGTAATGCTGGGACAGCATACCGCCCGCTAGCAGCTGTACTATCATTAATGCAGGGAAATTATCGATTATATGGTGTGCCACGAATGTATGAACGTCCTATCAAGGACTTGGTTGATGTACTTAGGCAGCTTGGGGCAAATATTCAATATTTAGGGAATGATGGTTTTCCTCCTGTAGAAATAAAAAATTTTAAGATTCAGAAAAGCACATTAGTAATTAGAGGTGATATTTCAAGCCAATATTTAACCAGTTTAATTATTGCCGCACCGCTAATTAATAAAATGCTGAATATTGAGGTTGTAGGGAAAATGATTTCACGGCCGTATATAGATTTAACATTAGCATTAATGTTGAATTTTGGTGTAGAAATAGAGCAGAATAGGTTGCGGCATATTTTGGTACATGATGGACTTAAATATTCAAGTCCTGGTGAGATTTTTGTGGAAGGAGATGCTTCATCAGCATCTTATTTTCTTGCAGCTGGAGCTATTGGAGGGGGTCCTGTCCGGATTGAAGGCGTAGGTAAAAATAGTATACAAGGAGATATACTTTTTATTAAGGAACTAGAGAGAATGGGTGCACGCATTAGACAAGGGGATAATTGGATTGAAGCGCAAGCGCCACAGTCAGGTTCTCTTAGAGCAATTAATATTGATTGTAACCATATTCCTGATGCCGCAATGACGCTTGCAGTAGTTGCTTTATTTGCTGAGGGCACAACTACACTTACTAATATAGCAAGTTGGAGAGTTAAAGAGACTGATCGCCTTTCTGCAATGGCAATAGAATTACGTAAATTAGGAGCTACTGTTGATGAAGGATTAGATTTTTTAAAAATCACGCCATCTATTAATAAAAATGTAATTCCGAATGTGCATATTAATACTTACGATGACCATCGGATGGCTATGTGCTTCTCATTAGTGTCAATAGGAGCTCCAGTTCGGATAAATGATCCAACATGTGTATCAAAGACTTTTCCTAATTATTTTGAGAAGTTTGCAGAAATAGTTATGTATTAAATTTATACATTTTTGAATAAATTAAGAATTTATTAAGTTATTAATGATTAACAATAATATACCGGTAATTGCAATTGATGGCCCATCTGCTTCTGGTAAAGGCACAGTGGCAAGATTTGTAGCTGAGGTTCTTGGGTTTCATTATTTAGATAGTGGTGTGCTTTATAGGCTTGTGGCTTTAGAGGCAATGCAAGCAAAGATTAATCTAAATGATGAAGAATCTGTAGAAAATATTGCTCGACACCTTAATGTTAAGTTTTCTGATAAAAGAATTAAACTTAGAGAAAAAGACGTTACAGATTTAGTTCGTAACGAAATATATGGTAATGCTGCATCTAAGATAGCTGGGCATTTAAAATTAAGAGAGGCACTATTAAATCGTCAACGTGCATTTAGGCAAGACCCTGGATTAGTTGCGGATGGCCGTGATATGTGTTCAGTTGTATTTCCTAATGCTACGCTTAAGATTTTTCTTACTGCAAGCGTAGAGATTCGTGCAGAACGACGCTATAAACAGTTGATGGAAAAGGGGGGGGATGTTAATATCACTATGATTATGAAAGATATTGAGAGTCGTGATATGCGTGATAGTGTTCGTAGTATTGCGCCTTTAAAACAGGATAAGGATTCAAATTTGATTGATACAACTTTTATGGGCATTGATGAAGTTGTGAATAAGATTTTAGAGTGTTATTTTGAAGTTAATATAAAGAATGCTTGATATTTTCTGATTATTAATTAATTCATAATTATAAAAAAGCAAAGGCGAATGATTAAATATTGTATCCGAGTATTTGGTTTAAATTTAACCAAATAATTTTATTAATTAACCATAACCTGCAGATATTTATTTGCAAGTGATTAAAAACAGGTTTTAACAATGACTGTAGCTCCTTCCGCAACTGATACCTCCATAAGTGATAACACCCCTATAGCTGATTCTTCAGAAAGTTTTGCAGTATTATTTGAGGAGAGTCTTGCAAGACAGGAAATGCGGGTGGGAGAACTTATTACTGCTGAGGTCGTACGGGTTGATTTTAATATTGTTGTAGTAAATGCAGGATTAAAATCTGAAAGCTTTATTCCTGTTGAAGAATTTAAGAATGATCGTGGTGAGGTGGAGGTGAAGCCAGGTGATTTTATCAGTGTCGCTATTGAGTCACTTGAGGATGGCCATGGCGAAACAAGGTTATCGCGAGATAAAGCGAAAAGGTTAACAGCCTGGCATGCTTTAGAAGAGGCTATGGAGAGTGGAACTATTGTATGTGGAATGGTGAGTGGCAAGGTTAAAGGTGGTCTTACTGCAATGATAAATGGTATTAGAGCTTTTTTGCCTGGCTCATTGGTAGACTTAAGGCCAGTGAAGGATACGACGCCATATGAAAATAAGGAAATGGAGTTTAAGGTAATAAAGCTTGATCGTAAGCGTAATAATGTGGTTGTTTCCCGTCGAGCTGTTTTAGAAGAAAGTCAGGGTGCTGACAGGCAGTCATTATTGGAGAATCTGCAAGAAGGAGCGGTAGTTAAGGGGATTGTTAAGAATATTACTGATTATGGCGCTTTTGTAGATTTAGGTGGTATAGATGGTCTATTGCATATTACTGATTTGGCATGGAGAAGAGTCAAGCATCCTTCTGAGATGATAAATGTAGGTGATGAAGTAGAAGCTAAAATACTTAAATATGATCAAGAAAAAAATCGAGTTTCTTTAGGGATGAAACAATTAAATGAAGATCCATGGGTAGGTCTTTCAAGAAGATATCCGCAAAATACTCGCCTGTTTGGAAAGGTGAGTAATTTAACAGATTATGGTGCTTTTGTTGAGATTGAACAAGGAATTGAAGGATTGGTGCATGTATCAGAAATGGATTGGACTAATAAAAACATATATCCTTCAAAGATGGTGCAATTAGGTGATGAAGTAGAAATAATGATTCTTGAGATTGATGAAGCACGTCGCCGTATTTCGTTAGGTATGAAACAATGTAAGTCTAATCCTTGGGATGATTTTGCGGTCGATCATAAAAAGAATGATAAAGTTAGTGGGCAAATCAAATCCATAACAGATTTTGGCGTGTTTATTGGATTACAAGGTGGTATTGACGGGTTGGTTCATTTATCAGACCTTTCATGGAATGTACCAGGAGAGGAAGCGGTACGTAATTATAAAAAAGGCGAAGAGGTAGAAGCGGTGGTGCTGTCTATTGACGTTGAGCGTGAGCGCATTTCACTTGGCATCAAACAAATGGAAGGTGATCCATTTAGTAGTTATATATCTGAGAATGAAAAGAATAGTGTTGTAAAAGGCACAGTTAAGTCAATTGATGCTAGGGGCTCGGTAATTACTTTAGATGGTGCTGTAGAAGGTTATTTGAGGGCCTCTGAGGTAGCAAGGGATCGTGTAGAAGATGTTCGTGATCATCTTAAAGAAGGTGATGTTATTGAAGTAATGATTATCAATATTGACCGTAAAAATCGTGGTATAAATCTTTCGATAAAGGCTAAAGATTTGGCGGAAGAGTCTGATGCAATAAAGAGAGTGGCAATTGAAGAACCTGATAATGCGGGAACAACAAGTTTGGGTGCTTTGCTTAAAGCTAAAATGGATACAAAAAATACTGAATAATAAAGGTTGAGGGTACTTATATGACGAAGTCTGAATTGATCTCTAGGCTTGCAGCTCGTTATCCACAGTTGGTGGTGAAAGATGCAGAGCTTGCAGTTAAGATGATATTGGATGCTATGGCAGAAAGTTTGTCAAAGGGGCAACGTATTGAGATAAGAGGGTTTGGAAGTTTTGATTTAAATTATCGCCCCCCACGTATAGGTCGTAATCCAAAATCTGGAGAGAAAGTAAATGTATCTGCAAAATATGTCCCACATTTTAAAGCAGGTAAGGAGATGCGAGAAAGGGTTGACTATAAGGTTTGATAAGGGATATAGAATTTTAAAAAAGCATGATTTGGAATCATGCTTTTTTTTTGATATTAGCTACGATAATAAAATTTAATCAGGTTGTATTAATACTGGGATAAATATTTTTAGAAAAAATTCGTAGGAAAAAATTAAAAAATGTATGGTTAACTGTAGTATGGTCAATATAAAACATAAGGATATTACTTTATTAGTACCAAGGAGCAAAACAATGGAAAGCATTATATGAAAGATCCACGTATTATTGTTGCGCTAGATTTTTCAAATATGGAACAAGCTCTGCATCTTGCAAGAAGACTTGATCCTGCATTATGTAAAGTAAAGGTTGGAAAAGAGCTTTTTACTGCAATTGGACCTGTGATAATAGAGAAGCTTATGCGTATGGGTTTTGAGGTTTTTCTTGATTTAAAGTTTCATGATATTCCTAATACAGTAGCAAATGCCTGTAGGGTGGCAGCAGATCTTGGTGTTTGGATGATTAATGTTCATGCGTTTGGTGGGAGAAAGATGCTTACTTCAGCTAGAAATGCGCTGCCATCTGGAGGCACGAAAATTGTTGCGGTAACTCTACTTACTAGTATGGACTCGAGGGATTTAGGAAGTATTGGCTTTAATGGTGATTCCAAAGATATGGTGAAGAAGTTAGCTTGGCTTACACATGGATGTGGATTAGATGGAGTGGTATGTTCTGCATTAGAAGTGGCGCAGTTAAGGCAAGAAATGGGTGCTGAATTTTGCCTAATTACACCAGGGATTCGTCCGTTAGGCTCATTAACTGATGATCAGAGTCGAGTGGCAACTCCGCAAATGGCAATTCAAAATGGTTCCAATTATTTGGTTATTGGTAGGCCCATTTCTCAAGCAGAAGATCCATTATTAATTTTAGAAAAGATAAATGGTGAGATAGAAGGCAAATCCATTTTAAATTAATATTTAAAATGGATTGTATTTTAGTATGTGATTTAAAGGGTTAAAATATGTATATGTGCTTGACATGCTAAGCTGAACCCCATAAAATCAGTGGTTAATTTGATCGCAGCAAGATAGGCTGTGGCAGGTAAAGAATATACAATACTAATAGTGAATTAGATGGACGGCGATATCGCCGTTTTAGTTTTTTAGGGAGCTGTAATGTGGAGTTGTAATGCCAACAATTAATCAATTAGTACGTAGGCCTCGTTTAGCGAGGAAATTAAAAAGCAAGGTTCCTGCTTTAGGTAATAGTCCCCAAAAAAGAGGAGTATGTACTCGGGTTTATACGACCACCCCAAAAAAGCCAAATTCAGCGTTACGTAAAGTTGCAAGAGTTCGATTGACAAATGGTTTTGAGGTTTCTACTTATATTGGTGGAGAGGGTCATAACCTGCAGGAGCACTCAGTTGTGTTAATACGTGGGGGTAGGGTTAAAGATTTGCCTGGTGTTCGCTATCACACAGTGCGTGGAAGTCTTGATACTGCAGGGGTAAAAGACAGAAAGCAAGCTCGTTCAAAATATGGTTCAAAAAAACCAAAAGCAGCCTGAAAGAAATAAATCAATTAAATTAAATATAGATTAAGCTTTATATTAACTGAGGTTAAAGAATGCCAAGAAGGAGAGAAGTACCAAAGCGAGCAATTTTACCGGACCCTAAATATCATAATACAGAGGTATCAAAGTTCGTTAATGTTTTGATGACTGGGGGCAAGAAATCTGTTGCAGAGCGGATTATTTATGGTGCTATGAGTCAAATAGAAAAAAAGTCTGGTAAGGATCCAATAGAGGTATTTACTCAGGCGTTATCTAATGTTCGACCTATAGTGGAAGTAAAGAGTCGACGTGTGGGTGGGGCTAATTATCAGGTTCCGGTTGAGGTTAGGTCTGTTCGTAGGAATGCCTTGGCTATGAGGTGGTTGCGTGAGGCAGCCAGAAAAAGAAGTGAAAAATCAATGGATGCTCGTTTGGCAGGTGAGCTATCTGAAGCGGCCGAAGGTCGTGGCGGGGCGGTTAAGAAAAGAGAAGAAGTGCATCGTATGGCGGAGTCAAATAAGGCATTTGCGCATTATAGGTTTTGATATTATTTTGCTCTTAGCATTATTTTAGAGTTCTTCTATTAGGTCAATTCAAATATTTGAGGTTGGAACACTGTGTCAAGAAAAACACCAATTGAGAAGTACCGGAATATCGGCGTAATGGCGCATATAGATGCCGGAAAAACTACAACTACTGAACGCATTTTATTTTATACAGGCATTTCTCATAAAATTGGTGAAGTGCATGATGGTGCTGCAGTAATGGATTGGATGGAGCAAGAACAGGAGCGTGGAATTACAATTACTTCTGCTGCTACCACCTGTTTCTGGAGTGGAATGAAGAATGATTATTCTGCTCATCGTATTAATATAATTGATACTCCGGGGCATGTTGATTTTACTATTGAAGTAGAGAGGTCTTTGCGTGTTTTGGACGGGGCATGTACTGTTTTTTGTGCCGTTGGTGGTGTTCAGCCTCAGACAGAAACTGTTTGGCGGCAGGCTAATAAATATAAAGTTCCACGCCTTGCCTTTATTAATAAAATGGATCGTTCTGGTGCTAATTTCATGCGTGTCTATGAGCAAATGAAGACACGTTTAAAAGCATATCCAGTTCCTGTTCAGTTACCCATTGGTGCGGAGGATAAGTTTGAAGGTGTTGTGGACTTAGTTAAAATGAAAGCCATTTATTGGGATGATGAGACTCGAGGTATGAAATTTGAGGAGCGTGATATTCCCGATAATTTGTTATCAGATGCAAAAGACTGGCACGATAAAATGCTTGAGACTGCTGCTGAAGCGAATGAAGAATTAATGAATAAATATCTTGAAGAAGGTGGGTTATCTGTTGAAGATATAAAGAAAGGGCTTAGGATTCGTACAATTAATAATGAAATAGTGCCAATGTTGTGTGGGACTGCTTTTAAAAATAAGGGTGTTCAGGCCATGTTGGATGCCGTGATTGATTATATGCCGTCACCGGTAGATATCCGTGCAGTAACTGGTGAAGAAGAAGATGGGGAGACAACAGAGCGGAAAGCAGACGATGAAGAGCCGTTTGCTGGGCTTGCATTTAAAATTGCAACAGATCCTTTTGTGGGCCAATTAATATTTTTCCGTGTTTATTCTGGTGTTGTGACTACTGGGGATACTATTTATAACCCAATTAAAGGAAAGAAAGAAAGAATTGGGCGTTTATTGCAAATGCATGCGAATAATCGCGATGAAATTAAAGAAGTGCGAGCAGGAGATATTGCGGCTGCTGTTGGTTTGAAAGAGGCGGTAACGGGTGATACTTTATGTGATCCAGACAAGGCTATTACATTGGAAAAAATGGTTTTTCCTGATCCTGTGATTCATGTTGCTGTAGAACCAAAAACTAAAATGGACCAGGAGAAAATGGGTCTTGCACTAAATAGATTGGCACAGGAGGATCCTTCTTTTAGGGTGCATACTGATCAAGAGTCTGCGCAAACAATTATATCTGGGATGGGGGAATTACATTTAGAAATTATTGTGGATCGTATGAGGCGCGAATTTAGTGTTGATGCAAATGTAGGTGCGCCACAAGTTGCTTATCGTGAGGCAATTAGAAAGAAAGTTGAAGTGGAAGGAAAGTTTGTTAAACAATCTGGGGGGCGTGGTCAGTATGGGCATGTGTGGCTTAAAATGGAGCCAAACGAGACTGGAAAAGGATTTGAATTTATTGATTTAATTAAAGGCGGTGCTGTTCCTCGAGAATATATACCGGCAGTAGAGAAGGGCCTTAAGGACACATTACCAAATGGTATATTGGCGGGGTTTCCTGTAGTAGATGTTAAGGTTACATTGTATGATGGTTCTTATCATGATGTTGATTCAAATGAAAATGCGTTTAAAATGGCTGCTTCAATGGCTTTTAAGGATGGAATGAGGCAGGCAAGTCCTGTTTTGCTTGAGCCAATGATGGCTGTAGAAGTGGAAACTCCGGAAGATTATATGGGTAATGTGGTTGGTGATTTATCTTCTCGTCGTGGAATGATTCAGGGTATGGAGGATCTTCCTGGGCTTAAGGTGGTTAGTGCAGAGGTGCCATTAGCAGAGATGTTTGGTTATTCTACTTCACTTCGATCTGCAACACAGGGTAGAGCAACATATACTATGGAATTTAAACATTATTCCGAGGCTCCGAAGGCTGTGGCTGAGGCAATTATTAATAAAAAATAATAGTAGTTAAGAAAAGGAAATTGTCATGTCAAAAAATAAATTTGAACGGACGAAACCGCATGTAAATGTGGGCACGATTGGACATGTAGATCATGGTAAAACTACGTTGACTGCAGCTATTACGATGGTGCTGTCAAAGAAATCTGGTGGTGAAGCAAGAAGTTTTTCTGAGATTGACTCTGCACCAGAAGAGAAGGCACGTGGAATTACTATCAATACCTCTCATGTTGAGTATGAAACGGATACACGCCATTATGCCCATGTTGACTGCCCTGGTCATGCGGATTACGTTAAGAATATGATTACTGGTGCCGCACAAATGGATGGTGCCATTATGGTGGTATCTGCTGCTGATGGTCCTATGCCGCAGACACGTGAGCATATCCTGCTAGCGCGTCAGGTAGGTGTTCCTTATATTGTCGTCTTTATGAATAAGGCGGACATGGTGGATGATGCAGAATTGTTGGAGTTGGTTGAAATGGAAATACGTGAATTGTTAACTAAATATAATTTTCCTGGTGATGATACTCCGATAGTTGTTGGTTCTGCTTTAAAAGCGCTAGATGGTGATCAGAGTGATATTGGTGAGCCTGCTATATATAAATTAGCAGAAGCGTTAGATAGTTATATTCCTGATCCAGAGCGTGCAATAGATGGTGATTTTATTATGCCAGTAGAAGATGTGTTTTCTATTTCTGGTCGTGGGACGGTTGTTACTGGTCGAGTTGAGCGTGGAGTTGTGAAGGTTGGAGAAGAGATAGAGATTGTTGGTTTAAAAGAAACGACCAAAACTGTTTGTACTGGTGTAGAAATGTTTAGGAAATTGCTTGATCAGGGTCAGGCTGGAGATAATGTTGGGGTGTTGCTACGTGGAACTAAGCGTGAAGAAGTTGAACGTGGTCAAGTATTGTCTAAGCCTGGGTCTATTACTCCACATACAAAATTTACTGCTGAGATTTATGTTTTAAGTAAAGA
>CEUN01171961.1_pt1 | contig 20522 bp, 17 predicted proteins | sample 361501 | NCBI WGS metagenome assembly CEUN01 (sample SAMEA2622801, study PRJEB7988) | marine metagenome | biome: marine biome (ENVO:00000447); feature: marine epipelagic mixed layer (ENVO:xxxxxxxxx); material: "saline water (ENVO:00002010), including plankton (ENVO:xxxxxxxx)" | depth 120 m | reverse complement strand
GTAGTCAACTGCAAGCGCAGTGAACTTGCTCTAAGAGCTACGAACTATTGCAGTTCGAGGTTCCAGAGTGAGTTCAGGTTAGCTGCAGCAGCCTTGTCCATCGGGAACGACTTAATCTTCTTGTTGTTGAAGTAGAAAGCGTCCGGGATGGCTACAACACCAGGCTGTAGGTTCTGCTCGTAAACGTAGTCGAGGTACTCGTTAGCAGCTGCGGTAGCAGATGCCTGGTCTGGAGCTTCAGCCATTCGGCGGTAGAGATCCAGGATAACGGGTGACTCGAATCCACAGCTGAATCCACCACGTGTCAGGGTTGTCTGCACAAGGCCCTTCGGGAAGTGCCATGGGATTGCAGCCTTACCCTTGTCACATGATGTGATCCATGGGTGGGTGTTTGAGCGACCAACGACTGTAGGTCGGAAGGTCTGGTATGAGAACTTGAGCGAGAAGGTTGTTAGTCCGATGTCTGACCAGAAGCCAGCAACAGCATCAGCAACCTCACCGGTGATTGAACCACCACCACCGAGTTCAGGACCGGCATAAACAGATACCTCGAAGGCGTGCTCGCCAAGAGGTCCGTCCTTGCCAGCGGAACCACGCTGGTAGTCATTGTCCTGAGCCAGAATCAGCTCAACAGCACCGTCTGGGTCGTATGGGTACTCGTGCTCACCAGTCCAGTTGGGGCTGGAAGCGTTGAAGTACTCAACGTGTACAACGTCACCAAGACCAGCAACGAGAGTGTCGTTTACGAGATCTCGGTCAATGGCGATTGCCAAAGCACGGCGAATGTGCTTCGCCTGCTCAAGGTCGTCATCTCCGTGTTTACCAGGCGATCCGATCCACGGAATGTCGTGAACGAATGTTGCCTTGGTTGGGAGATCATTACCTTCGTTTGCACCACCAGCGTATGTGTCTTCCCAGAGGTTACCTGCGAAGAAAACACCGAGCTGAACAGCACCACCAGCAGAAGTCTGGGTGAAGTCGTTCAGATCGAACTTAGCGGCGTCTTTTGGCTCGAGTGCGGCCATGTCAACCTCACCCGTGCGAAGCAATGCTGCTCGGGTTGTTGGCTCAGAAACCTGAACGATCTGAATTCGCTCGGTCTTTGGCTCGAGCTCTGGGAGCCAGTGCTCACCAGGGCGGTTGACTATGGTGTAAGACTCGTCTCGCAGCCATTCTTCAACCTGGAAAGGACCAGTTGCGACAATGTGGTCTCGGACCCAGTCCGCTCCCATGTCGTCGTATGCCTTCTTTGAGAAGACGTTGAATGCCTGACCGGACTGGTTGACGTAGTCGTCTTTCCATGTCGAGTCAAAGGCTGTGAAGTCGAATGTGATGGTTTCGTCGTCAATAGCGGTCCACTCTCCCCAGAGACCGGCGAAGTCACCAGCCTGTCCATGAATGGACTCAGGAGTTGTAACGCTGTTGGCGTCGTTCATAGAGAATGCGACGTCGTGAGCAGTAAGAGTTCCGAAGTCGTTGCCATCAACAACCTGGAACGGGATTCCCTGCTGGATTTTCACAGTTGCGCTGGAGAGGTCCGGTGCAATGGTGAATCCAGTAGCAATCCAAGGAAGCTCACTGTCGTCTGCAGCTCGACGGAATAGAGTTTCGGCGATACCAGTGTTCTTAAGACCATCTGGTGCCTGTGCGGAACCCAATCCGTTCTGACTGCCCAATCCTGTACCGCCAACTGCGATAACAGCGATTCCAGCAGGTGTAGTAGTGTCTGGTGCAGTGATGAGCTCTTCAGGTTCCTCAGCAGGAGCTGCGGCTTCTGGAGTGGCTGTCGCAACTTCCGTCACGATCACGGTCTCAACAACCGTGTCACCCTTCACAACGACAGTCTCAACAACAGTGACGGTTTCCGTTCCGCCGCATGCGATGACAGCTGTCATTGCTGCACCAAGTAGAAGCCCTAGTACGAGCCTCATCTTGTTCAACTTAAACAAAAATTTCCTCCTAAGACGTGCAAAGACTCAACAGTTGAGTCTTTGTCAGGAAGTTGAGATCACTCCCATTTTCGCCCTACATGCAGACGTAGATTCCAGTCGGGATGAATCAATTAAGCTCAATCCGCCCGTGCGACCGCCGCGCTACTTTTTGCAACACATTGCGTCTGCCTCAAGCGAGCGAGTATAGGCAAGTTGGAATGCCATGTCCACACTCAATTGTGCTAAGTGACTGCGAGGGATATCGATGTCATGCTCAAAACTAGTTGCAAATAGAACGTAAATTAGTGAATTTTGTTCGTGAAATCTGTTTTTGAGTCCCGATGAAAATTCGTTTTGCTAAAAAACACGTATACGTGTAATGCAGCGGATTGGACGCTCATTGTAACTATCCATCGCCAGTCGACTCGTCTGGATTTATTCCAAAAAAAAAGCCCTTCTACGGAAAGAAAAGCTTCATTTTCCAATCGGGCTACTAAACCGAAATTAGTCTGCGAGCAGAGAAACACCGCGCTTATCGAGAGTACGAATCTCTCGAGCGGTCAATTTGATGCGGTAACGCTGACCATCAAGCACTACCCACTTGTTCTGCAGGTTTGGCTTAGAAATTTTACGCGTAGCGTTCAATGCGTGTGAACGGTTGTTACCGAACATCGGCTTGGGTCGAGGACCTAGTCCAAGTTTTGCCCTGATCTGGTCGGAGCTTGGCATATCTAATAAACTCTCGAAAAATAGTTCTACTTAGAGGGACGAACTCAGACAACGCTTGCGGCGCGACATCGAATGTGCATCCCGTGAGTGAGGTTACAACTGTTAAAACTACCATGCCGAATGACCGGTAACAACAGAAGCATATCCGGTGATTTACCTGTATTACCGTTCAGTGTGATCGGCTACCAATCGATATAGGATCCTTATCCCTTATAGTGAGCCCATGAGCAACGCTGAAACGAAAATATCCAGTAAAACGTCCTCTCGACTCACTGGCATGATCAGCGCCAGCGCAATGGCGTTGGAAGCGAACCGCGACACCATCAATGCGTTGAACGTTTTTCCAGTGCCAGATGGCGATACCGGTACGAACATGCTACTCACACTTCGTTCGGTAATTGATGGAATGCCCAACGATACATCGCAATCTGCAAACGACGTGGCAAAAATTATCGCGAGATCAGCCCTACTTGGTGCCAGAGGCAATTCGGGACTAATCCTTGCCCAGTACTTCAAAGGGCTTTCAGAAGCTATTGGTGAAGAATCCGAACTAACAGGCGAGCACTTCGCAAAATCGATCCGTTACGCCAGCGATGCTGCATATAAGGCACTTCCGAACCCGGTAGAAGGCACGATGCTCACCGTGTACCGGGAATGCGCCGAAATTGCCGAAGCAGCGGCAGCTAAAAACCCTGATCTCGAAAGCGTGATGAAGATCGTCGCCGAGGAGGCGCTGAAATCAGTCCAGCGAACACCCGGCCTTCTCCCAATCCTGGCTGAAGCCGAGGTTGTCGACTCAGGTGGATTCGGCTTTGCGGTGATGGTTGATGGCGCACTCAGATCGCTTAAAGGTGAAGAGCCGTTCGGGCGTGAGATACAGGTTCCGATGCCAAACGGAACCGATTTCACTGGTTCGATCAAGGCCGATTTTGTCGATGCGTCTGAAGAGAACGACTGGGGTTACTGCACGGTGTTCGCAATCGAATCTGCTGAAATCGATGTTGACAAGCTCCGTAATCACATGGCTGACATCGGCAGGTCTGCCGTCGTCGATGGCAGCGAAGGAATCGCCAAGGTCCACGTACACATGGAAGACCCAGGACAGGCACTAACTGCGGGACTCGCCTACGGTCAACTGTCGAACATCGAAATCGCGAACATGGATTCCCAGGCGTCTCACTGGGCATCGGATCGAAGAGAAGATTCTGAAACAACGCAATCGGCATCCGAGAAACGATTACCGATAGCCGTTGTGGCGGTCGCTATGGGAGACGGTCTATCCGACCTGATCGTAAGCACCGGCATGGGTGCGACCTCGGTATTGAAAGGAGGAGACACGATGAATCCGTCTGTATCCGACCTTCTTAAAGCTGTCGAGTCGGCACCTTCAGACACGGTAATTTTGCTCCCGAACAACAAAAACATCGTGCCTGCCGCACTTGAAGTTCATGACTTGACCGAGAAGGATGTCAGAGTGATCCCGACTCGATCAGTTCAAACAGGGGTTGCCGCACTGCTTGAGTTCAACGACACCGTAAGCATCGACGAAAACGAAGAGGCCATGAACGATGTTGTTGGCGAAATCGGTGACGGGCGAGTTTGCCGAGCAACGCGTGACGCCAACGTTTACGGTCACGAGATCCGTGAAGGAATGGCGTTCGCAACTTTCAATGACGACATTGTTTCAGTCGGAGGTGATCCACAGTTAGTGCTGACGAAATTGATTGAATCAAAAGCAGAAGATGCTGAAATAATCACCGTCTATACAGGGGAATCCATTCCCAGGGAACAAGTCAGATCGACAGCTGAACTGCTCGAAGGCAAGTTCGGCGACATCGAAATCGAAGTTGTCTACGGCGGACAACCCCACTACGACTATCTGGTTGCAGTAGAGTAGCCTGATGCCAGAGCTAAATCTGGCAGCGAGTATTTCAGGGCTGGGAGACCTAGATCAGGTCTCTTTCCACAGTGGAGCGTAAACATGAGCATCGCGGTAGTAACGGATAGTACGTCTGACCTTCCGGTTGATATTGCAAAGCAACACGATATTTCGGTTGTACCACTCAACGTACACATCGAGGATGACACGTTCCTTGACGGAATAACGATCTCGGCTGCGGAAATGTATCGGCGACTGCCCGACCAGAAAGTTATTCCTACTACTTCGGCTCCTTCGATTGGAACATTTCTCGAAGTCTACGAAAAGCTCGCAGAAACCCACGACGAAATCATTTCGATTCACATTAGCGCCAAGCTAAGCCTGACTCATGGTTCTGCTGTTAACGCCGCAGAAGAAATGATGGCGAAAGGAACGCGTGTAGAGGTTGTAGATACTCAACAAGCCTCTATGGCGCTTGGTTGGACTGCGGTGCAAGTTGCGGAACTTACAACCGGAGGTGGATCGATCGAAGAAGCAGTTGCACTGGCGAAAAGCGCCGCCGGGCGAGCCTCGTTTATCGGAATGGTCGACACGCTGGAATATCTCGTTAGAGGGGGGCGAATCGGTAAAGCAAGAGGATTCGTCGGTTCACTACTCCGAGTCCAACCGATCCTGACATTAATTGAAGGCGAAGCACACCCGGTTGCGCGAGTAAGAAATCGCAATAAGGGTCTTGCTGAACTTCAAAAGATGGTCGCTGAAGCTGCCCCACTCGACAAATTAGCGGTTCTCTACACGACCGAAGAAGACGTCGCTGAACAAATCGCCAACTCTATTTCCGACTACGCACCTGGTGGCGAAGCTGTGGTAGCTCAGCTAGGCCCAGTAGTTGGTAACTATCTCGGCCCTGGCACCCTGGGACTTGGACTCATCAGGTCAGATTCGGGCGCATGAACGAAGGCGGACGCAAAACAGCTCGCCGATCACGATACAAGGCGACCAGTTCCAAGTCTGATTCTGCGCCCAACCGCGCAATCAACGCTCTCAAAAACATCCTCGAGCTCGAACGCAAGCTTGAGTTTACCGATCGCGCCGTTATGGGTGGCTTGGACCGTTTCATAGAACGTTCAGCAGAATCAATGCCTTGGATTCGGGACATCGAACCATTACGCGGTACGAGTTACGCAGTTTTACAGCCCGGGCAACGCCACAGGTGGGCGTCAGCAGTGATAGGGCGTCTACGTTCGGAATCAGGTAGCGAAATCAAATCTGCGCCAATTCCTAAAGTCACTCCAAAAAAACCTGCGGCTAGAAAGAAATCTTCTTCCGCTAAATACACTCTTGACACACCACTTGAGGAACTGAAATTCATCCAAAAGGCGACCCGCCCAAAGCTTGGCAGGCTCGGCGTCACGAATCTTCGTGAAATGACGCGATTGTTCCCGAACAGGCACTTGGATTATTCGCAAGTGACGAAAATCGGTGAAGTCATCTTTGGAGAGCAAATGACGGTTGCTGGCCGTGTGGTTCGCTCTGAATCAGCAAAGATTGGACCGCCACCTGGTGCTGCCAAAATCTTGATCAACGACGGCACAGGACTTCTTGAAGCGACGTTCTTCCGTCAGGCATATCTTGCGAATCGGTTCAAGCTTGGTGGATTCGTTGCGTTTTCTGGCGAGATTGGAGCGTTCAACAATCGGGCTCAAATGCAGAATCCCGAATACGACCAGCTCTCGGCGAACTCGGCGAAGTCGAACAGCAACGGTGAAATCCAACTCACCCACGCAGGTAACTTGTTACCCGTTTATCCGTCGACAGATGGACTCGTTCAAAGGTCGATTCGAACCGCCACTCGTAAATCCCTCGATATCGGACTTCCACTGCTCGAAGAGTTCCTCGATGGCGACCTGAAACAGCGTCATTCATTCATAGGATTAGAGGACGCTGTTGAGTCGATGCACTACCCGGATTCAGCAGAAAAGCAGTTCCAGGCACGACGTAGGCTCGCGTTCGATGAACTCTTCATGTACCAACTCGCCGCGCTAAAGAAGAAGTCTGAGTGGCAGAATCGACGGGATGGCATCGAAATCGAGGGATCAAAAGCCCGACCCGTGGTTGAATCGTTCCTCGCATCGCTCGAGTTTGAACTTACTGAAGACCAGAAAAACTCTCTCGAACGACTTCTCGACGACATGGCGTCAGGAGTCCCGATGGGTCGACTTCTGCAAGGTGAAGTTGGAAGCGGAAAAACCATAGTCGCTCTTTCATGCCTGCTTGCGGTCAACTCGTCCGGTTATCAAGGGGCCCTCATGGCTCCCACCGAAGTGCTGGCCGAACAGCACTTCCTGAGTATCGCCAATCAGCTCGGTGCCGAATCATTGCTCGGTGAACCGAAAGACGCAGTACGACACGCCAGTTTGCCGGGTAAAGGCAATCGCCGGATAAACATGGTTTTGCTGATCGGAAGCCTGCAAGCTTCGATCAAAAAACGGATTCAGCAAATGATCGCCGAGGGCGAAGCGGATCTAATTATTGGAACTCATGCTTTGCTGCAAGAACAGGTATCCATTCCGAAACTTGGGCTTGCCGTAGTCGACGAACAACATCGTTTCGGTGTCGAACAACGAAGTGCGCTAACGCGGCGTGAACCGCCGCCGCACCTACTTGCAATGTCGGCGACACCGATTCCACGTACGTTGTCTCTAACTGTCTACGGCGATCTCGACATCACTACACTCAAAATTCTTCCAAAAGGTCGCAAGCCGATCATCACTTCGCTGGCAAATAGCAATGTGAGAGAAAACGCCGCATACGAACTGGTACGCCGTCAGGTGGATGAAGGAAAGCAGGCGTTCGTAGTTTGCCCTTTGATCGAACCCTCTGACTCAATTGAGGCAGCGTCGGCTGTTCAGGAATTCGATCGATTGTCGAATGGCGAGTTCCGTGAGCTTAGGGTTGGACTTCTACATGGTCGAATGAATCTTGCTGAGAAACAGGACGTGATGGATCGTTTCCGTCAAAAAGCTCTGGATGTTCTCGTCGCAACACCTGTAATCGAAGTAGGTGTGGACATTCCTAACGCCACGGTAATGATGATCATGAGCGCAAACCGATTCGGACTCGCCCAGCTTCATCAACTACGCGGAAGGGTTGGCCGCGGCGGATCCGAGAGTTCCTGTGTGCTGATGTCTAACACACACGGCACAACCGCTACCGAACGTATCCAGGCGGTTCTCGACCACGACGATGGTTTCAAACTCGCCGAAGAAGATCTTCGTATCAGGGGGCCAGGTGACTACATGGGCACGCGCCAGAGCGGGTGGGACGAGCTAAAAGTAGCAACCATTGATGATGTTGATTTACTGCAGGTTGCCCGTCGGGAAGCAGCAGACTTGTTTGCGGACGGCACACTCGACGGATTGGAGTCGAATCCACCACTTTCGAAAGAACTCGAACGGGTAACGTCATCGCAAATCACTGAGTTTTCATAGTTAATTTTGCGGTAATCAGGCAGTTTGTTAGCCAGCTAAGTAAATACGGAAACATGATCGAATAAATGGGTAATTCAAAGATTGTCGTAACAGGAATGAGCGGACTAATCGGCGGGCTTGCGGGTCGAAAGTTCGCAGAAAGCTACGATGTTTCCGCACTCGGAAGATCAGAAGTCGAAGGGTTTCCGACAACTATCGCCGATATTGGCGATGGCATTGACGAAATATTGCCTGCGCTCGAAGGTGTTGAAACGGTTGTGCACATGGCAGCGTCACGTGGCGATGTGCCCGCTGAAACACACATCAAGGCAAACGTTACAGGCGCCTACAACCTGTTTGAGGCTTGTCGAATTACGGGCGTAAAACGCATCGTTGCCGCAAGCACCGGAGCTGTTATTGCCGGCTACGAAAAAGATGATCCGTTTAAATCACTCGTTCACGATCCTGATTTCGAAATGCCCGACCCTCGCCCGATGATCAAGGTCGACGACCCGATTCGACCTCCTAACATGTACTCGGTTTCAAAAATGTTCACGGAAAACCTCGGGCGAATGTATTCCGAGCAGCACGACATGTCGATAATTTGTATTCGTATCGGAAAGGTCGAAATCGAAGACGTCCCCCTGAACGCTCGAAACGCATCGGTGTGGTGCAGTCATCGAGACATAATCCAAATGATCGACAAGGCGGTTCACGCACCAGAAGACCTGAAATACGCCGTTGTATTCGCCTGCTCTGACAACCCGACGAGGTACCGAGATATAGAACACGCCCGCAACGTGATCGGTTTTGTACCTAAAGACAGCGCCGCCGATCACGGTTTTTAGGAAATCGAAATGCCAAAAAATCCACCAGAATCCTTCACACCTCCACCTAATTTGACCCGTGAACGACGCGGACTCACCGTAATCAACACGGGCAACGGCAAGGGAAAGAGCACAGCCGCTTTTGGAACCATGCTTCGAGCATGGGGACGCGGCATGAATGTTTGTGCCGTTCAGTTCATCAAGAGCGAAAAATCGATGTATGGCGAGCAAATGGCAGCCGAGAAGCTCGGTATCGATATTATCGCTTCAGGTCGAGGCTTCACCTGGACTTCCAAAGACCTTTCGGAAGACGAATCACGAGCCCAACACGGCTGGGCGCTCGCGAAAGAGAAGATCGAATCCGGTGAATACGACGTGATCGTGTTGGACGAGTTCACTTATCCGATTACGTACGGCTGGATCGATGTCGAAGACGTGATCGAATGCCTGAAAAATCGACCCGAGATGCTCCACGTTATCGTTACCGGTAGAGATGCTGATACAAAGATCGTCGAGTACGCCGACCTAGTAACAGAAATGAACGAAATCAAACACCCTTACCGCGATCAGGGCATCCCCGCACAGAAAGGCGTCGAGTTCTAAAAATCGTCCCCAGTAGAAGAAACGAATTACCTCTCCGTCTCTGCTAGAAAGTACACTTTCCTCAAACTCGTTCAAGAATCTGCTGTAACACCCGAAATCCCGAATACAACTGATGCCAAGACATGGGTCTAGGGGTGGGGACAGAACTCTCACTCGAGGGAAAGAACAAGAATCTCACACCTAGAAAATAAAAGCGGGTTGGAAACAAAAAAGTTCAATCCACTCGAACTAATCTTACCAGCGGACCCTTATTGCATTACCTGGCCGCCATCGCACTGGATGGTCTGTCCTGTGATGTTTCGAGCCTCTTCAGAAGCTAGGAAGGTAACGAGAGCTCCAATGTCCTCAGGAGACTGAGGTCGACCCATCGGAATTACTTCCTTGAGGGCACCCATGAACACTTCGTACTTATCTTGACCGACTACCGCTTCGTCGCCAAGAGCCTCACGCTCTTTCATCCAATCCTGGTGGAACTGCGTCCAGATCCGGCCGGGAGCAACAGCGTTGACATTGATGTTCTCAAGAGCGAACTCACGAGCGAGAGCTTGAGTGTAAGCAACTACGGCCATTTTTGTCGTGGCGTAGTAGGCGGTCTGGTACTTAGCTGCCTTAGCTGCGACTGATGAAATGTTGATGATCTTGCCAGCCTTGCGTTCTCGCATTTGTGGCAAAACAGCCTCGGTCACGTCGGAAAGACCCTTTACATTGATCTTCCAGGTGAACTCCCAGTCAACATCTCGAAATCCGGTTCCTGTCGAACCAGGCGCTCCGGCTACACCAGCGTTGTTGACGAGAATGTCGATCTGACCAGCATCTGCTGTGAGTTTCTCAACCGCAGCAATTACTGAATCCTTGTCGGAAACATCCATTTTTGCCGTGTATGCCTTGCGCCCGATAGCCTCTACCTGTTTAGCGGCTGAAGCAGCGTTGTCTTCGTTTAGGTCAGCTATCGCAATGTCGGCTCCCTGAGCTGCCAGCTTCATCACTATGCCAAGACCCAGTCCCTGCCCGCCACCGGTGACAAGGGCAACTTTTCTACTCAAGTCTGCAAACATTTATTCAGTTCTTCCTGTTCAAAAACGTAGGATTTCGTCGTCATACCATCAGATCGATGTGCCAAACACCGAACGCACCTAAACGACCGGTAAAAATTTTCTACACATAAATCTACCAAGATTTGTGCCTCGTGCAGGGATTCGCATGAAATGTTCACCCACGAAGCCTGCCCCAGAAGTACCATTCGTTCAATTCGACGTAGATCTCCCACACAACGAACAAGATCCCTTAAACAAATGCCATCACTCGTAACTTCAGACACCGTCTTTGAGCCCGTTCCCGACTGGGCGAAAGTCCCCCATGGACTATGGCTTCGAGAAGCGTGTTCAGTTGCGGTTGACAATCAGGACAACGTGTTTGTCTTCAATCGAGGCAACCAGCCGATCTTGGTCTTTGACCCAGACGGCAATGTGATAGATATGTGGGGCAACCACAATCCGCCCGACGCTGTGCGTATCATTCGTGATCCGTACGGCAACACCATGCAGTTTTACGACACATGGTTCACCCGTCCTCACGCCATCACCATCGACCACGAACAGAATTTATGGCTGGTCGATGACACCGGGCATCAGATCAACAAAATGACCAAATCGGGTGAATATTTGATGCAGATCGGTGACGGCACTCCTGCCGAATATCAGAGCGGTGAGATGTTCAACAAGCCGACTGACGTCGCGATTTCCAGCAAAACGGGCGATATTTTTATTTCCGACGGGTATGGCAACTCGCGAGTCCATCGACTCGACAAGAATGGCAACCACATCATGTCGTGGGGCACTCCGGGCACCGATCCAGGTGAGTTCAACTTGCCGCACAATATTGCACTGATAGACAACCAAGAAGTGATCGTTTGCGATCGCGAAAGCCACCGCGTACAGGTGTTCACAATCGATGGAGAGTTCCTACGTCAGTGGAACGCTCACAAAGCAGTAGCGGTGGAAGTTACCGGAACTGGCGACGATGTTCGTATTTACGTCGCTGAGCAGGGACCTACGAATGGTTCACCCACCCGAGGTAACGCCAACACAGGAAACAGAATTGCAGTTTACGATCGACAAGGAAATCGCTTGACCCGTTTCGGTTCGACAACATTCGGCAACGATCCAGATCAGTTCCTCTGGCCGCACAGCATGGCCATCGATTCACAAGGTAACGTCTACGTAGCTGAAGTCTCTTACGTCGAGTGGGGACGACATCAAAAACCACGGCAGGAACAAGCCTCTCTCCGCAAATGGAAACAGGCCTAAAAACAACTTCCGCTAAGCCCGGGCCTTGCTGTGGTGTTCATATGCATATTTTTCATACTTATTTAGCTTTACAGTCAGAATATCCCACCGATTCATCACTTGACGAGTACAATTTGTTGCCGACGGGCGAAGGTCCCGATCCCAACACACTATCTTGCAAAGATGCGAAGCCAGACCGAGCCACTTGATAATGAGCAAAGTAACGATTCGAGATATCAAGACAATCCTCACGGAGCCAGACAACATCAGGCTCGTGATCGTCAAGATCGAAACCTCAGAGCCCGGTCTGTACGGACTTGGCTGCGCAACCTTCACCCAACGCCCCACAGCCGTAGCTGCAGCGGTTGACGACTACCTTCGACCCTTCCTGAAAGGGCGAAATGTGGCCGACATTGAAGACATCTGGCAGTCTTCGTACGTTTCGTCATACTGGCGCAATGGCCCGGTACTAAACAACGCTCTTTCAGGTGTCGACCAGGCACTCTGGGACATCAAGGGCAAGATGGCGAATATGCCGGTCTACGATCTGCTTGGTGGCCGTGCGCGTGTCGCCGCTCCCGTTTATGTACACACTTCGGGGGAAACTCACGAGGAGGTTGGAGACCAGGTCCAGGCGTTTGTCGAACAGGGTTTCCACCACATTCGAGTTCAAATGTCTACTCCTGGCTACGCCACTTATGGAAACAAGGGCGCAGCTGCAGGAAACGCCACAGCTGGAAACACAGACACCACGCAGGGTCCGATCGCTAATACAGACTGGCTTCGTGACTACGACAATGACAAGCTCTACGCCCATCCAGGCGGAGTGTTTGAGCCCAAGCCTTATATGCGATCAGCACTCGGACTATTTGAGTACATCCGTAGCCGCTTCGGATACGGACTTGAAATCCTCCATGACGTTCACGAACGAATTCCACCAATCCTCGGTGTTTGGTTTGCCAAGGAAGTAGAGAAATACCAGCTCTTTTTCCTCGAAGACCTGTTTAGCCCTGAAGACCAAGCTTACTTCAAAATGGTACGCGAGCAGTGTGCAACCCCGATAGCGATGGGCGAACTGCACAATAGCCCGCACGAAGTGATTCCTATGATCCAGAACCGACTCATGGACTTCATCCGAATCCACATGTCGCAAATCGGCGGAATTACTCCTGCCAAGAAGATCACGGCAATGGGTGAGCTCTACAACGTTCGAACAGCATGGCACGGCCCTGGGGACACCTCTCCGGTGGGTCATGCGGCGAACCTGATGCTAAACTTGAACGCGTACAATTTCGGAATTCAGGAAGCCGCTATTGCGCCACCACGAACCCGTGAGATGTTCCCGGGTATGCCGACTCTCAAGGACGGAATGATGTGGTCGAACGGCAAGCCTGGTCTGGGAATCGACATTGACGAAGAGATGGCCGCTAAATTCCCGTTCAAGGAGCGAGAATTCGGTGGAGCGTGGGACACAGTCCGACGCGCTGATGGCTCAATGGTCAAGCCGTAACCGTTTGTTCCAGCGAAATCTCGCGCTTTAACAGGACGAATTAGTAAACAAAAAGCCCTACCAAGTTGGTCGGGCTTTTTTATTCCACTCAATTACCGAGAGCTTGACTTAATCTCAAGGGTGCCCCGGCGAAGAACCGTGGCGATTATGAGCGCAATCAAACCAACGGTCCCCAAGCACATTCGTGATCCGCTCTCATGTACTCACTCATTCCGAGTCTAACGCTGATCACGTCGATCACGAGCAGTGTGGATATCTTGATAATTACGGCAATGCGGTAACGCGAAAAGAAATTATCCCGGAAAGTGTTGACTGATCCGGGGTTCTAAGACATGAATTTGGAGAATCCACTCATGAACAGACAACTGCAACGATAAGCGGCCAGTCCGAGTAAAAATCTTCGACGATTTCTTCGGCACTAACTCAGTCGACGTTCAGTAAGGCAACAAGCCTGATTACAAACGGAACACCAATCAGGATCACTGCAGCAAATAGATGCAGTATCAGAAAAATCACGTGAAGCAGACGAGAGTACAACTACTCACTGCTGTAAAAAAACCACGACCCTGCGACTGCGTCATAGCGCCCTCGCTATCGCCCGCTCAACGAGAATCAAGCGCGCTGACCGTATCACGTGCCCATAAATTCGTTCAAGGGGCACGCAATACACTACGAAAACCGATTATGTCTCTACTATTTCTAGCTCTTTCGAAATGTCGATAGACGTTTGGACGGTTTTGTAGACGGGGCACGATTCTGGATGAAGGTCAAAAGCGCGCTGTATCGCTGCTTCTTTTTCAGCCTGCAATTCAGCAGAAATGTTTAACGTGTACTTCACGTTGACGCGCTTAATTACAAGCGTCCCGTTGTCCTTCTCAAGTTCACCGACTGACTCTGAGAAAAGGTAGCCGTCACCAGCCGGAATCCCGCGCGCCTCAAGGGCACCGCCAAACGTTCCGGTCATTCAACCGGCTACAGCAGCAACCACATAATCGAGCGTCGTGGTGTAGGGATCTACAACGTTATTGTCGACTCCATAATGTTCAGCGACTTCGGAGTGAACCCCGAGCATCACTGGTCCGTCATGAGCTGGTACATACGCACGACGAATCGGACCTTTTACTCGTTCAATTCGTACGGTCGAACGGTATGCAACTGGGTCGTTTGTATCTTTTGAATCTGCCACTCGAATTTCTTTCTGATCAGGCGCGCAATGTCGTCGGCTCCCTACATAATCTCCTAATCCCGACTTTATATCCAGCACATGGTCAGATTTCGCTCCAAGAAGCGCCTCTTGAAAAGCAAACGTCTCACGGTATGTCTCAGCTCGCTCAGTGAGATCGCCAGCAAGCGGGAATGTGGATATGAGTGGTTCGAGCAATAGCCCGCTCGGATCTGACGACGACATCACCCGACAACGTCCATTGCATGATCACCGAAACGGGCAATCCCGAAATCGGTCAGACGAATAAGACGGTCTCGTGAATCGAACTAAAAATTACCTGATCCGAATTCTCCATGTCGTAGGACCGGGTCGAAAAAGCTGGACGATGTTATCTACCTTTGTTGCAGTCTTGCAGTTGGGTGAGTTCCCGGCTGCTTGATGACGTAAGGCTGCTTGCGCGGCTCATCAATCATCTGGAGAAGAGCTGTGATGTACCCATAGCAGAACGCAAACGCTGTACCTTGCGGGTCGTCACCACTGATCCAAGGAACGTGGTCTGGCATCAGCATGTACTTGTATCCGACCTCCTGGTAGACCTTGATGATCTCGGAGAAGTCGATACTGCCCTCGTCCGGGAACGTCTCCATGAAGTCGAGCTTGTGACCTCGTATGTTGCGGAAATGAACGTTGAAAATCTTTTCGCGACTGCCGAACCACCTAATCACATCGGCGATTTCGGCACCAGGGTCATCCAACATTTCAGTCACGGTTCCCTGGCAGAAATTTAGCCCGTGGTACGGGCTCTCATGCATCTGTATGAACTTTTTGAGTCCGTCTACGGTTCCAAGCACCCTAGTAACACCCATGTATCCATCTGGCGTGTAAGGATCGTGAGGGTGGCATGCCATGCGTACTTTTGCATCTTCGGCAGCGGGAACAGCTCGCTCCAAGAAGTAATCAATACGTTCCCAGAACTCATCAACGCTAACTTCACCAGCAATTGTCGGTGGGTCGTCAGGGTTCATTTTCGCCCATCGGAAAGTCGATGCCGATGCACCACCACGACCTTCTTCACGTTCTGAACGAGGAATACCGATGATGTTCATGTTGTACTTGACCGCTGGAATACCAACTTCACCGCACATGCGAATGATGTTCTGGATAGACTCGATCTCGCGATCTCGCTCAGGGCTAATACCTTGCATGATGTGCGGAGACTGAGAGTTGTTCAGAACGGTCGACGAAAGGGGAATCTGAACCATATCGAGTTCAATTCCGTATGAATTGACCTTCTCGCGGTGACGCTTCAGGTCTTCGAGCGTCCAGTCATGTGGGTTTCCTGGAGGGTCGGAACAAATATTCACGACACCTAGTTGAGCCCATTGCTCAAAGTCAGCATCATTCCGCGCTGCTACTTGTGTTCCAACGTACATGTATCGAGCCTCCGCAAGTGGGTAAGTGTTCATCCGCAAACTTGCGGAAGGGTAGCACCAAGATGCAGATTAAGTGTGGCTCTGTCTCTTCGCTACGGGAGCAAAAACCGCTTCAATCGCTTCTACGTTGGCTTTTGCAAACTGCTCGATTGTTCTCGGGCGTTTGCCTGTAATAGTTTCGACGTTGTCCGACATCACCGCCATAGTCCCGTCGTGAACTTCCTGATAGACGTCGGCGACATCCGGATCAATCTCTGGGTCAGAACTGTACTGATTCATATCCAAATCAACGTAACGTATCAACTTGTTGCAAGCGTTACTAAATGCCTCGGCCACCCGATACATCGAAATATTCTCGGGGCCGTTTAGAAGTACATGATCGTTCAAGGGGTTTCCGTTACACAGGATTTGAGCACCACACTCTCCGATATCGAATGAATCGATTGCTCCGATCAATCCCTCACCGGCCGGCGCTTCTAGTATCACCTCACCCTTCGATTCGATCTTGAGCAGAGACAGGTAGTTGTCCATGAAGAAATGTGGACGTAAGAACGAATACGGAACGCCAATATTCCTAATTTCATTCTCGATTTTTGCGTGAGCTACCGACCACGCGTAGGGTCTCTGACCGGCGTCACTTGAGGATAGCTTCACAATGTGACGAACGCCTGAATCAGCGGCTTGCCGAGCGAAATTGACCTCTTGCTCAACCTGCTTCGGATTGTCCTGACTGACGAGGAACGCTCCGCTACAACCCTCCACGGCACTAACAATGGATTCAGGCTCATCAAAATCACCAAGCGCCAGCTCAACGCCCATTCCAACAGTCGCTAGTTTGCCACGTCCGAGGTCACGTACCAAAGCCCGGACACCAACTCCACGGCTCACGAGCGACTCTGCTACCCGACGGCCTGTCTTTCCTGTAACCCCCGTTACGAGAACCTTCATAGGTTCGAAATCCTCGGCGTTGCCTGTCGAACGGCTTCGAGCCAGCCGGAATATAGCGACATTCGTTCCGATTCGCTCATTGATGGTTCGTACACCGCCGAGGCTTTCCAGAGCGAGGCGATTTCGCTATCTGACCGCCACATTCCAATCCCGCGACCGGCGAGGAATGCCGCTCCAAGGGCGGTCGTTTCATTGATATCTGCCACTTCAACGACCTGATCGAGAATGTCCGCCTGGAACTGCATGACAAACGGATTGGTACTTTGCCCGCCATCGGCACGCAAAGACTGATTCGACTTCTGACTACCAGCTTCCATTGCACCAACTACATCTTTCACCTGGTAGGCAGTTGATTCGAGAGCTGCTCGCACAATGTGGTTGCGATCAGTCCCGCGCGTTAGACCAGTGATAAGACCTGTGGCTTCGGGCTGCCAGTGCGGTGCACCAAGACCCACTAATGCAGGCACGAAGTAAACGCCATCGTTTGTTCCGGCTGAAAGTGCCATATCAACTGTTTCAGGTGCATTTGAAATTACTCCGAGACCTTCTCGTAACCACTGAATGGTCGCACCAGTAACAAATACCGATCCTTCGATGGCATAGGTCTTCTTAGTCCCAACTTGAAATCCAAGTGTTGCGAGCAATCCGGCGTCGCCAAGCCCTGAACTCTGAGTCGGAACCATCGTTCCTTTGTTGGCGAGTACAAACGCGCCCGTGCCATAGGTGCACTTGATCTGACCATTCTTTAAGCATGCTTGACCGTACAGGGCGGCGTGTTGATCACCCGCCATTGCGGTTATCGGAATATCTGTTCTAAAAATCGATCTATCGGTGTCTCCGAAATCATCGGCAGTCGATTTCACCTCGGGAAGCATTTGCTCGGGAATGTTGAAAAGTTCCAACATTTCGGGGTCCCACTGCAAATCGTGAAGGTTCAACAACATCGTCCGAGAGGCGTTTGATGCATCCGTGGCATGCACTTGCCCCGCGGTTAAGTGCCATAGCAGCCACGAGTCGATGGTGCCGAAGCACAACTCACCAGATTCAGCCCTCGCTTGACCATCCGGAATGGTCGTCAGCAACCACATCAACTTCGTGGCAGAGAAATACGGATCGACGACCAGTCCCGTGATCTTTCGAATGTTCTCAGCATGATCTGTCTTGAGAATGTCTCGACATATCTCTGCCGTACGTCTGTCTTGCCAAACAATCGCATTGGCGACAGGGCGACCCGTTTCTCTTTCCCACACCACAGTTGTTTCGCGCTGGTTTGTTATCCCAATAGCTGCAATATCGTCAGGTGAAAGATTGGCGCGGCTAATGGCTTGGTTGGCGACACTTACGGCTGCTTCGGCTATTTCTATTGGGTCATGCTCAACCCACCCTGGCTGCGGAAAATGTTGAGTTAGTTCAACTTGGGCTGACGCTACCGATGTTGCTGACAAATCGAAAACAATGGCACGAGTTGAGGTGGTTCCCTGGTCGATTGCGAGTATGTGATCTGGCATGGCGTGCGTACTGTACCTATTACTGACGCCGTTTTCGATTTACTGAACGTAGCGAACACGCTCCTCTCACCGAAGTAGAGGACTCAGGCGAGGGTTGTTCAGGCGTGCAGGAATGTCTTATCGTAGTAGAGCACCACAGCTAACCGTCGAGAATTCCGTTCAGTTCTTCCATATCTTCGGCAGTCAACTCCCAATCAGCAGCCGCTGCGTTCTGGCGAATCTGTTCTGGCGTGCTTGCTCCAGCAATTACCGATCCAACCGAAGCTCGATCCAACAGCCAGGCAAACGCCAGTTCGACCATTGTGTGACCACGTTTCTCAACGAAAACTTCGAGCTGCTCAAGAATGTCGAAGTTTCGATCTGACAACCGACGACCCTGCGCATCTGGGGTGAGAGCAAGTCGAGTGTTCTCCGGGACGGCTTCATTCCGTCGATATTTACCCGTCAGGAATCCATGCGCTAAGGGGAAGTAAGGCAACGTCCCCAATCCATATTTTTCTGAAACGGGTAGCACTGCCCGTTCGACCCCACGTTCTAGCATCGAGTACTCGGGCTGAGACGATATGAACTTCGTGTAGCCGTTGTGCGCAGCGGTCCACTGGGCATCTGCTATTCGCCACGGATCGAAGTTTGAAAGACCGATGTAGCGAACTTTTCCATCGCGAACCGCATCATCAAGCGCTCGAAGAGTTTCCTCGATTGGCGTTTCCGTGTCCTGACAGTGCATCTGATACAGATCAATGTGATCGGTTTGAAGTCGGCGAAGCGACCCCTCAAGAGAGTCCATTATGTGCTTTCGTGATCCACCTTGACCATTCGGACCCTGTTCCCACAGCATTCCAAACTTCGTCGCTATCAGAACTTCGTCTCTTCGGTCGACCAACGAGCGACCGATGATTTCCTCGGAATTTCCATGAGAGTAGATGTTCGCCGTGTCGATGAAGTTAATGCCCACATCAATCGCTGCAAAGATCACCTCACGCGCCTCTATGAACTCCATTCGTCCACCAAAGTTATTGGTACCGATACCAATCACACTGACTTCGAGTCCGGAGTTTCCAAGGTGGCGATACTTCATATCCCTGTTCTCGTTCGCTAGGTATTTAGGGGTCAGTTATGGTGAACGCTGATGATTATAATCGCCGTGCGTAAATGCGGCTGGTTGGTGTGTCGGATGCAATACGATTTCGTGTTTCCACTCAACCGCCAGATCAATCTCAACTCATGACTGCTGAACAAATCGTCATCGGACTAATCCGAATCGCTGGTTCGTTACCCGTGCTTCGCTGGGCGTTTGCCGGAGCGCTCATCGCCATAATTGTCGATTTTTCCGATTTGTTCTGGATGGGATTTCTCGATCTTGGTGGACTAAAGAACTATCAATCCTTCGACAAGTTCGCTGATCTGGTCTACATGTTCGCTTTTATATGGGTGGCGAACAAATGGACAGGAAGTGACCGTTCCATCGCCCTTTGGTTGTTCGGTTTCCGTATGATCGGTTTGGTGGCGTTTGAGATCACGGAGGCACGACCGGTGTTGCTTATGTTCCCTAACGTATTCGAATTCTGGTTCGTGTTCGTTGCCTTACGAAAACACTACTACCCCAGATACGAGATGACACGAGATAGTGTTATCCGTTGGTTTGCAGCAATCTCTGTTCTTAAACTGGGTCAGGAGTGGGTCCTCCATGGCGGGCGATATCTAGATAGCTTCACGTTCTTCGAAGCAGTCGAAGCAATCTGGGACTTCTTAGCGTTCTGGCCTTGAAGCGACTCTGTGTGGCCGTTTGGTTGTGATTCTACGAATACTACAAAGATTGCCTACTCCTCTAACCCAAGACCGACACACCATGTCATTGCGAGGAATAAGCAACGAACGACGTGGCAGCCCACACACGCAAATCAACCATCCCTCAAGACCCTGCCGGAGGGATCTGAGACTGCTCCTCTGAAGGTACCCTCACCTTCTAACAAACATCGCGGACTCGGTGGCGAAAGATCGTTTCCCCCGTGAATGAACGACTCATATCTCTCCACTGTGCTGTCGCTTAGGTCGAGATGAGGGGTGAGGTCGTTACTTAAGCAAGGTGGTGCGGTGTGGTGAACTCCGTTATGGGGAGTGGCGACTATCTGACCGCAGTATCGCCTCACTCAACTACCAAACTAGAGCATCACCCTCACGTCTTGGGTCTGATGCTGCGAACAACGTTCCGTTTTGAAGATCAACCTGGATGG